>WBZN01000529.1_pt1 | contig 28906 bp, 26 predicted proteins | sample 5204281 | NCBI WGS metagenome assembly WBZN01 (sample SAMN12344347, study PRJNA552823) | activated sludge metagenome | biome: Activated sludge suspended growth; feature: Nitrification reactor; material: Wastewater; isolation source: activated sludge from nitrification reactor of wastewater... | reverse complement strand
CGAGGACATCGGACTTCGCGAGCACGACCGCGCGGGTCAGCGTGTTCTCGAGCTCGCGCACGTTGCCCGGCCAGCTGTACGTCTGGAGGCGAGCGAGCGCGGCCGGCGTGACGTAGCGGACATCCTTGCCGAGATCGCGATTGATCTTCGCGAGCAGCCCCTCGGTGAGGAGCGGGATATCGCCAGCGCGCTCGCGCAGCGCGGGCAACCTGATCTCCACGACGCGCAGCCGATAGTAGAGGTCCTCACGGAACGTGCCCCGGGCGACCATCTGCGCGAGGTCGCGATGGGTCGCAGCGATCACGCGCGCTTCGAGCTGCATCGGGCGGGCGTCCCCGACCCGCTCGTACGTGCGTTCCTGCAGGACGCGGAGGAGCTTGGCCTGCAGCTCCATCGGGATCTCGGCGATCTCGTCGAGGAAGAGCGTACCTCGGCCGGCGAGCTCGAGCCGGCCGGGTCGATCGGAGATCGCTCCGGTGAACGCACCTTTGACGTGGCCGAACAGCTCGCTCTCGAGCACGCCCTGCGCGAGCGCCGTGCAATGGACGGCCACGAACGGCCGCTCGCGGTCGTCGGAGGCGACGTGGATCGCGCGCGCGACGAGCTCCTTGCCGGTACCCGACTCGCCCGCGATCAAGACCGGCGCGCGCGTCGTCGACACCGCGCCGATCTGCTTCCAGACATCGCGGATCGCGCTGCTCTTGCCGAGGATGTCGCCGACCGCGTGTGCGGCGCTCGTGACGAACTCCGGGAGCGTCTCGCGATCGGCGCGGCTGGCGAGCGCGCGCTGGACGACCTCGCGGAGCCGGTCGATGTCGACCGGCTTGACCAGGTACTCGTACGCGCCGAGCTGGATCGCCTTGACGGTCGACTGCATGTCATCGCGCGCGGTCACCACCACCACCGTCGGTGGCCGGGGCCGGTCGGCGAGCGCCGCGAGCACGTCGAACCCGCTGCCACCCGGCAGGCCCAGATCGAGCAGCATTAGGTCCGAGCCCGCGGCGGATGAGATCGCGCCGGGGGCATCCTGTGCGGTCGCGACGTCATATCCCTCGCCCCCGAGGAACTTCTCGAGCGTGCGCCGGATCGAACGATCGTCGTCCACGATCAGGATGCGAGACACCGAGTCCACCTGGGCGGGTCGTCCACAGTCGATGCCAGCCCCAAGTCGCTGACATTGCGTGGACCCGTTCGGACCAGCGTAACGAAACGTTGCTCGCCATGCCAACGCGGTGATCCTCGCACCTCGGTGAGCTCGCCCCGACGATCGTCGAGCGCGAGCCCCGGCATCGATCGTGGGGCCATCGCCCCAGAGATTCTAGCTGGTTATGGCGGTACGCAGCACCGCGGTCACGGTCGCTCGTGAGCGGATCCCGCGCGGCCCAGGGCGAGTCGAATGGCGTTCTGGAACCGGGGCTGGTACCACCCATGCGTGCGTATGGCGCCATGGTGGGTCCTCGCGCTCGCCGCGTGCTCGCCATCTACGAGGCCTCGCGAGGACGATCGCGCGCATGTCCCGCGTGATCCGCCGACCGCGGTAGTTCACGGCGAGCCCGGTGATGCGTCGACCGAGGTCCCGATCGATGCCTCGATCGCGGTCCCGATCGTCGCGCCCGCGCTCTCGATCGTCGACGCCCCGATCAAGTGGAGCGACGAACGCGAGCGCCTGACGCTGGCGTACCGCCGCGCGCACAGCGATCCCGAGGCCGTCGATCTGACGATCGAACCGCACGTGATCGTCCTTCACTACACCGGCGGCGGATCCGCGACAGGCACCCGCGACTACTTCGACAACCTCCGGATCGAGGCGAGCCGCAAGGCGCTCGCCCGTGCCGGCGCCGTCAACGTGTCGTCGCACTACCTCGTCGACCGGGATGGCACGATCTATCGCCTGCAACCCGAGACGCGGTTCGCGCGCCACTGCATCGGGCTCAACCACATCGCGATCGGCATCGAGAACGTCGGCGACGCCACGCGGTGGCCGCTGACCGCGGCGCAGGTCGCGGCGGATGCCGCGCTCGTCCGCGATCTCGCGCGCCGGTTCACGATCACGCACCTGCTCGGTCATCACGAGGTGATCGACCTGCGCGACCGCACGCTCTATGTCGAACGCGACGCGAGCTACAAGAACGAGAAGCCGGATCCGGGGCCGGCGTTCATGGCGAGCGTCCGCGCGGCGGTCGGCGACCTCCGGCTCGCCGGACCTTAGCCTGGATCCAGGCTAGTACCTGGGGCGCTTGATCAGGCTGATCTTCTTCAGGACCGAGTGAACGGTCTGATTGTTCTGCTTGGGCGCGATCTTCTGGAGATCAGGCGCGAAGCCTTCCTTGGTGATCTTCAGCGTCGAGGGCTCGAACGCCGGCAGCTTGATGTTCGTCGGGGTCACCCCGAGCAATTTGGTTCCGAGCGTGATCGTCGCGCCCGCGGGCGTCGAGCTGACCTTGACCGAGAAGATCGGCCTCGACAGCGTGAGCTTGAGTGGCTTCGGGTTGCCGGCGACCGGGGTGACCGTGCGAGTCGCCAAGAGGAATCGCTGCTTGCGGAGCAAGACCTTGGTCGGCGTGCCGCAGGGCAGCTTGACCGTCATGGGGGCGAGGCCCAGGACGTTCGTGCCGATCACGATCTCGGCGCCGATGGGCGTGGTGATCACGTCGACCTCGCACGCGGTCGACGAGGCCACGGGTGGCGCGGCATCCACGGGAACCGCGGCCACGGCGACCCCGGCGTCCCCTGGCGGCGTCGCGACAGGGTGCGCCGGTGGCACGACCTTGGCCTGGTTGTCGTCGCCGGCGAGCTTGGTGTCGCTGCCCTCGCTCGCCAGCTCCGCGACGCCGTTGCGGGTGCCTTCGCGCTCGCCGCGCGTCATCGCGACGATCAGCCCGATGCCGATCATGGCCGCCAACGCCGAGCTCGCGATGATCAGGGTCAACCGCTTGCGGTGGGCGAGCTTGCCCGGTGATGAGGGGCCGCGCGGCACCGGCTGGAGGCTCGGCGCCCGGACGCGCTGCGTCTGCAGCATCGCTTGTTCTTCGATCGGATACGCGGCGTTGGAGCCGCCTCGTGGGTGCCGCGGAGCCTGCGCCTGTGCCATCGGCGGCGCGGTGAACTTCGAGACCGCGGCCTGCGTCATCGGCGCGTGCCGCGGGGGTTGTGGGGCCTGCTGCATCATCGGCTCCGTCGTGCGCTGAGCCGGCATCTGCATCGATGACAGCGCCACGGACATCGGAGCCGTCGGTGGCGGTGACGGCAACCTGGAGGCCGGTTCGTCGTCAGATTGGATCACCAGCGTCGGATCGATCAGCGTTGGATCGATCTGCACGCTGGGCTCGAGGTCGTCGTCCTCCGTGTCCGCATCGCGCGTCGCGGAGTCGAGCGCCTTGTCGCTCGATACCGCCGACACCGGCGGGCCAGGAGGGCGCTCTCCGGACGGAAGCTCGTCGACCTTGGACGCCTGCCGCCAGCCATCGGGCTGCGAAGGATCGAGTGAGATCGTCCAGTCGCCGCTCGGTGGACCTGGCGGGATCGACGTCGAGTCGGGTCCGGTGATCGGCTTCGCGGCGGGAACCGCCGGCGCCGGTAACCGCGGCGTCGGGATGATCTTCGGCCCGTCGACCCCCGGCGTCATCGTCCAGTCGCCGCTCGGCGTGGGCTCTTCGACGTTCGGGATCTGCACCGGCTGCGGCATCGTCACCGGCGGAACCACGGTCACCCCGAGCGGATCCACCTCGTCGACGAGCTCGGCCGGGGGGACGTCGTGGATCCACCTCCCTTTGCCGCCGGTGGGCTCGGCCGTTGGATCCTGCGCCTGCATCTGCGAGGTGTCGCCGATCTCGATCGCGGTGGGGAACCGGACCGACGCCGCCGCGGGCACCACGACCATGCCTTGAGGAACCACCGCGACGCCCATCACCGTCTTGCGCGTCTCGCGCTTCGCCCGGCTCGGCCTGTCGTCGTCGGCGACCGCGCCGCTCGGCGGCTGCTGAGCGATCTCGGTCGGCTCGTCGAGCTCGACCTCGGGCTGTGGAGCGGGGTGCGAAGCCACGACCTGCGGCACCGGAATCTCTTCGGGAACCGCCGGCGCGGGCGCGGTAGGCGCGGGCTGCTGCACGAACGGCATCGGTGCCGCCGGCGTCGCCATCCGCGACGACCTCGCCTGTGGCGGCGGCGAGGAGGGCGTCGGCGTACGCGGCACGAAGGGCTGGACCCCCCTGGTCGTCGTTGCCCGGTCTCCCGTCGGTGCCGGCGCGGTTCCGCGCATCGTCGTCAGCAGATCTGCGTTCTCGCTCGGCTTCGGCGCGAGGTCGACGCTCGGCGGAAGGTCGCGCATCGCGTCCGGCTCGCCAGCGGTCGGTGGTGCGACGGGCGCGTCATTGCGCACCGGTGTCGCGGCGGTCTCCGGTGCGACGATCGGCGCTGGCGGCGCTGCGACGATCGGCGTGACCGCGGGCGGCGCGGCCGAGACGATCGCCGGCATCGGCTCGGTGATGTCGGTCGGCGGCGTGCTCGCAGATCTCGAGCGCGAGGGTCCGCCGGCCGGGGGGACCGTGGGCGCGACGAACCGCTGGCTGATCTTCGGTGGGATGGGATCGCCGCCGAGGGCGTCGACGTCGCCGATCGCGACGCACTCGGCGAGCGCGTTGACGGCATCGACCCGGCCCGCGGCGCGCGGTGGCACGGGCCGGGGCGCTGCAGGAATCTCGGCCGGGCGGGGCGGCACGCTTGGGGGCGCAGGCCGCATCGCCAGGCGGGCACGCTCGAGCTCGCCGAGCACGATCTTGCTCGCATCGTCGGGGGCGACGAACCGGATCGTCATGCCGATGCGGCCGTGCAGCACCGACGCGGTCTTCGCCGAGCTCACGATCTCGGCCTCGCCCACGACCATCGCGCCGCCGTCCCGAAGGGTCAGCGCAAAGCGTCCTCGACGTCCCGCCGGCAACGGATCGGCGATCGGAATGAACAGCCCGTTCCGGTCGATGTACCGCCGGAACGCAGCGACAAACTCCTCGCCCGAAGTGCAGGCAGAGACCAGGTAAATCGGCGCCCCAGTCACCTGAACGAAGTGTAAGCTCACCGCGCCGAAAATGCGACAGGCGCCGCGAGGTAGACCTCGAGACGCCCGTCATCAAGACTCGCTTGACCTGGCCAGCCAGGTCAGGTCGTTCACATGATCATGAAGTCGTGCGCGCGGACCGTCTTGCGGCCGTTCTCGCTGGCGCGCTTGGCAGCCTGCTGAACGAGCCAGCCGACGTAGCCGTTGAGGCCATCGAGCGCGTCACCAGCAGTGTTGCAGCCGGCGTCCTTGAGCATCTGGCGAACCTTGGAGCTGACGAGCAGCATCTCGGTCGGGCGACCAGCTGCGGCCGCCTTTCCACCCTTCTTTGCTTTAGCCATCTTCGTCTCCTGTTGCTGAATGAGGTGCGGTTCTTTTACACCCCTGCCACGGGATGAGAAGTGCCCGATGCGGCTTTTCGGCGCTGCGGGGCCATCCAAGGCGTTCGGCGGGGGTCAGCGATCGAGCTTGAGCACGTAGGTGTCGGGCTTGGGGATGCGATCTTTTTCATCGCGCACCGACTCCAGCGGGGGCGTCGTGAGGTCGAGCTTGAACCGATAGATGCCGACGAGCACGGCCGCGCCCTTGTCGTCGATCGCCACGCCGCGTCCTTGATCGTGATCGTGATCGCCCCACGTCTGCACCCACACGGGATTCCCCTTCACATCGAGCTTGAGCGCGAACACGTCCTTGTTGCCCTTGCTGGTCACCGGGCCCTTGCCGAGATCCGTGGTGCCCTGGAACCACCCGGTGGTCACCGTGTTGCCGGCCTGATCCGATGCCACGCCGAACGCGATGTCCTCGCGCTCGGCGCCGAGCGTCTTGGCCCACTCGAGCTTTCCGTCGGTGGTGAACCGCGCGATGAAGATGTCGGACTCGCCGAGCGACGTGTGATCGTCGCCCTCGCCGAACGACACGGTCTTGTCGAACGAGCCGACCATCGTGACGTGGCCCGCCGGATCGATCGTCACGCCACCAGCGACGTCATTGAACGCGTTACCGAACCGCTGCGACCACAGGTGGTCCCCGTTGAGATCGTACTTCGCGAGCACGACGTCGTTGTCGGAGCCACCGCCGGCCCGTAGCGGCTGCTTGCCGCCCCAGTCCGCGAGGTCCTTGAACTGGCCCTGGACGTAGATGTTGCCCTGCTGATCGACCGCGAGGTGGGTGATCTGGTCCGCGTACGCGCCCCCGAACTGCTTGACCCACTCGAGGTCTCCGGTCGCGGCGAGCTTCATCAGCATCGCGTCGGTGCCACCGCGCGACTTCAAGGTCACCGGCGTGCTGGTGCCGAACTCGACGGTGGCGGAGAACGAGCCGCCGACGACCCAGCCGCCATCGGGAGTCGCGGCGACGGCGTTCGCGCCATCGGAGTCGATGCCGCCGATCTTCCACGCCCACTGATTGACGCCGTCCTTGTTGAACGCGGCGACGAACGCATCATCGGATCCGGCGGACTTCTTGACGAACTCGCCGAACTTGATCTCGTCGAGGAAGTTGCCGACCACGACGACCATGTCGCCGTGGACCGCCACGCCATTGGCGGTGTCGTCGCGCTTGCCGCCGAACGTCTGGGCCCACACCGGCTTGCCGTCATTGCCGAGCTTGACGAGGTACGCATCGGCCGTCTTGTCGGTGGGCTTGGCGACCGGCGCGGTGCGCTTGCCGATCGTGCCGCCGAAGTCGATCGTGCCGTCGAAGTAGCCGGCGACGTAGACGTCTCCGTTCGCAGCGAGGGCGACGTCACGCGGCGCATCGATCCCGAGCCCCCCGAAGCTCGTCGCCCACAGCGGCTTGCCGGTCGCGCCGCCTGGATCTGCGGCGAGCGCTGGCAGCGGCTTGGTCTCCACCGGCCGCTTGACGATCGGTGCCTTGGCCGCCTCCTTCACCTCGGGCGCGGCGTGCCCGGCAGGCTCCTCCTTCTTCGAGGAGGAACAAGCGGCGACGAGGCTCACGGCGATCGCGATCGAGGACGGACGCATGAGCTCGACGATGTCACGCGTCCGAGATCCCAGCAACGGTCAACCGCGACGGTGATCGAGCCGATCGCCGTCGGAGATTTCGTGGGAACCGCGCGTGGCCTCCGTTGTCTGAACGCGCCCGCCGAGTACGATGCGCGGCATGTCGCGGTCATGGTGCGTGCTCGCTGCAACCTCGTGTCTCATGGCGTGTCCGGGCACGCCCGGCTCGCACCTCGCACCGCCCGCGAGTGATGATGCCCCGCTGCGGATCCTCGTGGCGCAGGCCGAAGCTCGCCGCGGCGGCGGCGTGGATCAGCTCGCGGAGCTCGCGAACCACGGCGCGCGCGCCGAACGGATGCTCGCGCTCCGCGGCCTGGGACGAACCGGTGGGCCGGTCGCGCTCGCGACGCTGCGCACCGCGCTGAGCGATCCCGATGTCGAGGTGACCGCGGCGGCCGCCGCGGCGCTCGGTGTGGCGGCGCTGCTCGACGAGCCCGGCAAGAACGACGAGCCGAGCACGGTGGGGCCCGCGCTCGCGCAGGCGCTGGCGCGCGTCGCGCCGGCCGCCAAGCCGATCGTGATCGAGGCGATCGGCCGTGCCTCGACCACGACCTCGGAGCCCGAGCTCGCTCGGCTGCTCACCGGTGCGCCCGCGATCGCCGAGGCTGCCGCGCTCGCGCTCGGCCGGTTCGGGCGGCGCAAGATCGAGGTCTCGGGTGCGACGCGGCGCGCGCTGTCCGAGCTCACCGCGAGCCCGGAGCCGGCGGTGCGCTACGCGGCGGTCTACGCGCTCGCCCGCGAGGTCGTGCCGACCGGGGCCGATCCGCTCGCGGCGCGGCTCGTCGACGAGCTCGGCGAGCGGGTCGCGGATGATCTGCCCGAGATTCGCATGCAGGCGGTGACCGCGCTCGAGCGGCACGCCCTCGTCGGTCCCCGGCACGCGATCATCGAGCAGGCGCTCCTCGATCGCGACTGGCGGGTCGCGGCGGTCGCGGCGGCCGCGCTCACCGGTGACCGAGGTGATGATGCGGGGCGCGATGCGGTCGCGGCCGTGCTCGCGCGGCGCTATGGCCAGCTCGAGACCGGCGCACCCGCCGAGGCGCACGTCGTGCTGCAGGCCTTGCAAGGGCTCGAGAGGGCAGGCGACCGCCCGCTCGTGATCGCGTCGGTGTCGGCGATCGCCGCGCGGGCCGCGGCGTCGACGGCGTTATCACCCCTCGTGCGCGGCTGGATCGAGTGTCGCGCACTCGCCGTCCTCGTCCACGGCGCGGCGGTACCCGACTACGACGCGGTGGCGCGCTGCGGTCACGGGACCCTCGACGATCACCTCCGGCTGCCGCTCCTCGGCGAGCTGATCAAGGACAAGGTCGGATCGGTGGCGTCGCGTCGTGCCGCGCTCGGCACGCTGCTGACCCACGCCGATGCGCGGGTGCGCGCGGCGGGGCTCGATGCGCTCCCGGCGCTGTGGGAAGACGGCGAGGCCTCCGATCATCGCGCCGCGATCTCCACGCTGATCAGCGCGATCGCCTCGCCCGATCCGATCCTCGCGGGAGCCGCGATCGATGCGGCGGGTGCGGTCTACGACAAGCTCGGGGCCAACGATCCCGCGCTCGATGGCGCGATCCTCGCGCGGGCCGCGCACACCCCCGATCCCGAGCTCGCCGCGGCGATCGCAGCGCTGATCGGCAAGCGCACGATCGCGGGCGGCGCCGACCTCTGCCGTGCGGGGCTCGGAGGTCACCCGGTTCGCGTCCAGGCGGCTCGCGCGTGTCTCGATGCGATGGGCGAGCCGGCGCCCGTGGCCGCGCCCGGACCGGCCACCCCGCCGCCGCTCGACCTCACGGTCGCGCTCGGCGCGGGCCCCGTGTCCTGGCGGCTTGCCACCACGCGCGGCGAGATCGTGATCGCGCTGCGGCCGGACGTCGCCCCCTGGGCGGTCGCAGCGATCGTCACGCTCACGCGCCGCGGCTTCTACGATGGCCTCGAACTTCACCGCGTGGTCCCCGCGTTCGTCGTGCAGGGCGGCGATCCGACGATGTCCGGATCGGGAGGCCCCGGGTTCTCGCTCCCGTCCGAGCCCGGATCGCTCGCGGAGGGGCCTGGGTTCGTCGCGGGTGGTGTAGGTCTGGCGGACTCGGGGCGGGACAGCGCGGGCTCGCAGTGGTTCGCGATGCACAGCCGAGCTCCGCACCTCGATGGCCGGTACACGTGGTGCGGCTCGATCGAGCGGGGCGCGAAGGCCGCGGACGCGTTGCTGGTCGGCGACAAGATCGTCAAGGCGACGATCGAGGGGGGCCTGTAAGCCGGGCGGCGCGCTCGCGGCTCTAGGGTACGGAGGTCCCATGCGTCAGCTGACTGTGATTGCCCTGCTTGGCTCCGCGCTGCTGTTCGGCTCCGCGCGCGAGGCCGCCGCTTGCGACGATGACGACAACGACGAGGAGGCCGAGGTAGGCGATGGCGACGACGAGGTCGCGCGCGCCGAGCTGCCGGATCTCGAGGAGCACCTCCGGAGCATCGAGCACAGCATCGCCCGGATCACCGATCGGCTCGAGCACTGGCCGGGGCCCGAGATCGATGGCGACGCCATGGATGTCGACGTGGACCTGGATGTCGACGTGGACCTGGATGTCGACATCGATCTTGGCGATGCCCGCGACGACGACTAGCTCAGCTCGACGCTGACGTATAGCTCCGGATCGCCGTGCGCCAGATCATCCGGCTGAACGCGAGCAGCGCGAGCGCGCCGCCGATCGTGGCGACCGCGGTCTGCCAGTCGAGCCGGCCCAGCAGCGCCATCGCCGGAAACGTGGTCATCACGGCGACGGGGATCACGAACGTGAACACGATCCGCCAGACGCCGCGAAACACCTGGACCGGCCACCTCGCGGTATCGAAGATCGCGCCGAGCAGGTAGGTCAGGTTGTCGAGGCGCACCACCCAGAACGAGGCCGCGGCGCACAGGATCCACAGCGAATACATCGCGGCGACGCCGGCGACGAACAGCACCACGCCGAGCGCGAGGTCCGCGAGTGGTGGCGCGGCGCCCCGCTGAACGAACGCGTAGATCACGAGCCCGATCGCGCCGAGCAGATCGAAGATCTTCCATGGCTCGAACCGTGATGCGGAGACGATCGCCTGTGCGTCGACGGGCTTGAGCAGCACGTAGTCGAACGCGCCCGACCGGATCCGCTCGACCAGGTCGACGAACGATGGGCTGACGACACCCTCCAGGATGGCGCGCACCGCCATGAAGTACGCGATCACGACGAGCGCCGATGGCTGATCCCATCCCGCGACCGCGCCACGTCCGCTGTAGAGCACGACCAGCGGCAGCAGCGTCAGCGCCATCCACGCGACCGCCATCACGCCCTCGAGCAGGAAGTCGGCGCGATACGCCATGCCCGCCGCGGCGCTGATCCGCAGCTGCACCATCACGAGCCCGAGATATCGGATCATCCGCTCACCGCCTCGAACCGGCGCACGCCGCGCGCCCACCCCCACAGGGCGACGGCGAGCGTCACGAGCGCCCACGCGAGCTGGCCGAGCAGCAGCTTCGTGACCGCCGCGGCGGGCAGGTGCAGGGTCATCAGCTCGATCGGTGCGCTCAGCATGAACCGGAACGGCGCCCACTTCGCGATCGCGGCGATCCAGCCGGGCAACAGCGCGATCGGCAGCAGGTAGCCCGAGAGCAACGAGAACAGCCCGAAGTACAGGTTGAGCAGCGCCATCGTCTTCGTCACGAAGAACGCGAGCGCGCCGATCGCGAACATCACGTTGAACGTGATCAGCCACGCGAGCGTGACCGACGGCACGAGCAACGCGAGCTGGATCGGCTCGGTGGTCAGGGCGCTCGCGCCCGAGCTGATCAGCAGCACGACCGCGACCGGCAGGGCGACGAGGCTGCGGAACGGCACCGCCGCGAGATGACTCACCGCGAACGCGATGAACGGGTGGAGCGGCCGGAGCAGGCGCATCGACATCGACCCGAGGCGGATCTCTTCGCTGAGCTGCCACGCCACCCATGATCCGGTCAGGTTGCGGACGATCAGGTTCGAGAGGTAGTAGGCCACGAAGTCCGCCGAGGTGAAGCCGCGGAACGGCGCCTCCTCGGCCACGCTCGTCCACAGCCCGAGCATCACGAGCGGCAGCGTCGTGGTGAGGATCCACACCAGGAACTCGCCGCGATACGCCACGGTCTCGGCGACCCCGACGCGCAACAGCGTCGGCAGCGCCCGGAGCGTCCGCGCCGAGGCGGTCACGACGCCCCGGCGGCGTCGACCCGTGCCTCTCTCGACTTGCCGAACATCACCCGCAAGATCTCCTCGAGCGGGGGATCCTCGATCGCGAGGTCGGCGGCCTTGAGCGGGCCGAGCAGGTGACCGACGACGGTCGGGATCTCGCGCTCCGGCACGCGCAGCGTCAGCCGCTGACCATCGCGCTTGAGGACCGAGCCGAGCTTGACCAGCTCGTCGTCGGTGACCGCCGCCGTCAGCGTGAACGAGACCCGCTTGTCAGGGTCGGCGGTCTTGATCAGCTGGCGCAGGTCCCCGTCGTGGATCAGCTTGCCCGCATCGATCACGATGATCCGCGGGCACAACGCGACGACGTCATCCATGTAGTGCGACGTCAACAGCACGGTCGCATCGTGCCGCTGGTTGTAGCTGCGCACGAAGTCTCGGATCGCGAGCTGCATCGCCACGTCGAGCCCGATCGTCGGCTCGTCGAGGAACAGCGTCACCGGGCGGTGGAGCAGGGCGGCCGCGAGCTCGCACTTCATGCGCTCGCCGAGCGACAGCTGGCGGGTCGGCTTGTCGAGCAGCGGCGCGAGGTCGAGGAGCTCCGCCAGCTCGTCGAGGGTCTTCTTGAACTCGTCGTGCGGGACATCGAACACGGCGCGGTTCATCGCGTACGTCTCCGATGGGGGGAGGTCCCAGATCAGCTGCGACTTCTGCCCCATCACGAGGGTGATCTTCTCGAGGAACGCGGTCTGCCGCCGGAACGGGACGTGGCCTTCGACCTCGACCTCGCCGCCGGTCGGGTGGAGCAGGCCCGACAGGACCTTGAGCGTCGTCGTCTTGCCGGCGCCGTTGGGCCCGAGGAAGCCGACGCGCTCGCCTCGCGCGATGTCGAAGCTGACGCCGTCGACCGCCTTGACGACCTCGTACTTGCGGCGGACGAGCGAGCGCATCGCGGAGCCGAACCCGGGCCGGCGCTTGTGCACTCGAAAGTGCTTCGTGAGATCGCGAGCTCGGATCACGGCGTCACTGGTTGTCGTCGTCGCGTACGGCCCTGGCGAGCTCGCCGAGCGTCTTGATCGGCAACGAGTCTACCGCTTCTCCCTCGAGCATGGACTCGAGCAGGTGCGCGCCGACCTGCGCGAGCTGGGTCAGGCCGGCGATCCGCGAGGCGATCAGCTGCTGGCGTGCATCGCTCCCGGGCCCGAGCTCCTTGCCGGCGGACTCGAACGCCTCCGAGGCGGTCCGGATCCAGCGGAGCTCCCGCTCCCGGAACACGCGCGACACCATCTTCCAGATGCTGGTCTCCGCCTCGTAGTGCTCGCGGCGCTCGCCGACCACCCACGCCTTCTTGACCGCGCCCCACTGCTGCATCTCGGTCAGGAGCATCGAGACCGCGCCGGTCGACAGGCCGAGCCGGTCACCGAGATCTGCCGCCGTGAGCGGATGTTCCTCGAGATAGAGCACGGCCCACATCCGGCCCATGTTGCGCTTGAAGCCCCAGCCCTCGAGCAGCGCGCCCACCGCGTCCGCGACCTTGAGCACCGCGGGATCGATGGTCATTTCTTCTCGTCGGGCTCGTCGGGCGTGGTCTCCTGCCGCCGCCGCGTGATGATCTCGATGATCTCGCGCTGGGACAGCCCGCCGGACGGCCGGATCGTGACGCTGGCTTCGCGCCCGGTGCGAAGCTCGCGCGCGGTCACGCTCAGGATCGACTCGATATTGATGGTGAGCACCAGCTCGACGCGGACCGACCCGGGCGGGCCCGGGGGCAGATCGTCGAGCGTGACGTGGCCGAGCTTCCGGTTGCCCGCGACATCGGCCGAACCGCCCTGAAACAGCTCGATCGACACGAACTTCTGGTTCTCGGCGGTGGTCGCGAATAGCCGGCGCGCGCGCACCGGCAGCATCGAGTTGCGAGGCAACACGACCGCGAACTGCGAGTCCCCGACCCTGATCCCGATGTCGTGCGGCGTGACATCGAGCAGCGCGGCCTCGTCTGAATCGCCGGTGAGGATGCCGGCATAGGCGGCCGCACCGAGCGCCACGACCTCATCGGGGTTGGCCCCCTTCGAGGGCTTCTTCCCGAAGATGTGTTCCACGATGTTCTGCACCGCCGGCCACCGCGACATCCCACCGACCAGCAGCACCTCGTCGAGCGTCGTCGGATCGATGCCCGCGTCCGTCAGCGCGCGCCGACACGGTGCCTCGATCCGGCCGAGCAGGTCCTCGGTCAACTTCTCGATGTCGTCGCGGGTGATCGCACGTTCGTAGCTGATCGGTGCGCCGTGCTGATCGTTGGCGAGGAACGGGAGCTGGATGGTCGTCTCGCGCTCGACGGAGAGGACCTTCTTGGCGTCCTCGCAGGCCACGCGGAGCCGCGACATCGCCATCGGCATCGCGGTGAGATCGACGCGATGCTGGTCGAACATCTCGTCGACGACCCGCTCGAGCACGCGCCGATCCCAGTCCTCGCCGCCGAGCGCGCTGTCGCCCCCGGTCGCGAGCACCTCGAAGATGCCGTTCTCGACCGACATCACCGAGATATCGAACGTGCCGCCACCGAGGTCGAACACCGCGATCAGCCGCCGGCCCCCGGTGACGCGATGCGCGCCATAGGCGAGCGCCGCCGCGGTTGGCTCGTTCAAGATCCGCACGATGTCGAGGCCGGCGATCTGGCCGGCATCGCGCGTCGCCTGGCGCTGCGCATCATCGAAGTACGCCGGCACGGTGACCACCGCCCGGGTCACCGGCTCGCCGATCGCCTCCTCGGCGACCTGACGGACCCGGCGCAGGATGTGCGAGGCGACCTCCTGGGGGCTGATCGGCTGGCCGTGGATGCGGACCCACGCATCGCCGTTGGGGGCCGCGACGATCCGGAACGGCGCGAGCCGGGCAAACCACGCCACGTCCTCCGTGTTGACCTTGCGACCGATCAGGCGCTTGGTGCCGAACACCGTGGCAGACGGGTTGGTGACCGCCTGCCGGCGCGCGCGGGTCCCGACCGCGATCTCCCCGGTCACCGACCAGCTGACCCACGACGGAGTCGTCCGCTCGCCGTCCGCGGCGGCGATGGTCACGGGATGACCTTTGTCATCGAGAACGGCGACACACGAGTTGGTCGTCCCCAGATCGATGCCGATGATCTTCGCCATGATCAGGTCTCCTTCTTCCCCATGAGGCGAGATAGGAGGCCCTTACGTTCGTTGGTCGCCTGTCGCCGCATGTCGGCGAGCTCGCGCGCGGCGCGTTCGTTCGATGGATCGATCTCGAGCGCAGCCTCGAACCGCTGCGCAGCCTCGAGCCGATCGCGATTCGCCAGGGCGCGCAGTCCTTCGCACAGCTCGATCCCGGCGCGGAACGACAGGTCTTGCGGGTGCCGCTTCGCCATCACCTTGTACGCGGCGATGGCCTCGTCGAGTCGTCCCGCATCCAGCAGCGCGTCGAGCGGATTCCCATCGGAGCCCTCGGTCAGCACCGGGGGCGGTGACACGTGGATCGGTTTGCGATCGGTCTCGATCGGCGGCGGCGGCGCGGCGGGGGTCATCAACGCGGTCTTGATCAGCGCATTGCGCTGGTCGGCGCTGGCGCGCGGGGTGGTGGGCAGCGTCGATACCGCCGGAAGCGAGTCGCCGCGAGGATCGGCGACCGGGCGCGGCGCGCCGTCGGCCGAGCTCCGCGCTTGCGGACCCGGTGGCGGCTTCGGCGGATCGAGCGCGGGCAGCCCTGCGGGGGGCTTCGGCAGCGCAGGCAGCCCGCCCGGTGGTGTGGCCGACCGTAGCGGCCCGGCCGTGAGTTTCGGCACGGGCTCGCCGGTGAGCCGCGCACCGCTCGGCAGCCTCGCCTCGGGCGGCTTTGGTAGCGGCGCCGCCAGCGGCGTCGACGGACGTTTCGGTGGCGGTGGCGGTGGCGGGACGGGCGGTGGCGTCGGCGCGCGCAGCGGCACCGGACGCGGCGGCGCGGCGTGGCGTCCGAGCGCCGCCAACACCTGTGCCCGGGAGGTCTCATCGCCTAGCTTGCGATACGCATCGCGGATCAAGATGAAGATCTCCGCAGCGACCTGGCGCAGCTCGCTCGACTCGTAGCGCGCGAACCGGTCCGGGTGGTAGCGCTTCGTCAGCTCGCCGAACGCCGCGCGGACATCGCCGTCGCTCGACTCGTACCCGACGCCGAGCACGAGGAACGGGTTGAGCTGCTTGAGCGATTCGACCTCGGCGACCAGCGCCTTGATCAGCTCGTTCTCGGCGGTCGCGACGTCCTCGCCTTCGGTGATCGTCGGGACCGGCCCGGTCGTATAGGTGGTGGAGACGCCGGTCGCCGGCGTCGCGAGCCGCTTGGCCTCCGAGGCGAGCGCGCTCTCGATCATCCAGATCGTACCGGGCGGGATCGGCGCGAGCGTGATCTGGACGCCTGCGCCGCGCTGCGGATCCTCGACGTGCTGCTGGACCACGCCGGTGAGCACGACGACCGACGTGCTCGGCAGGGTCAGGTCGATCCGGATCGAGGTGCCGATCGGCGGCGGGGTCGCGGCCTTGAGGAACATCGAGCCGCGGCTGAGATCACGCTTGTAGATCGTCGCCAGCTGGTGCCACGAGGCACAACGGAGCTTGATGCTGAGCGGACCCGATGCCATGCGAGATCCGCGAGATCATAGGCTGATTACGCGTCTCGAGGCAACGATCGGTACCGGGCGAGCACACGCTCGTGTCGCTCCTTGATGCGCTGGAGATAAAGCCCCTCGCGCGTCTTGTGGAGCGATTCTCGTGCTAGCTGGGCCAGCCGGGCGACCACCTCGTCGATATCCGGGAAGGGTTTGTGGACAAAGCCGACCACCCCGAGATCCGCGGCCTCGGCGGCCAGGTCGGCATCGTGGACCGAGGTCATCAGAAACGCTGGCAGATCGGCGACCCGGTTGCGCAGCCGCCGGACCGTCTCGAGCCCGTCGATTCCAGGTAGTTGCGCCGCAACGAGCGCGAGATCGAGCCCGGTGGTCGTGGACAGGGTCTCCGCCTCGCGGACCGCCTCCTCCCCGGTGACGTAGGCAAATGTCGCAACTCCAGCGGCCTCCAGGAGGTCGGCGAGCTCGTCGGCGACCACCCGGTCGTGTTCGACCAGGAGCACCGCGGGTGGCCGGATCTCCTCCAACGCGGGGTGCTCGCCGGAAATCCGGGTGTGAGCGGCGAGCCGCTCCTCGACATCGATGGACCGGCGCTCGGTCTTGATCAGGTCCTTGAACAGATCCTCGATCATCGAGCGCTGGGATTCGAGCGCATCGAGCTCGGTCGCGCGCACGCTCTGCCTGTGACAGATCCGCTGGACCACGGCACGGGCAGTCGCGGTGCCCTCGAGCTGCAGATCGAGCACATCGCCGGCGCCCGCACGGATGCAGGCGAGGATCGTGGTGGCATCGCCCTTCGCGAGCACGACGACAGGGAGCACGTACGGCAGCACCGCGAGCACCCGGCGGATCGTCTCGGTCGTCTTGTCGAGGTCCTCGGCCTCCCCGGAGGAGGCGTGACAGAGGTCGACCAGGATGCACGGCGGGCTGGTGAGGTCCGCGCACAGATCGACGGCGGAGGTGAGCTCATCGACGATCGTCATCGTCACGCCCGCGCCGGCGAGGCGATCCACCAGGCCGCGGAGGGCGCCGCCTGCGCCGTTCGGCGCGATCAAGATCGCTGCTAGTTCCACGACTGCCTCGGTGAACGCTCGAACGTGTTCAGCACACCATACCGGAAAACTTCGGTCGCTTGCCACGGGCTCCGGCACTCGCGCGCGGGTACGATGTCGCGGATGGCCGAGCACTTGTTTCTCCGCGCGTGTCGACGTCAGCCGGTCGACCGCACGCCGATCTGGATGATGCGTCAAGCGGGGCGGTATCTGCCGGCGTATCGGGCGGTTCGTGCGAAAGCGTCGTTCCTCGACCTGTGTCGCACCCCGGAGCTGGCCTGCGAGGTCACGCTCCAGCCGATCGACGAGTTCGGGTTCGATGCCGCGATCCTGTTCTCCGACATTTTGATCACGCTCCCCGCGATGGGGCTCGAGGTGGCGTTCCCGGAGGCCGGGCCCAAGATCGGCGCCCCGATCCGCACGCAGGCCGCGATCGACGCGCTCGTGGTCCCGGATCCCGAGCAGGCGCTCGCCCCCACGCTCGAGGCGATCCGGCAGATCAAGCGCGCGCTGAGCGGCCGGGTGCCGCTGATCGGGTTCGCCGGGGCCCCGCTGACGATGCTCACCTATGCGGTCGAGGGCGGCGGCTCGAAAGACTACGCGCACACCAAGGCGATGCTCTATGGCGCGCCGAAAGCGGCGCACGGCCTGCTCGACAAGCTGGCGCGCACGTGCGCGGTGTTCCTCGAGGCGCAGGTGGCCGCGGGCGCGGAGTGCGTGCAGATCTTCGATAGCTGGGGCGGCATCGTGTCGCCCGGTGACTTCCGCGAGTACCCGCTGCGCTACGCCAAGCGGGTGATCGAGATGCTACGGGCGTCGGCGACGTTCCAGCGCAACCGCGTGCCGATCATCTACTTCGTCAACGGGTGCGCGCCGTACCTCGACGACTACGCGTCGAGCGGGGCGGACGTGCTCGGGGTCGACTGGCGCGTCGGGATCGACGAGGTTCGGCGTCGCGTCGGTGATGGCGTGGCCCTGCAAGGCAACCTCGACCCGGGCGCGCTGTTCGCGAGCCCCGCGGAGATCCGGGCGCGCGTCGCCGACATCCTCGCGCGTGCCGGCACGACCGGGCACATCTTCAACCTCGGCCACGGCGTGCTGCCCGAGACGAATCCCGAGCACGTACGCGCCATGGTCACCGCGGTGCGCGAGCTCTCGACCCGGCCGTCATGAAGGTCGCGGTGATCGGCGGCGGCTTGGCCGGGCTCGCGGCTGCACGTGCGCTCGTGGCCACAGGGTTCGACGCCCACGTGCTCGAAGCCGGTCGGCGTGCCGGTGGCGTGATCGGCACGAGCCAGGCCGATGGATTCGTGCGCGAGCACGCGGCGAGCTCGTTCCTCGGTGGTCCGCCGCGCGGCGCGCTCGCCCTGTGCCAGCAGCTCGGCGTGGCGGTCGACAAGGCGTCCCCGCGGGCGAAGCGGCGCTGGATCTTCCTCGACGGCAAGCTGCGCGCGTTGCCGCGCACGCCGATCGACCTCGCGCGCACCGACCTGTTGACGTGGCGCGGCAAGCTCGACCTGTTGCGAGAGCCGTTTCGCCCGGCGGGTGGTCATGGCGACGAATCGGTCCATGCGTTCGCGGCGCGCCGGTTCGGGGCGGAGGCCGCGCGCGCGATCGTCGCGCCGTTCGTCACCGGTGTGTTCGCCGCAGATGCCCACGACGTCAGCCTCGAGGCAGGATTTCCACGGCTCGCGAAGCTCGACGCGGGCGGCGGGCTCGTCCGCGGAATGCTCGGCAACGCGGCCACCGGCCTCATCCGGCGCATCGCGGGAGACCGCGACCAGACCACCGCCTCGGGCCTGTGGGCGCCCCACGGCGGCCTCGGCGCGATGGTCGCGGCGGTCGCCGCCGAGCTCGGTTCGCGCGTGAGGCTCGGGGTGCAGGTCGCGCAGATCGCGCCCGCCGCGCACGGGGTCCTGATCGATGGCGAGCGCTGGGACGCCGCCGTGCTCGCGATCCCCGCCGAGGATGCCGTGCGCGTCTTGACCGCCATGCCGGAGCTCGCGAACCGGCTCGGCGCGTTTCATCGCGCCCCGACGGCGGTGGTCTACCTCGGCTATCCAGTCGCCGCGGTGCCTGCCGCGGTGGATGGGTTCGGGTTCCTCGTGGCCCAGGGCGAGGATCTTCGCGTGCTCGGTGTCGTGTTCGAGTCCGTCGTGTGGCCGGCGCGCGCGCCGTCGGGCCAGGTGCTGCTCCGCTGCATCTTCGGCGGCGGTCGCGATCCTGGGGCCACCGCGCTCGACGACACCGCGCTGATCGCGCACGCGACCCGCGATCTGGGCGTCGTCCTCGGCGCGAACGGCAAGCCGTCCCACGCCAGCGTCGTCCGCTGGAACCGCGGCGTCGCGCAGTACCGCGTCGGTCATCGCGATCACGTGCGCGCCGCGGTCACCGCCGCTCGCAGCCACCGGATCGCGCTCGCGGGCGCCGACTACCGGGGGCCGGGCGTCAACGATCTTTGTGTCGACGCGGAGCTCATCGTCGACGAGGTCCGGTCATGGGCGTAGCGCGTGCGCTGTGCGTCGCGCTGGTGGCGTGCTCCGGCAGCAAGGCGACGACGATCGAGGATGCGAAGCACCCGACGCCGGCGCCGCCCGGTGACGCGCTGCCCGCGCGCGACGCCGCGCCGGTCGCGGTGGCCACCACCACGGGCGACGTCCAGGTCCGCGTCGAGTGGACGAACGTGCCCGCGGCGGTCCGCAACTCGCCGGGCAAGACGGCGTGCAACACGCCGCGCGCGCCCGCGGTCGCGCCGAGCACGACGTGGGGGATCGGTGACGTGCTCGTGATCGTCGACGGCGCGACGGCCGCGCTCGGCGAGGCCCACGTGCGCCTCGCCGATTGTGCGCTCGCCCCGCGCGTCCTGGTCGGCCGGTCGCTCGCCGTTGACAGCGCGAGCGACCATCCCGGCAAGCTCGCGATCTCCCGGCGCGGCGAGGTCGGCTCGCTCGATCACCTCGACAAGGGCAAGCCGCGCACGATCCAGCTCCCGATCGCCGGTCACACCGTGACCGCCGAGCTCGAGCCGGGCGGCGTCTACGAGCTGGCGACCGATGCCAAGGATCCCGAGGTCGCCTGGGTCGTTGCGGCGCCGGGCGCGGTCACCGAGCCCAGCGGGGTCGTCCTGATCAAGGACGTGCCCCCGGGCAAGCACGCGGTCACCGCCTGGTTGCCGCCGCGGGCCGGCCAGCCCGCGCGTCACGCCCAGGGTGAGGTCACCGTCGTCGCCGGCGATCTGGCCGAGCTCACGTTGCAGCTCGTCCCCTGAGCCCGGCCCTAGCCTCCGGGCCGGCGCCGATCGACCGTCGAGTCGGCGGCGAGCTCGAGGCGATCCTCGCCGGGCGAGGCGTTCGTGATGACGACATCACCGCGGTCCGCGCGCTCGAGGTCGCGATTTGCATCGGTGCGGTTGCGCTTGAGCAGGCGCAGGGTCACCCGGCCCGCATCGCCGCAGCCGATGACCTCGAGCTTGCCCTTCGCAGGCCGCGGCGCGCTGACGATCCGCCACGCACCAGGCGCATCGACGAGCGGGAGCGGCGCGCGGCGCAGGACGAGGTACGCGAACTTGAGGCCCCCGTCGCGCAGGTGGGTCAAGCGCGCGAGCTCCGCGGTGCGCGGCGACAGCGTGATCGCGCGATCTTCGTGACACCAGTCGCTCGGGTCGGCGAGCGCGGGGCAGGGGGCGATCGCCCGCGTGCACGGCGCGAACACGTGCGCGGCGCCGCGGCCGACGAGGGTGTCGCGCAGCTCGTGGAGCGCACGGGCGGTGTCGCGCAGCGCGGGCTCGATCACGATCACCGCGCCGTCGTCGCCGATCGAGGCGAGCGCGCGCTCGACGACCCGGAGCTGGGCGTCGGCGGCGAGCTCGTTGAGCAGGGTCCCGATCACCACCAGATCGGCCGCGGGGAGCGCCGTCCTGGTCGCGTCGTCCGCTCGCGTCGTGATCGCGGCGGTCACCCCGCGGGTGGCGGCGTAGCTCCGGACCGCGGTCGCCGCGATCCCGAGCGCGTCCTTGTCGCGATCGATCGCGAGGATCGTCAGGCCGATCGACGGATCGAGCGTCGCGAGCATCCCCAGGCTCATCGCGCCACACCCGGCACCGAGATCGGTGATCCGCAGCGGCCGGGCGGCCGGTAGCGCGTCGCGGCTGGCGAGCTCGTGGAGCGGGATCGCGATCTTCATCGCATCGGCGATCGTGAAGAACGCCGCGCGCGCGGCGAGATCGCCGGTCGAGTTGGCGGCGACCCCGAGCCTTCCGCGATCGCTGGTGTAGCGCAGCGAGCGATCGACGATCGATCGGGTCAACGCCGAGGTCGCGAGCGGCGGGTCGCCGATCGCCGCCCGAGTGGCGGCATGGACCGCGTCCTCGAGCTCACGTGGAACTCCCAGCGTCACCACCGAGCAGCTTAGCCCGAGGGCTTGTCTTTGGACACGACGACCCGCGGGGTGTCCGCGGCGCTCAGCTCCGTCGGAACCGGCGCTTCCTCGCTCGCCTCGTCGTCCGAGATCTCCTCGGTCTTGTCGTCACGGTCGGCGTTCGTCGCAGGCTTGGCGGCCGACCTCTTCTCGGCGTCATCGTCGCGGTCGGCCTTCGTCGACTTCGGCGCATCGATCGCCGGCACCAGTGGTTCCGTCTTCAGCCGCCCGGCGGGGGGCGGGATCGTCGCGGCATGCCCGGTGTCGTCGGGAATGATCCGCATCGGCTGGGTCTGGCGCTGCAGCTGCGGGGTCACGGACGACACCATGCGCGGCGGCATCCCGGGCGGCGTGGTGAACGCGGTCTCGGTCGGTTCGTCGGCGGCGAACGGGTTGACAGGGACCTCGACCGGCTGGGTCGGTTCGCCCTCCAGCTGCCCGGGGACCCCCTCGATCACCTCGGTCACCTCGACGGCGACGCCGGTGATGTTGTCGTGGCCGCCGCGGGTCTTGGCGAGCTCGACCATCTCGGCGAGCGCTGAGCCGGTCCCCTCGACGCTGAGCCGCTGCGCGATCTCTTCCTCGTGCGGGAAGTAGTCGTGCAGGCCATCGGAGCACAGCAGCAGCCGATCGCCGAGCTTGAGCGTGACGTGCGCCATCTCGACGCCGACATCGGCCGAGACCCCGATCGCGTTGACGAGGATCGTGCGGAGCGGGGAGACCTGCGCCTCCTCGATCGTCAACTTGCCCTCGATCACGAGCACCTCGGCGACCGTGTGGTCGGTCGTGATCTGGGACGACCGGCCTTCGCGGATCAGGTAGGTCCGGCTGTCGCCGACGTGAGCGACGAACGCCTCGGGACCGGCGACCAGCACGACATCGAGGGTCGTGCCCATCCCGGCCTTGTCGCTCTCGGCCTGACCGCGCTGGTAGACCGCCTGATGAGCCGCGAGCACCGCGCTCTGCAACAGCTGCACGATGCCGCGTCGGCCCGCGTCGCTCGGCGCCTGCTTGAAGGCATCGATCTCGGCACGCGCGCCTTCGAGCGTCGAGCGCACGGTGTCGACCGCCATCGCGGAGGCGACCTCACCGGCGGCGTGCCCCCCCATGCCGTCGGCGACGATGAAGAAGCCCTTCGAAGCTTCCATGAACGCGGAGTCTTCGTTGTGGTCTCGCACCACGCCGACGTCGGTGACGAGCCAGGCTTCGACTGTCACGTGCGAGGCCTCGTCTGGGGTAGCTGCGGCCATCTGTTCCCTTGAACCGATGAATCTTCACCCGGGGGATTACCCGCTCGCAAGCGCTGGGTGAGAAATGCACCTCAGCGACGAGAAAGAGGGCGCTCGAAGACATCGATCGATGGGGGTGGTGAGCCGGCCTCCGCCAGCGCCTGCCCTTGCGTTGCGAGCCGCGACATGCACAGCGCGATCGCCTCGGGTTCTCGATCCACGGCCACGAACCGCCTTCCGAGGCGCTGGGCGACCGCGGGCGTCGTCCCCGAGCCGGCAAACCAGTCCGCGACCCGATCGCCGGGCTGGGTCACGGCGCACAGGATCCGCTCGATCAGCCGCTCCGGCTTCTGCGACGGCCAGCCGTTCCGCTCGCGATCCGAGTGATTGAGGGTCTCGACATCGCTCCACCAGTCCTCCGGGATCTTCCCGGCGGCGATCGGATAGCGATAGACCCGGCCGGTGCGCCGATCCGTCTTTTCCTGGACCCTGGCGCCGTCCTCGATGACGACCCGCATGTGGGAGCCGCCGCGCCGCGGCACCCGCACGGCGTCGGGATAGAACGCCCAGGCGTCGCCGCGCGCGTACCACAGGATCGTGTCGTGCTTGCGCCCGAACCCGCGGCGGCTCTTGCCGCCCACCGCATAGCACCACACGATCTCGTTGACGAAGCGCGCTCGCCCGAACAGCCGATCGAGCGCGACCTTGACGTAGTGCACGGCGCGATGGTCGAGGTGCACGAACAACGAGCCGGCCTGGGTCAGCACGCGCCGGCTGTCCTCGAGGATCGGCGAGAGCCACGCGATGAACGCGTCGGGATCGTCGGCGCGATCGGGATACTGATGACCCCTGCCGTGGCGAACGATCCCGGTCCCGAACGGCGGGTCGATGTAGATCGCGTCGAGCGTGCCGTCCGGGAGCCGAGCGAGCTCCTCCAGGGCGTCGCCGCACACCAGGGTGTCGTGGGGCCGGTCGGATCGGCCGAACTCGAGGCGCCTGGCACCGGCCGCTGCGATCGGCTCCACGCTCTCCATCCGTCCGTGACATTACTATGACGCGTGCGCTTCTGCCCCTGGTACCCACTCGCCGAAGCCGGCGATCACACGCCGGCGACCGAGGGGGTCTTGCAGCTCCGGCTCGCGACCGGGCTCGTCGATTACCCGCGCGGCAAGAGCGCGATGGTCTGGTACGGCCATGCCGCCGATCTCCGCGGCGTGGCCCGAGCGCTCGCCGCGGCCCACCCCGGCCGGCAACTGGTGTGCCGTCATCTGATCGAGATCGACCTCGCTACTGACCTCCCCGCGTTCTGTGCGAAGTTACGTGCTGAGTTCGTGCGCCGATTCGGCACCGTCCCTCTGTTCGAGTCCACCTGATGAACCTCGTCGAAGCCGAGTCCGTAGGGCCTGTCGAGGGTGACGAGCCGCTCGTCACACCACCTCGGCCGCCGCATCGCCGCGTATCGGTGTCGCTGTTGTTCACGCTCACCGTGCTGACCGGCACCGTGGTCGCGATCTACATGACCTTCCCCAAGCGCGACAACGTGCTGGTCACCGAGGCCATCGACCGCCACCGCGATGCCGCGCAGGTCTGGGATCTGACCGCGCCGACCGCGATCGAGCTCCGCGCGTGGGCGATCGGCGTGGTCGGCAAGGATCCGCCGTTGCCGGCGATCTCGAGCAGCGTGATCGGCGCGCGCAAGATCACCGTGCTCGACCGGGACGCCGCGCTGATCCGCGTCCACATCGACAACGATGACGTCACCTACCTCGTCCAGCGCGCGCGGGGGATCTCTCCGGACCAGGCGGATCGCATCGACGGCGACGTGCACGCGATCGCGTGGCGCAAGCCGCCGTTCACGCTGGTCGCGGTCGGGCCCGATCGCACCGCGAGCACCTGGCGCGCGGCGTTCCCGTAGTCGCTCGGGAAGGAGCCTGGCGCGACGGGCTCATGGATCCTCGTCCTCGAGGTGCACGGCGCGCCGGATCGCTGCCTTGCCGAACTTCGCCGACAGCTTGTCGATCGCGTCGCCCAGGCGCTCGCCCTTGGCCCGCTCCGCCTCGTCGAAGCCGAGCTGGCGCGGCGCATCCCGGGCCTCCAGGCTGGTCGCCGAGATCCCGCACAGCCGGACGCGCCCGCCCTTGCGTGACTCGATCACCACCTTGGAGAGCAGCCCGATCGCGGTACGCGCGAGCACGCCGCCGTCACTGGTCGGCGCCTCGAGCGTGGTGCGGCGCGTGGTCGAGCGAAAGTCATCATACTTGATGATCAGCACCACGACGCGAGCCCGCAGGCCGGCCGCGCGCAACCGGTGCGCGACGCGATCCGCCTGCTCGAGCAGCAGCACCGACAGCTCGCCCTTGTCGTCGACGTCGTCGTCGAATGTCTCCTGATGGCCGACCGAGACCGGATCGCTCTCGGGCTCGACCGAGCGCGAGTCCTCACCGCGCGCGAGCGCCGCGAGGTGGCGACCGGTGATCGCGCCCAGCCGCCCGACGAGCGCGGCCTCCGGATAGCGCGCGACATCGCCGATCGTCGCCAGGCCGAGGCTCGCGAGGATCTCCCGCGTGGCGTCGCCGACGCCCCACAGCCGGGTCATCGGCAGCGGATGCAGGAACGCGAGCACCTCGTCGGGCGCGACGACGCGCAACCCATCAGGTTTGTCGATATCCGAGGCGATCTTGGCGGCGAACATGATCGGCGCGACGCCGACCGACGCGATCAGCGACAGCTCGTCGCGCACCCGGCGCTTGATCGCGCGCGCGATCGTCGGGCCGTCGCCGAGCAGGCGCTCGCTCCCGGTGACATCGAGGAACGCCTCGTCGATCGACACGCCTTCGACCTCGGGTGAGAAGTCGCCGAGGATCGCGAAGAACCGCGTCGAGGCCTCGGCGTAGCGCTCCATGCTGTGGCGCACCACGATCGCGCTCGGGCACCGGCGCAGCGCCTCCGCCATCGGCATCGCCGAGCGGATCCCGAACGTGCGCGCCTCGTAGGAGCACGACGCGACGACCCCGCGACGCGCGGATCCGCCGACGAGGACCGGCCGCCCGCGCAGCGTCGGATCATCCCGCTGCTCGACCGCCGCGAAGAACGCGTCCAGGTCGACGTGCAGGATGGTCTTCACGCTAGGTCGACGACGGCGCGAACATGATCGGTCCGCGGAACACGAGGATCACGATCGCCACGATCGAGAGCAGCAACACGCTCCAGATCCACTGCGGGACCGAGGGCGTCTGTCCGCGCGCGAACTTGGCGATCCGCGCGCGGATCATGCCGTGCGTGGACAGCACGCCGAGCACCACGATCGTGAGCTTGATGTGGAACCACGCCGCGCCCGGCGCGACGAACAGATTACTTGTCGGGTGATCTCCCCCCTTGGTGAACGCCATCCCGAGACCGCAGACGATCGCGAGCGTCGCCGCCAGGTCCATCGCCAGGGCCAGCGAACGCTCCATGAGCGTCAGCTTTTCATGGACGTCCTTGGGGGCTTGCGCGTGCAGCCGCAGCAACCAGTAGACGGCGAACAGGCCGCCCATCCAGAGAACCACACCGATCAGGTGCCCGGTCTTGAGCCAGAGATACGTCCCAGGAGACATGCGGCGAAGGTAACACCCGCTCAGACATCCCGCTCTCCCATAGGTCGCGCTATGATCATCTGGCCTCGTGGCTCGCGTCCTCAAGATCTTCTTTCACGACGCCTGTTTCGATGGAACGACCTCGGCAGCGTTGTTCGCTGCGTTCTATCGCGACGTGATCGCGCGCGACGTCGACGTGCGCGCGGTCGGGATGATCCACAAGGACGGCGATCCCTTCGAGGGCGTCGCGCTCGATGGCGACGACCATGCCTGCGTCGATTTCCGGTTCTGCGCCGACCCTCGCATGCGCTGGTGGTTCGATCATCATCCCACCGCGTTCCAGCCGCCCTCGCTCCGCGCCGTGTTCGACCGGGATCGCCTCGCGACCTGGTTCTTCGACCCGGCCGCGCCCTCGTGCGCCGGAATGATCGAGCGGGCGCTCGGCACCGGCTGGGGCTGGAAGCCGCCGCCGCACCTGATCGAGGCCGTGCGGTGGGCCGATACGATCGACGCGGCGCAGTTCGAGTCGGCGGAGGACGCGGTCGCGCTGCAGCTCCCGGCGCAGCGGCTCGCGGCCTGGCTCGCGCACGGGCGGACGCCGCTCGAGACCGCGCGCTACGTCGAGTGGCTGTCACGTGATTCGCTCGCGGAGGTCGCGGCGCGGCCGAACATCGCCGCGCAGCTCGCCGTCGTCCAGGCCGAGCGCGCTCGCGAGATGGAGGCGGTTCAGAAGATCGCCGTGTGGGCCGGCGACGTGATCGTGATCGATCGCACCGCCGAGATCGGCGCGCGCAGCCCCGGGTTCTTGTCCTACCTGCTGTTCCCGACCGCGCTGTATGCCGTCACGGCGACGAGCACCCCGCAGAGCATCAAGATCACCGTCGGCGTGAACCCGTGGACGAAGGGCAACCGGCGTCACGACATCGGCGCGCTGTGCGCCCGGTACGGCGGCGGAGGGCACGCCGTGGTCGGCGGGATCACGCTGCGCGCCGACGAGCTGCCACGCGCGAAGGCGACGCTGACGGCGATCGTCAAGGAGCTGTCCGGCTAGCGCCAATGCCGATCCGCGAGCCGTTGAGCTCGCGCCGACGAGATCGCCGATGGAGCCGGTTGCTGCTCCGTGGGGAGCTCCCGAGGGCCTCGCACTCGGCGTGCGCACGATCGGCATCGTGCGGCGCCCTCCCTCATTCCTCACCCCCCAGCCAGCCGGCCCGCTCCACTCTGTCATCCGACTCCGGCGCCGATTCCGACTCCGGCGCCGATTCCGACTCCGGCGCCGATTCCGACTCCGGCGCCGATTCCGACTCCGGCGCCGACTCCGACTCCGACTCCGGCGCCGACTCCGCCGCCGCCCGCCGCCCATTGCCGTCCGCACACTCAGCAGTCCGCACCGTCGTCACGGCCCGCGGCTCGCCCTCGATTCGCCCTCGATTCGCCCTCGATTCGCCCTCGCTGACGCTCAGGACGCACGTCGCCGCTGCGAGGTCCGCAGCTCATCTCGCTGACGCTCGTCCGGCACTGAAGTAGGTCGTGCAGTCTCCTGCCATGGCGGCCTCCTTGTGGGTCGCCCCGCGCCCAGCGCGCCATGACCGCGCCGCGCACGCGACCGGCCGGTCCGAACGCGCACGTTCGTTCGCAGTGCGCGTCACGGTCCCGGCGCGCTTGGGCGCTTGGGGCGAGACCCACAAGGAGACCACCATGGCATTCGACGCATACGACCGTTCCATCCAGCTGCTCGGCACGCTCGCCAGTCTCATCAAGAAGCTCGCGAGCTGCGATCCTGACCTCACCAAGCAGCTGCGCCGCGCTGCCCAGAGCGTCCCGCAGAACATCAGCGAGGCGAATCAGCGCTGCGGCAAGGATCGCCGCCACCTGTTCCGCGTCGCACTCGGCAGCGCGGCCGAGGTCGCGAGCTGCCTCGATATCGCCGTCGCGCTCGAGTACCTGGGCGAGCCGCAGGTCGCGCAGGCGCGCGAGCTCCTCGATCGCGTCCGCGCGATGACCTACCGGCTCGCGACGAAGTAGCAGGCAGGCTCCCCGAGGGGGCACCCGTGTTCCGCGGGGAACGCGGTCACCGAGCCGGGCGGTTGTGGGTGAGGCCCCACAGCAGGCCGAGCTCGCGGTCGAGGAGGGCGCGGGCCGGCTCTGCGGCGATCGGCCAGCCCCAGGCGTCCGCGACATCGAGTGCGGCGCGAACCTCGGCGGCGCTGCCGTTGGCCATGGTGTAGAACCGCCGCCGGTCCTTGCCGGACCGGCGCGATCCTTCGGCGACGTTGTGGGCGACGCTGGTGGCGGCGCGTTCGACCTGGTCGGCGAGGTTCGAGCTGTGGTGCCGGAGCTGTTCGACGACGGGGCGAAGGGCGCGGATGAGGTCGAGGGCATTGGTGTAGGCGACGAGCATGGCGAGAGGTCCTTTCGGTGGTGGAGGCGCCGCCCTCGGTCATTCGGTGCGGCGGGGCCTCGCCCGAAAGCGGCCGAGCGCGCACGACCAGTGACGAGCGCCCACGCAGGAGGGCGTGTTCAGCGCGAGCTGCGTGATGACGGCGGTGGTGTGCGCGCGGCAGGCCGGTTCGGCGCTCGGCGCGGTCGATGCGCGAGCGGCCGCCGGGCGGCCCCGCCGCACCGGATGACCGAGGGAAGCCGGAGCCGAGAGGGGCCGAAGCCGATACCGACGCCGACGCCGATGGCCGACGCCGACGCCGACGCCGATGGCCGACGCCGACGCCGAGGCCGATGGCCGACGCCGACGCCGATGGCCGACGCCGACGCC
>WBZN01000528.1_pt1 | contig 28913 bp, 28 predicted proteins | sample 5204281 | NCBI WGS metagenome assembly WBZN01 (sample SAMN12344347, study PRJNA552823) | activated sludge metagenome | biome: Activated sludge suspended growth; feature: Nitrification reactor; material: Wastewater; isolation source: activated sludge from nitrification reactor of wastewater... | reverse complement strand
CGGCCCGGTCGCAACCATCCTGGTGCAGTCCGGCACATTGAAACGCGGCGATGTGTTACTTGCTGGTGCAGTGTTTGGCAAGGTACGTGCCATGAACGATGAAAATGGTAAAACCATCAAGCAAGCCGGCACATCAATCCCGGTTGAGATTCAGGGATTAGCCGAAGTACCGGAAGCCGGTGAAACGGTTTTTGTACTTGATGATGAACGCAAAGCTCGCGAAATCGCCCTGTTCCGACAAGGCAAGTATCGCGATGTCAAACTGGCCAAACAGCAAGCCGCAAAACTCGAAAATGTTTTCGATCAGCAGGAAGATGTCAAGATTCTTTCCTTGATTATCAAGGCTGACGTTCAGGGATCTTGCGAGGCATTGGCTTATGCGTTGCAAAAACTCTCCACTGACGAAGTCAAGGTCAACATCATTCACAGTGGTGTGGGTGCAATCATCGAATCGGACATCAATCTGTCGCTGGCATCCAAAGCCGTAGTTCTGGGTTTCAATGTTCGCGCGGATGCAGGAGCACGCAAATTGATCGCGTCAACTGGTGTTGAAGTGCGTTACTACAACATCATTTATGAAGCCGTAGATGAAATCAAGGCGGCATTATCCGGTTTGATGTCACCCGAACGCAAAGAGAATATAACCGGATTGATCGATGTTCGAGAGATTTACCGGATTCCCAAGGTGGGTACCGTGGCGGGCTGTTATGTCCTTGATGGCATCGTGAAACGTAATTCTTCCATTCGAGTATTGCGCGATGGACTGGTGATTCACAGCTGCGAACTGGATTCCTTGAAGCGATTCAAGGATGATGTCAAGGAAGTTCGGGAAGGTTTCGAATGTGGACTGTCATTGAAAAATTTCAATGACATACAAGTTGGCGATCAACTGGAAGTGTTTGAAATCGTAGAAACAGCCCGATTCCTGTAACTTCATACCCTGATCCTGGTCGCTATCATGCCTAAAAGCTTCTCTCGTACACTTCGCATTGCTGACCAGATACAACGGGAATTGGCTGATCTCCTACAGCATGAAATCAAGGATCCCAGAGTGGGTCACATCACCATTACTGCTGTTGAAGTGGCTCGCGATTACAGTTTTGCCAAGGTCTTTTATACTACACTGGCCAATTCAGATGACCGTTTTCTGGTTGAAAACGGATTGGAGCACGCCAAAGGTTTTCTGCGCTCCAATCTATCGCACCGTATGAAATTGCGGATTACACCGCAGCTGCAATTCATTTACGACGAATCGATCGAGCGCGGCGCACATCTATCCAAACTCATTGATGATGCGATTGCTCAAGACGAACTAACTCACCACCCCGATTCCGATCATTGAGTCATGCATGACGGCTCTACTTCACACTCTTTAATTCAATCCAAGCCCAAGAAACAAAACATTAGCGGTATTTTACTGCTGGATAAGCCACAAGGTATTTCATCCAACAAAGCCGTGCAAATCACCAAGCACCTTTTCACAGCCGCCCGATGCGGTCACACCGGTACACTCGATCCGATGGCCAGTGGATTATTGCCTTTGTGTTTGGGGGAAGCCACCAAGTTTTCATCGGTAATGCTGGGTGCCAATAAAAGCTATGAAGCCACGCTGAAGCTGGGCTATGCCAGCACAACCGGAGATAGTGAAGGAGAGATTACCCGACTGGATGCGGGTAATACGCAGCTGGATTTGCAACATTGTGAACATATACTCAAACAATTCCTGGGTACGATTACGCAAACGCCACCAATGCACAGTGCCTTGAAATATCAAGGTAAACCACTGTATGTCTATGCACGTCAAGGCAAGACTATTGATCGCCCTGCCCGCACTGTCACCATCTATGACTTGCAGATTCAAGCGTTTCAGACCGACACGCTGCAATTGAAAGTTCGCTGCAGTACAGGCACCTATATCCGGACTTTGGCTGAAGATATTGGAAAAACACTCGGTGTGGGTGGGGCTTACCTGACACAATTGCGACGTACTGAAGTGGATCGGTACGATCTGTCGCAGGCACAATCTCTGGCAAACCTGAAAACACTATCTGCACAGGATCTCTTGAGTCTGTTATTACCTGTTGATCATCTTCTGGAGCAATTTCCTTCGGTACACCTTGACGAATCTTCGGCATCACGGATCATTCAGGGTCAAGTCATACCATGTCCTGACACCACTACGCTACCGGCTGAGAGTTTCATACGCCTGTATCGCCATCCACAGCAATTCATTGGGCTAGGAAAAATAACCGATCAGCAGACCATCATGGCAAAACGCCTGTTGGCCCAGCAGCTTGCATGAAATTTAGCGACCTTATCATTACTGCGCCCGGAAAATAAAATAAACCGCAGCCACCATGCACAATGCTGCCCACAAATAATCCAGTTTTAGCGGCTCCTTCAAATACAGCATTGCAAACGGGATAAAAACGGTCAAAGTAATGACTTCCTGCAAAATCTTGAGTTGCGCAACCGATAAAACCGTATAGCCGATCCGATTCGCCGGTACTTGCAGCATGTATTCAAAAAAGGCGATTCCCCAGCTGATCAACGCAGCGATCATCCAGGGCTTATGACCCAACGCCTTCAAATGTGCATACCAAGCAAAAGTCATAAACACATTGCTCAATATCAGCATGCCGATGGTGAGTCCGATTTCACGCATGTTCATTAATTAATGAATCAAATTCCCAGATCTTGCCACATCGCATTCACCCGTTGCTGAATTGCAGTATCCATGCTGATGGGTTTGCCCCATTCCCGACTGGTTTCACCGGGGAATTTATTGGTAGCATCCAGCCCCATCTTGCCACCCAATCCGGAAATCGGACTGGCAAAATCGAGATAATCGATCGGCGTATGCTCAACCAGCAGCGTATCACGCACTGGATCGACCCTGGTGGTGATGGCCCAGATGACTTCCTTCCAGTCACGCACGTTGATATCGTCATCGGTGACGATAATGAATTTGGTATACATGAACTGGCGGAGAAAACTCCAGATACCGAACATGACACGCTTGCTATGTCCGGCATATTGTTTTTTCATGCTGACAACCGCCATGCGGTAGGAACATCCCTCCGGAGGCAGATAGAAATCGACGATCTCAGGAAACTGTTTTTGCAGTAGTGGCACAAACACCTCATTCAGCGCCACACCCAGTATCGCCGGCTCATCCGGCGGTTTCCCAGTGTAAGTGGAATGATAAATCGGATTGCGCCGCATGGTGATGCGATCGATGGTAAACACTGGGAAAACTTCTTGTTCATTGTAGTAACCAGTATGGTCACCATAAGGACCTTCCAGTGCAGTTTCTCCGGCATGAATGGCACCTTCGAGTACGATTTCCGCGCTCGCCGGTACTTGTAGATCATTACCGATACACTTCACCACTTCGGTTTTGGCACCTCGCAACAGACCCGCAAACTGATATTCGCTCAATGAATCCGGTACTGGGGTAACCGCTCCCAGAATCGTTGCCGGATCGGCTCCCAGGGCTACAGCCAATGGGTAAGGCTTACCCGGATGCAACAAGCCGAACTCGCGGAAATCCAGCGCTCCACCGCGATGAGCCAGCCAGCGCATGATAACTTTGTTGCGTGCGATAACCTGCTGCCGGTATATGCCCAAATTCTGTCGGGTCTTGTTCGGACCACGCGTGACGGTCAGCCCCCAGGTAATCAAAGGTGCCACATCCCCCGGCCAGCAAGTCTGGATTGGGATGCAGCTCAAGTCAACATCATTGCCTTCCCAAACGATTTCCTGACAGGGTGCGCTGCTAAGTTCCTTGGGGGCCATGTTCAGCACCTGCTTCAGCACGGGCAACTTGTCCCACGCATCCTTGAGGCCTTTTGGAGGGTCGGGTTCTTTCAAGTAAGCCAGTAATCGACCGACCTCGCGCAATGCTTCGACAGAGTGTTGCCCCATTCCCAAAGCAACACGCTGCGGCGTTCCAAACAGATTACCCAGCACTGGAATATCATGTCCCTTCGGATGCTCGAATAAAACCGCCGGTCCTTGTCGCTTCAGAATGCGATCACAAATTTCGGTCATCTCCAGCACTGGATCGACTTCCATGCGGATGCGTTTGAGTTCGCCCAACGTTTCGAGCTGTGCAATGAAATCGCGTAAATCCTTATATTGCATCGTTTAAGCCTTCACTGAGGAAAAATGAGGAAATCCAGTGCAATACCCACAAATACAACCAACCCCACCCAGTTGTTATGCAGGAATGCCTTGAAACACAACGCCCGTTCATGATTGCGAATCAATGCATATTGATAACCGATCAGTCCTGTTGCTGCAATCAGGCCCGCGTAGTAAGCCAGATGCATTTGTTGCCATTGTCCGATAACGGTCATCATCGTGAGGAAACAGGCATGACAAATCATGACGCCGAGCACATCATGCCGACCGAACGTGATGGCCGAAGTCTTGATGCCGATTTTCAGATCATCCGGTTTGTCGACCATCGCATACGCCGTGTCATAGGCCACGACCCAGAACAAATTGGCTAGCATGAGTACCCAGACGATATTTGGCAGACTGTCGGTTTGTGCTGCAAAGGCCATGGGAATACCAAAGCTGAAAGCAATACCTAGATACGCCTGTGGCATGGCAAAGAACCGTTTGGTAAAGGGATAGGATGCAGCCAGAAAAAGCGCCGGTACCGAAAGCATGATGGTCAACTGATTCAGTGGCAGAATCAGGATGAATGCCAACAAACTCAATCCTGCCGCTAGCAGCAATGCTTCTTTCGGACGCACACGTCCGGTTACCATGGGTCGTTGCCGGGTGCGTTCGACATGAGGATCAATTTCGCGATCCGCATAATCGTTGATTACACAACCCGCCGAACGCATCAATACGGTGCCCAGAACAAAAATAACCAGAATAGGCCAATCAGGCATCCCACGAGCAGCAAACCATAGTCCCCACAGCATCGGCCACAGCAACAGCAAAATGCCTATGGGTTTATCAAGACGCATCAATTGCGCGTAAACATGTATTCTTTGGGCAAAACTCATAATGGTAAATCCAGAATAGCCGGTAAAAAAACTTCAGTCACAAGGATCGACTGTCCATGTAACGTAAACAGAGATCGGCGCGCCCACAGGTGCTTCGGTTTTATCTGCAATCGAGTACAGGCGCGATCGAACAGGAAGTGACCGCCTCCTACTTTCTTGAATTCCAGTGGCGTGCGCTGGATTCTAGGGTTGGTGAACAGTACTGTTCCCAATGATTTGTTTCCCAGACCACTCAATCCTCTCCAGGCACCGCGTAGATTTTTGTGCGCCACCACCGAATGGGCGAATACCACGGGTATTTCACCGCAATACAAAAACACTTCCCTTACCAGCGCCAACTCGTCGGCGCGCAATCCCATCATCATGGACTCATCCTCGTAGACGCGACTGAGTGACTGGAACACACGTTGAACCCGGAAATGCGCACAGCGATCCTGAATTCTGCGGGTCAGTGAACCACGATCCTGCAACCATACGCGCTGCCGGTACGAAACGGATGACAAGTCAGAGCGCCAAGCCAATGGGTGCGCCTGGTTCATTGTAAAATCATAGTCAGATTGAATTGAATACCGTGGAAGATTTGCCCGTCCATACCGAATAACCCTGCGATTGAATCTGCCGGATTATACCGTAGTCTTCAATTCGGGCGGCATCCTTACACCGCTCAATCCGATGTCTGTTTGTTCATACCCGCAAATATTCCAATTTGTTTCCCAGCCAACGATCGACATGACGCTGTGCCATCTGGGGATAATGATCGAGCATGTCTCCTGCGACAGCTTGTGCCGCGGCAAGCAACTCGTCATCCTGCTCGATATCGGCAAAGCGCAGCATGGGCACGCCGCTTTGCCGGGCACCCAGAAATTCACCAGGACCTCGCAAGTGCAAATCCTGCCGCGCAATTTCGAAACCATCATTGTGCTCAAAAATGATTTTCAGACGCTGGCGCGCAATCGCTGACAAGGGTTGTTGAAATAGCAAAATACATACACTGGCCTCGGAACCACGCCCCACCCTGCCTCGCAATTGATGCAACTGCGACAATCCCATACGTTCGGCGTTTTCGATGATCATCAACGAAGCATTCGGAACATCGACGCCCACCTCGATGACGGTTGTCGCCACCAACAACTGGATCTGCCCCTGTTTGAACGCCGCCATTACATTTGCTTTCTCTTGTGCAGACAAGCGTCCATGTACCAGTCCGACCGAAAGTTCTCCGAATACGGCCTGCAGATTCTGGTGTGTTTCCACAGCGGTTTGCAATTGCAGCGTCTCCGATTCCTCGATCAGCGGACACACCCAGTACACCTGTTTGCCTTGCTCACAGGCTTGCTGAATGCGTGCAATCACTTCTTCCCTACGGCTGTCGGCGACCAGCTTGGTTACAACCGGCGATCTGCCGGGCGGTAGCGCATCGATCACCGAGACATCCAGATCGGCAAAATAGCTCATCGACAAGGTGCGCGGAATGGGTGTGGCACTCATCATCAACTGATGTGGAACGAATTCCGATTCGCCTTTCATGCGCAATGCCAGGCGCTGATGCACGCCAAAACGGTGCTGTTCATCGATGATTACCAATCCCAATTGCTGGAATCTCACCTGATCCTGAAACAAGGCGTGTGTTCCTACTACCAATTGTGCCGCACCCGACATCACTTCATCCAGGACCGTTTGTCGCTGTTTTTTCTTTTGACTTCCCGACAACCAAACCACCCGTATTGATAGGGCAGCAAACCAAATTGATAGTTTCTCAAAATGTTGTTCGGCGAGGATTTCAGTCGGTGCCATGATAGCCGCCTGAAAACCGTTTTCGATTGCTTGCAGGGCTGCTAGCGCAGCCACGATGGTTTTGCCGCTACCAACATCGCCCTGCAGCAAGCGTTGCATCGGATGCGGATTCGCCAGATCGCGACTGATCTCGGCATTGACCTTGACCTGCGCTGCCGTCAATTGAAAACCCAGTTGATCAAGCAGTTTTGCGGTCAATATTTGTCGTGCTGTCAGAACCGGCGCAACACGACTGCGACGCTGTCGGTAATGTAAACGCATCGACAACTGTTGCGCCAGTAATTCATCGAACTTGATGCGCCGCCATGCAGGATGAGTACGTTCCAGCAGCGACTGCATCGGTGCTTCGGGTGGTGGAAGGTGCAGGTACTGAACACTTTCTTTGAAAGGAAACAACCGGTATTGGTGAATCACATCCTCGGGCAAGGTCTCGGCAAGCTGAGAGTGATCCCGCATATCCTGCAGCAATTGTGCAATCAGTTTGCGCAGTGTTTTTTGGGATAAACCGGATGTCGTGGGATATATGGGGGTCAAGGATTCAGCCAGTGCATCGCCCTGACTGACCAGGCGGCATTGCGGATGTACCATCTCGCTACCCCAGTATCCCTGGCGGATCTCACCCAGTAATCGAACGCGCTGCCCAACAGCAAAGGTCTTGGTCTGACCGGCATAAAAATGCACAAAACGCATGTTCAGCGCACCGCTGCTATCCTCAATCCGACATACCCACTGCCGGCGAGGTTGCAAGATGACTTCATTGCTGGTGATGAGCCCCTCGATCTGAACGGTCTGGCCTGGGGGGGCATCGGAGATCGCAAACAAATGCGTTTCATCTTCGTACCGAATCGGCAAGTGCAACAGCAAGTCGAGCTCAGTCTGAATACCCAATCGCGACAATTTTTCCCGGATTGTCGGGCTGACATTCATACCTGCGTGAAAAACCGGAATTGATTAATTATCCCAGAATGACCATCACGGCATCCATTTCCACTAATGCACCCTTTGGCAGCGCTTTGACACCAATGGCAGCTCGTGCCGGGTATGGCTGTGAGAAGTGTGTGGCCATGATATCGTTGACCAGAGCGAAATGATCCAGATCGGTCAGAAAGATATTCAGCTTGACCACATCATTCAAACTGCCGCCGCTGGCTTTCGCCACAGCTTTCAGATTGGCAAAAACTTGCTGGATCTGACCTTCAATACCCTCTACCATTTGCATGGAAGCCGGATTTAATCCGATCTGACCGGATAAATAAACTGTATCCCCACCTTTGACACGAATGGCCTGGGAGTAAGTCCCGATAGCTTGGGGTGCGTCGGCAGTGTGGATGATTTGTTTTGTCATTTTGACTCCTGGTGTAAAGAATTCGAAAATTTTTGTTATATTTGGCAGTCGCAAATAGTCTCAAATGCACCATCGCTGACTGCTGTCATGCGCATTGTCGCATACCAACAGGGTAGTATTTTAATTTAACTCTCAATCGATGTTTTTCTCGGCTCATGCAAAAACTGATCATTCAAGGTGGTGTGCCACTCAATGGCGAAGTAATCATATCGGGAGCAAAGAATGCCGCACTGCCCTTACTGTGTGCGGCTCTACTAACCAAAGATACGCTCAAGATCAATAATGTTCCTGCCTTGCAGGATATCAACACCATGTTGGCGTTGCTGCGGCAAATGGGAACACGCGTCGATGCTACGCCACCGACGGTCGAATTATGTGCCGACGACCTGACACACCTCGTTGCACCCTACGAAATGGTCAAGACCATGCGTGCAGCCATTCTGGTGCTGGGACCGCTACTGGCTCGTGCCGGGGAAGCCAATATCTCCCTTCCGGGAGGGTGTGCCATCGGATTGCGTCCTGTCGATCAGCACATCAAGGGTCTGCAAGCCATGGGCGCAGAAATCAATATCAAGCATGGCTATATCCAGGCAGTTGCCAAGAGACTGCGCGGCGCCCGCATCGTGTTTGATCTGGTCACCGTGACCGGCACGGAAAACCTGATGATGGCGGCCACTCTGGCCGAAGGCGTGACCATACTTGAGAATGCGGCAAGGGAACCGGAAATTGTGGATCTTGCACAATGCCTAATAGCCATGGGAGCAAAAATATGCGGTGCGGGCACCGATGTCATCACCATCGAAGGCGTATCGGCATTGCATGGCGCAGAACATGCGGTCATGCCAGACCGAATCGAAACAGGTACGTTCCTGGTGGCAGCTACGGCTACGGGCGGTAACATCGAATTGAAAGCCACGCACTCACATCTACTTGATGCGGTACTCGACAAACTCACCGAAGCGGGCGCCAGTATCACGTCGAATCAGCACTGGATCCGTTTATCGATGCAGCACAAACCCAAATCCGTTAATGTGCGTACCGCTCCCTACCCGGCCTTTCCCACCGACATGCAGGCACAATTCATGTCACTGAACTGTATTGCCAAGGGCACAGCCATCATTACCGAGACAATTTTCGAAAATCGCCTGATGCATGTACAGGAATTGAAGCGCATGAATGCGAATATCGAGGTGGAAGGCAATACGGCGATCATTACCGGCATTCCGCAGCTGGATGGCGCACATGTCATGGCCACCGATTTGCGTGCATCGGCCAGTTTGATCATTGCCGGCCTGGTTGCTCATGGGGAAACTGTCATCGATCGCATTTACCATCTGGACCGCGGATACGAGCGTATCGAGCAGAAATTGTCGGCACTTGGCGCACAAATACGCCGTGCCAATTGAAAATGGCCTTCGATTACTCAAAGGCCATTTCTGAGAATGATCGTCTGGAAACCGGACGATCATTCTAAGCAACAATTACAGCTTGGCTAATTTGTAGCTGACAACAAGGGTAGCAATCTTCTTGTTCAATCCCATTACTGGGACGACGAGTAATTTCCGGCCATCCACATCCGATTTGACTGTGATTTTTTGTAAATTCAGAATTTCTTTGGGGAATATTTCCGTACCCTTGGCTTCTTCCAGGCGCTTGTCCGTGGAAAGTAATAATTGACCTTCTTCACCAATCAATACGACTCGTTCGGTATCCTTCATTCTGACGATCTCGCTCATATACTGATCGACCTGGTCGAGGTTGTGACGAATCAGCTCGCCGCGCACAGCCCAAGAAAGGACCTGTCCGAAGCGCTCTTCCTCACGCATATATTGCTTGTCTGCGTATTCGCGGGCCTGTTGCGTAATCAATGCACGTTCGCCATCCAGTTTTTTCGCCATATCGGATTCAACTTTACTTACGGCTATCATCTTCCAAGCAAATAAGACAACGATGATCCCAATAAAAACACCGGCATACCAAATTGGTAACTGCATATTGGGAATTTTGGCCAGTGGTTCGAACTTCTCGCTTAAAATCGTAAACAAAGTATTGGCCTGGGATTGCTTGTTTTGATCCGTCATGGATAACTCCTTGTTATGGGTGATAGGGGAAATTGCGAATTATCTACTAATCCTGCTCTTAGGAAAAGTATTGTGTACTGCTAGAGTAGTCTTGGCTGTTGCCCGATTACCTGGATTTCCGGCCATGTGGCCGGACAGTGCTGTTCAATTTTCAAACATGAAATGCTCAAAATTCTACGCGGCTATAACCACAATCGACTGCACTGGCGATGATAGCAAAAATTACCTCGCTTGCATTATGTTTTATAATAGGCACTTTTTTAACATTGAATCCGATCAACCCATTCTTTCACTGCCTTCAATATTCTGAATCAGGTGAAGCGAGTCCGGATCGATATCTGCAATCCTTGCCATTAGGGAGAATTTCCTTTTGAATGAAAACAACAAAACCTGGTCGGGACGATTTAACGAACCGGTTTCCGAACTAGTCAAGCGTTACACGGCATCGGTGGAATTTGATCAGCGACTTGCCCCGTTCGACATACAAGGATCACTGGCTCATGCAAACATGCTCGCGGCACAAGGCATCATCAGTCGTGACGATCTGACTGCAATTGAGCAAGGACTGAGCCAAATTCGCGAGGAAATCCAGAACAATGAATTTGTCTGGTCGCTTGATCTTGAAGATGTGCATCTGAATATTGAAAAACGACTGACCTCGCTGGTTGGTGATGCTGGCAAACGATTGCACACCGGGCGATCCCGTAACGATCAGGTCGCAACCGACATCCGGTTGTTTATGCGCACCGCCATCGATGAAATCATCGTTTTGATTAGAGCCATGCAAAGTGCTTTGCTCGATCTCGCGCAACAACATATTCACACCATCATGCCGGGTTTTACGCATTTACAAGTCGCACAACCGGTTTCATTCGCGCATCACCTGATGGCCTATTTCGAGATGCTGAAACGCGACACAGGTCGCCTGCAGGATTGCAGGGTACGAACCAATCAATTGCCGCTGGGTGCAGCTGCGCTGGCTGGAACAAGCTATCCGATTGATCGCGAATACACTGCGCGCCTGTTGGGCTTTGACGGCGTATGCGAAAACTCCCTGGATGCTGTTTCCGACCGTGATTTTGCCATCGAATTCAACGCCAGTGCTGCACTGATCATGACGCATTTGTCACGTTTGTCGGAAGAACTCATTTTATGGATGACACCTGCTTTTGGTTTCATACAATTGGCTGATCGGTTCTGTACCGGCTCGTCTATCATGCCACAGAAAAAAAACCCTGATGTACCCGAGCTGGTACGTGGCAAAACCGGGCGTGTCAATGGTCATCTGATCGCACTGCTGACGCTGATGAAAGCACAACCTCTGGCATATAACAAGGATAACCAGGAAGACAAGGAGCCACTTTTTGACACCGTGGATACCGTCATCGACACCTTGCGCATCTACACGGACATGTTGTCTGGCATACAGGTCAATGCGCAAAACATGCGGCGCTCGGCATTGCGTGGACATGCAACGGCAACTGATCTGGCCGACTATTTGGTCAAAAAAGGTATCCCTTTTCGCGATGCGCACGAAATCGTGGCCAGAACCGTACAGCATGCTGAACACATGCAGTGCGAACTCAGTGAACTGAATTTAAACGACTTGCAACAATTTTCCGCAGAAGTTGCTTCCGATATCTTTGACTTCCTGACGCTGGAAGGCTCGATGTCCAGTCGCAATCATACAGGGGGCACGGCACCGGAGCAGATTCAGGCAGCAATTCAAAGAGCCAGATCGTGGTTGGCCAACCCCTAACATATTTCACAAAATCATTTCCATTTCGATGAATTCCTGGCCAGCCATTTGCGACCAAATCAGCACGTCAACCGGTAATCCATTCTCCATTCGGGAAACCCATACGGTTGGCGGAGGCTGTATCAATGAAACCGTATGGATCACCGATGGTCAACGGCGGTATTTTGTCAAATTGAACGCGCCAGATGGCATCGTCATGTTTGAAGCTGAAGCCGACGGATTAATAGAAATTCACCGAACGCGCACGATTCGGGTGCCACTGCCCATTTGTTATGGACGCGATGAGAATTCAGCGTGGCTAGTGCTCGAATATTTACATCTGCGTTCAGCACATCCGGCCAACTCATCCGAACTGGGCGTTCAACTTGCGGCCATGCATCGCGTGACTACGCCACAATTCGGCTGGAATCGGCACAACACTATCGGCCAGACACCACAAGTCAATACGTATACAGCCAACTGGACCGATTTCTGGCGCAAGTATCGCCTTGGATATCAGCTCGACCTGGCTGAGAAAAACGGCCATCATGGAAAATTGCAAAAACTGGGTGAACGATTGCTCGTCAATCTTGATTCGTTTCTTGCCGGAACTGCTCCCCAGCCCTCATTGCTGCATGGCGATCTCTGGAGTGGGAATCATGCCTTTGACGATGACGGCAAGCCCGTTCTATTCGATCCAGCCGTATACTACGGCGACCGTGAAACAGATATTGCCATGACTGAACTTTTTGGTGGTTTTTCCAATGATTTTTATTCTGCATACCAACATGAATATCCCCTGGATTCGGGTTATAATGTGCGCAAATTGATCTATAACCTGTATCACATCCTGAATCATTTGAATCTTTTTGGAAGCGGTTACCGCCAGCAGGCCGAGCACATACTCGGTACACTGCTTGCAGAAATTCATTGATATAATTGCGGATAGGATAGTCCCCACAAATCAAATGCAATACAAAAACAGTCGTTTTTTCGCTAGATCTTTCTAGTTATTTTATTTATCTATGACCAAATATGTTTTTGTAACTGGCGGTGTAGTTTCCTCCCTCGGCAAAGGTATTGCCGCTGCGTCCCTAGCTGCTTTGCTGGAGACCCGCGGACTCAAAGTAACGATGCTCAAACTGGATCCCTATATCAATGTCGATCCAGGAACCATGAGTCCCTTTCAACACGGTGAGGTGTTCGTTACGGAAGATGGTGCCGAAACAGACCTTGATCTCGGCCACTACGAGCGTTTTATCAGCACACGCATGACCCGGCACAATAATTTTACTACCGGGCAGATCTATGAAAGTGTCATTCGCAAGGAAAGACGCGGAGACTATCTCGGCGGTACGGTGCAGGTCATTCCGCATATTACCGATGAAATCAAACGATACATTCAGGCAGGTGTAGGTAACGCCCAGATCGCCATTATCGAGATCGGCGGCACTGTCGGCGATATCGAATCGCTACCTTTTCTCGAAGCGATTCGCCAGATGGCGGTACAACACCCACGTAACGATACCTGTTTCATCCATCTCACTTTGTTGCCCTACATCGGCTCAGCAGGCGAACTTAAAACCAAGCCCACTCAACATTCCGTTAAGGAATTGCGTGAAATCGGTATTCAGCCGGATGTACTGCTATGTCGTTCCGATCGCGAACTTCCCAAGGAAGAACGACGAAAAATCGCCCTGTTTACCAATGTCTGCGAAGAAGCCGTCATATCGGCCATCGATGTCGATAGCATCTATAAAATACCAGCCTTGCTACACGAACAGATGCTGGATGAAATCATCTGTCACAAACTGAACATACTCGCCAAACCTGCTGACCTCAGTGTGTGGAAAAAACTGGTGCATGCTCTGGAATATCCCAAATATACGGTCAGAATTGCCATTGTGGGCAAGTACGTCGATTTGACGGAATCGTATAAATCGTTATCCGAGGCGCTTGTTCATGCTGGCATTCATACCAGCAGTCAAATCAGAATTCATTATATCGACTCCGAAAGCATCGAAAAGGATGGAACGGGCTGCCTCCAGAATATGGATGCGATATTGGTTCCTGGCGGTTTTGGCAAGCGCGGCGTCGAAGGCAAAATCATGGCCATTCACTATGCCCGTACCCATCAGATTCCCTATCTCGGGATTTGCCTGGGCATGCAACTGGCCGTCATCGAGTATGCCCGCAGCGAATGTGGACTGAAAAATGCGCATAGCACCGAATTCAATCCTGATACACCCTATCCGGTCATCGGCCTCATCACCGAGTGGCGGACCCGAGAAGGTCACCTGGAAACCAGAGATGAGCATTCCAACATTGGTGGCACAATGCGCCTCGGTGGGCAGGAATGTTTATTGCAAAAAGGATCGCTTGCCTGGAAAACTTACGGCTCAGACAAGATTGTTGAACGTCATCGTCATCGTTACGAAGTCAACAACAGTTTCGTTCCTCAACTCGAGAAAACCGGACTGCGCATGAGTGGTGTTTCCAAGGATGAGAATCTGTGCGAAATGATCGAGCTGCCAGAAAACGAACATCCCTGGTTTCTGGGTTGCCAGTTTCATCCAGAATTCACTTCCACCCCCCAACGCGGTCATCCACTCTTTAAGTCATACGTGCAGGCTGCAATTCGGTTTTCCAACAACCGGCTGATTACTGCAGATGAGAAATTACACGCTGTTCCAATTCATTCCTAGCTGTCATGACACAAGACTGACTGGATAGCAAAATGCTAAGAACGATCCGATCATTCAATGATTTGAATCAAATTATCAATAATAAAAACGTAATATCAACACTTTACAGGGAAAATGTAGCATGAGTGCAATTGTCGATGTCATCGCGCGTGAAATTCTTGATTCACGAGGCAACCCAACCATTGAAGCCGATGTACTGCTGGAATCCGGGGTTCTGGGACGCGCTTCGGTTCCTTCCGGCGCTTCCGTAGGGACCAAGGAAGCCGTCGAATTGCGTGATGGCGATGCACAGCGTTATTCCGGCAAAGGCGTGCTCAAAGCGGTCGAGCATGTCAATACAGAAATATCCGAAACCCTGATGGGATTGGATGCCATCGACCAGAGTTTCATCGATCAAGCACTGATTGATTTGGACGGTACGGAAAATAAATCCAGGCTCGGCGCCAACGCCATTCTGGCGGTATCGCTGGCCGTTGCCAAAGCCGCTGCGGAAGAATCCGGGCTACCGCTATACCGCTATCTGGGCGGTGCCGGCCTGATGTCCATGCCTGTTCCATTGATGAATCTCGTCAACGGTGGAGCGCATGCCAACAACAATATCAACATGCAGGAATTCATGATCGTGCCCTTTGGCATTGCCAATTTCCGCGATACCATCCGTTGCGGTGCAGAAGTTTTTGCGGCATTGAAAAAACTGATTCACAACAAAGGCATGTCTACCACTGTAGGCGATGAAGGCGGATTCGCTCCCAATCTGGAAAACAACGAAGCTGCCCTGCAACTCATTGTTCAGGCAATTGATGAAGCGGGCTATCAGCCTGGCAAGGATGTGGCCATCGGAATCGACTGCGCCAGCTCGGAATTTTTCCACGATGGCAAATACCGTCTGGCTTCGGATGGCTTGCAACTGACTTCTGCACAATTCGTCGATTACCTGTCTTCTTGGGTCGATAAGTACCCTATTATCAGTATTGAGGATGGCATGAGTGAGCATGACTGGAAAGGCTGGGAGTTGTTGACCAAGAAACTGGGTAAATCCGTGCAGCTTGTCGGTGACGATGTATTTGTCACCAACGCCAAAATTTTGCAGGAAGGCATACAGCACGGAATTGCCAATTCCATTCTGATCAAAGTCAACCAGATCGGTACACTAACCGAAACATTGTCGGCGATCGAAATGGCGAAGTGTGCTGGCTACACTGCCGTCATTTCACATCGTTCTGGAGAAACCGAAGATACCACCATTGCCGACATTGCCGTAGCTACCAATGCACTACAGATCAAAACCGGTTCGATGTCACGCTCGGATCGTCTGGCTAAGTACAACCAGCTGTTGCGTATCGAGGAAGATCTGGGCGACTCAGCACAATACGCTGGACGTAGAGCATTCTATCAACTCCGATAATGAAGTTTTTGACCATCCTCCTGCTTGCCTTGATCATATTGCTGCAATATCCATTGTGGCTCGGCAAGGCAAGCTGGGGCAAGGTCTGGCAAACGGAACAGGAAGTCGCTTCGGCACGGGAAAACAACACTACATTACAGGAGCGTAACGATAAGCTCGAAGCCGAAGTCAATGATCTGAAGCAAGGTTTTGAAGCTATCGAGGAGCGTGCTCGCAGTGATCTCGGCATGACAAAGCAAAACGAAGTGCTCTTTCAGATCATTAAATCCCCATCATCCCAACCCTCTTCTGCAACCAACTGATCTTTTGTGCATCGCTGGTCTACTCTATCCATCCACACTCCAAATATGCAGCATCCGGAACTTGCCGATTAAAGCAAAATCATATCCAAGTCATTTACAGTTCATTGGCACGTTTTGTGGAATCTATCAAATCCAACGTACACGAACCGATGTAACGACTTGAAAAATGATTTCCGGAACCAATATAGATATCACTTCCCAAAAACCAAAAATTTGTTAAACACTGTGGAGTAATCGACGCATGAAAAGAATTCTACTTTTTTTAGCCACTAACCTGGCTATTGTTCTGGTACTGAGTATTACCTTACGTTTACTGGGTGTAGAGAAAATTCTCGACGCACAGAATACCGGACTCAATATCAATTCACTGTTAATTTTTGCAGCAGTATTCGGTTTTGGCGGTTCCTTGCTGTCCTTGATGATGTCTAAATGGACTGCCAAGCGCTTTACAGGCGCGCAGGTCATCGAAATGCCACGCAATGCACAAGAGCACTGGCTGGTATCAACCGTGCAACGCCAAGCCAAGGCTGCAGGGATCGGCATGCCAGAAGTGGCCATATATGACGCTCCCGATGTCAACGCCTTTGCAACGGGCATGTCCCGAAACGATGCACTGGTAGCGGTCAGTACAGGACTGCTGCACGCCATGAGTCAAGATGAGGCAGAAGCTGTCCTGGCCCACGAAGTCAGCCATATCGCCAATGGTGACATGGTTACGCTGGCGTTGATTCAGGGGGTAGTCAATACTTTCGTCATCTTCCTGTCCAGAGTGATCGGTCACACCGTTGATCGCGTCATCTTTAAAAACGAAGAAGGACACGGCCCTGCTTTCTGGATTACCAATATCATCGCCGAGATCGTTTTAGGCATTTTGGCCAGCATCATAGTCATGTGGTTTAGCCGCCAGCGTGAATTCCGTGCGGATGCGGGTGGCGCCAGTCTGGCGGGCAAGCAAAAAATGATTGCTGCCTTGCGACGCTTACAGATGAACAGTGAACAAGCACATTTGCCCGACCAGATTGCGGCATTCGGGATTTCAGGCAAAATTGGCTCAGGGATCCAGAGCCTGTTCATGTCACATCCTCCTTTGTCGGAACGAATCGCCGCACTGGAATCGATGCATTGACATTTGAGTAATCAATTAAAAAAGCCGCATGAACAGTCATGCGGCTTTTTTTGGTGAACCCATTAATTCAGATGTTCATCCATGAATGTGATATCAATAGGATGACTCTCTTGAGAAATCTTGCCAAACATAGGGTGGATTGACCGACGGTTTGGTCGGAATGAAGAAGGTGGCTGCATCCAACACACCAACGAGGCTGCGCCCCACCGAGTGCATGACGCCCATTCCAAGTCCTATTGTCGCACCGTAAACTGGTCCTTCTTTTTGTGAAGTCAGGATAATATTCTTAGGTAATTCCATCCATCCCGTCACTGCATTGGCCGCACCGCTCACCAGTTTTTCACTGGCGCTGCTGAAATAACTGTCGGTTGATGCTGTTTGTGCGACAGTTTGTGCAGTCACCTGTGTTGATGCCATGACCGTCAGTGACAGCAGTAGAGATAATTTAACAACCATTCTTCGCATCAGAAAAACTCCTCTGTTCAGTTTAAAATTTGAATTTCCGTTCGATCATCGTAACTGAGCGCATGATGAACAGGAATTCAGCAGAAGTTTACCTGTTAACAGGGAAACAAACAATTCTTGATCAACGTAACCTTTTCGCATGACAATTCGGCCACTTAGATAAAAATCACCGACTGCGCAGCATCATTTGAAACAGCATAACCCAGTTGTGATTCATACAAAAAACACAAAAAATATTACAAAACCTGCATTGATGATTTTCTGTTCTAGAATGCCTCGCATAATCTGATGAATCCATCGTGTCACTGGTCACACCAGCGAATCAATCTTCATAGGGGGCAGATGTTTTATGCAGGCGAGCACAATCATCCCACAGGTTAAATCCGAACAGACTCGATCTCTCCTCAATATCATTATCTTGCTTTGCTTTCTGCTGATGGCACTGCAAGTCCATGCCTACGATGTTTCCATGAAACCGATTTCAGACAAGCTCAAGGTGCAGTCCAGTGAGCACAGATGGATCAAGCTTGGCGCCGGTTATCGTGGCACCGGAGTGTGGACAGAAAATCCCAATGGGAATCTGAATGGCGGACACTACAGCAATGACAATGCTCGTATTTACCTCAATGGGCAATTCAACGAGTATTTCAAATTCGAAGTCAATACCGAATGCTTTTTTTGCAACAACACCAGTTCGGGCGACAACCCGCGGATGTCCTACAACATTCTCGATGCCATTGCCAAGTTTGAATACAACCGTTACTTCAACCTGTGGGGTGGACGCATGCTCGCACCTACGGAACGTGGAGAATTGAACGGTCCGTTCTATCACGCCACGCACGATGGCTTCAAGACACCCTTCTTTTCACAGGATTTCAGTACCAAATTCGGTGATGGTGGCGCTGGTCGTTATGGTCGTGACGACGGATTTACCTTCTGGGGTAGCCTAGAACCCAAATTCATTCCCGGAACACTAGGGTATGCAATGGGAATTTACCGTGGACTGGAATCATCCAAAACCTCAGGACCCAATCCTGGTGGCACGGTATTAACTGCCGCGCGGGTCACATACAATTTTCTGAATCCAGAAAAAAATCCGGGCTATTACACTTCCGGAACCTATTACGGCAAGGCCGGTGATATACTGGCGCTGGCATTCGGCATGACTTATCAGAAAAATGGTGCAGGTTCCTTTGCTCATCGCAGCGATTTTCTGGGATTCGTCGGTGACGCATTATTTGAAAAAGTACTGCCGAACAATTGGGGCGTATTCACAGCAAACGGTGAGTACAAACAGTTTTATGCCAACTATTCGGTAGCCGCATTCAATGACAAGGACTGTTTCTGCATGTTCGACGGAAAATCCTGGACAGTTTCCGGTCTCTACCTGATTCCGCACAAAATCGGCATTGGGCAGTTCCAACCTTACGGGCGCTTCACCAGCGTACAGCCTAACCACAGCAGTAACCGTCAAGAAATCGAAGCCGGTGTGAACTACATCATCGATGGGTTCAATGCTCGCATTTCGGCCTACTATCAGCATGGCGATCTACTCATGAAGGGCTTGAACTATGCCCCCGGTGTTACCGGCCAGACCGCCGATGTATTCAAAATCTCTTTTCAATTGCAAATCTGATTCCAAGACCAAACTGACTGTACTGCTATGACATTGGCAAAAATCCCGGACAATACCAAACGACAAACCGAATTCACCACGGAATCGCAACATTTGCCGCATTCCTCACCGTTGTCCCATTCCCTACATGCCACATCTGCAACGTTGGTTACATTACCGGATCACCAGCCACTCCATGCCAAGCTGAAATTGCGTTTTGCAGCGGTTGACAGAGCTACCAGACTGGTGGAAAGAGAACATTTGGGTCCATTACTGGTGCAGAAACCGCTTTATCCAGAGGGCTCCGAGATCTGTCACACGGTCATCATTCATCCTCCTGGTGGCATCGTCAGCGGTGATCAAATGGAAATCAGCACACGCATCGAACCCGATGCCAAAGTGCAAATTACCACGCCAGGTGCAACAAAATGGTACAAATCCAAAGGGTATACGGCACGGCAAAAAGTCAATATCCACATCGATTCCGGTGGCGCATTGGAATGGCTCCCGCAAGAAACCATCTTTTTCAATCATGCCGATGTCGGCATTGATCATGAAGTCAATCTGCAAGGCAATGCCATTTATGTCGGCTGCGAAATTCTGTGTTTTGGTCGAACCGCATCCGGTGAAACATTCAATAACGGACAAATCAGGCAACGCACCCGTATCAGGCGAGACAACAAGTTGATCTGGCTGGAACAGATTCGACTGCAAGGACAGAGTTTTGCCATGAAAGGACCACTATCGCTCGCAGGCAATACCGTATGCGCCACATTGATCATGACCGGTGGAATCATCACTCCCGCCCGCATCGACGAAGTGCGCGAGGCGATCAAGGCTACTGGGTTGCGCAACGGACATATCGGTCTTTCGCAGATGAAATCCGTTGTAGTCGCCCGATATCTGGGGCAATCCAGCGAAGCAGCTCGACATGCCATGCTGCAGGTATGGAGCCTGTTGCGACCCGAATTCATGGGTTGCACAGCAACGACGCCACGGATGTGGAACACCTGATTACCCGGCATGATCAAGCACAGTCATTTTTCAGTATTTATTAAAGAATACGATTCAACCGAGGAGAAAAAACCATGGATCTGACACCACGAGAAAAAGACAAATTACAAATCTTCACCGCCGGTTTGTTGGCTGAACGCCGCAAGGCCCGCGGTTTGCGCCTGAATTATCCAGAAGCGGTTGCACTGATTACCTGCGCTGTGCTGGAAGGTGCACGCGATGGACGCACGGTTGCGGAACTGATGACGGCAGGTCAAAAGGTGTTGACTCGAGCGGATGTCATGGAAGGCGTTCCCGAAATGATTCCCGACATACAGGTGGAAGCCACTTTTCCGGATGGAACCAAACTGGTCACCGTTCACAATCCGATTATTTAATTGATTCAAAATAGAAATAGGAGAATGTCATGCGAGACCCCATGATTCCAGGCGAAGTCTTTACCGAACCTGGTGAAATTGAGTTGAATGTTGGCAGAAAAACTAAAAGCCTGACTGTTTCCAATGGCGGAGATCGCCCGATCCAGATTGGATCACACTTTCATTTCTACGAAGTCAACTCTGCCATGCAATTTGACCGTGAAGCGGCTTACGGTATGCGTCTGAACATCATGGCCGGAACCGCCATCCGCTTCGAGCCGGGACAGGAACGCACGGTCGAACTGGTCGAACTGGCTGGTGACCGGATCGTATATGGATTCAACCAGAAAGTGATGGGCAAGCTGAAATAGCCGATTCCGCAAATCTTTTCCAGGAGAATAACAATGAGCGTAAAAATTTCCCGTCAAACCTACGCTGAAATGATGGGTCCGACAACCGGTGACCGAGTCCGGCTGGCCGACACCGAACTTTTCATCGAAATCGAGAAGGACTTCACGACTTATGGTGAAGAAGTCAAATTTGGTGGAGGCAAGGTCATCCGCGATGGCATGGGCCAATCGCAACGCAATCATGCCGACGTCATGGACACGGTCATCACCAACGCCGTGATCATCGATCACTGGGGTATCGTCAAGGCTGACATCGGCATCAAGAACGGTCGCATTGCCAACATTGGCAAAGCCGGCAATCCCGATATTCAGCCCAATGTCACCATGGCGATCGGCTCAGCAACCGAGATCATTGCCGGTGAGAATCTGATCGTCACTGCTGGTGGCGTCGACACCCACATTCACTTCATTTCTCCGCAACAAGCCGAGGATGCCATGATGAACGGCATCACCACGATGCTGGGTGGTGGTACCGGTCCTGCCGTGGGTACTGCGGCAACCACTTGTACACCAGGACCATGGCATATTCGCTCGATGCTCAAGGCATCCGACGGACTGGTCATGAATACCGGATTTTTCGGCAAGGGTAATACCAGTCTGCCGACTCCATTGGAGGAACAGATTCTGGCCGGCGCATGCGGTTTGAAACTGCATGAGGACTGGGGAACGACCTATGCCGCAATCGACAATTGTCTGGCGATAGCCGACAAATACGACGTGCAGGTTGCCATCCATACCGATACCATCAATGAAGGTGGCTATCTGGAGAACACCATCGCCGCCATGAAGGATCGCACCATCCATACCTTTCATACCGAAGGTGCCGGTGGTGGACATGCCCCTGACATCATTGCCGTAGTGGGACTGGATAACGTGCTGCCTTCTTCCACCAATCCCACCCGACCCTATACCGTCAACACACTCGACGAACATCTGGACATGTTGATGGTATGCCACCATTTGCATGCCAACATTGCCGAAGATCTGGCCTTTGCCGAATCCCGTATCCGCAAGGAAACCATCGCGGCGGAAGACATTTTGCACGATATGGGAGCCATTTCGATGATGTCCTCCGACTCCCAGGCCATGGGACGGATTGGTGAGGTTGTGCTTCGCACATGGCAGACAGCGCATAAAATGAAAATTCAGCGCGGCACACTGCAAGAAGATAACTCCAGAAACGATAATTTCCGGGTCAAGCGCTACGTCGCCAAATACACGATCAATCCATCCATCACGCATGGCATTGCCCACGCCATTGGTTCGGTAGAAGTCGGCAAGTATGCCGATCTGGTGTTGTGGCGACCAGCTTTCTTCGGTGTCAAGCCATCGATGATCCTCAAAGGTGGCATGATTGCCGCATCCCTGATGGGTGATCCCAATGCGTCGATTCCCACACCACAACCTGTTCACTATCGCTATATGTTTGGCGGATACGGTGGCGGCATCAAGACATCATGTTTTACTTTTGCTTCTGAAGCGGCACTAGCCGAGGGATTGGTCGATCAGTTGCGACTGGATAAAAATATCATTCCGGTCAAAAATACCCGCAATCTGCGCAAGAAAGACATGATTCACAATAGCGCCACCCCAAAAATGGAAGTCGATCCAGAAACTTATGAAGTCCGCGCAGATGGTCAGTTACTGACATGTGGTCCGGAAGATGTTCTTCCCATGGCACAACGTTATTTCTTGTTCTAGTCCTGCGAATGCAGGACAAGGTTCGGTGCGGGATAAGTTGTGGTGCTGACAAAGCGATCACAGTAGTTTGCTGCTGTGATCATTGACTTTCATTTTGAATGGTTTTTGAATCATGCTGACGCTCAATAATAAAATCGATCATAGCGACAACATTTTTGCGCAACTCGTTTTGCCTTATGAAATGCGCGAAAACAGCCGGCTGCGGACAACACTGGCCTGCGGTGAAGAAGTGGCTATTTTCACCGCAAGAGGCACGGTGCTGCGGCATCATGATTTGCTGCAGGGTGAAGATGGGCGAGTCGTACAGATTGTCGCTGCTGCTGAACCCACATACCGGATCACTTGCCGCACGCCACACGATCTGCTGCGCTGCGCCTTTCATCTGGGCAATCGGCATACGCAAACTCAAGTAGGAGACGGATTCTTGCGGATTCATCAGGATTCGGTTCTAAAACAAATGCTGCAAGGTCTGGGTGCAACCGTTACCGATGAAACCGCCCCATTCGAACCGGAAACCGGCGCCTATGGCAGCAGCGGTGGTCACCATCATCACCATCATGGCGATGGACACTACCATGCACACGGACCGTTGGCTCCGATACCCGCCCGGCAAAAAATCCATCGACCTTCCGATTCGCAATAACGGGAGGCATATCGTGCAAGCTGCCCTACTCCTCCGGATATTGCAACTGGCCAGTCCGTCCCTGCCGATTGGTGCCTACACGTATTCACAGGGTCTGGAATCCGCAATTGAACAAGGTATCGTAACGAACGAAAGTACAGCTCGTAACTGGATTACCGAATCGTTACAGATCGTCTCGGATTTCGAGGCACCGATACTGTGGCGGTTATTACAGGCATTTGCCGATCGGGACGCAGAAGCGGTCCATTTCTGGACCGAAAGTTTCATTGCTGCACGTGACACAGCGGAATTTCGTGCCGAAACCGTCCAGATGGGGTATTCACTGAATAAGTTGATCGCTGATTTGCGTATTGTCGATTCTGAGCTGCAGACGCTGATAGCCGATCTGGAAGTCGTTCCCCTACCTACTGCCTATGCCTGCGCTGCCCAGGCACTAGGTATTCCACATCAGGAAGCGATGCTGGGGATGCTGTTCTCATTAGTGGAAAACCAGGTTCTGGTCTGTGTGAAATCGGTGCCATTGGGCCAGGTTTCGGGCCAGGCTCTGCTACTTTCCCTGCACTCTGCCATCGTACAGGCAGCAGAGCACGCTCAACAACTCGATGATGACGAATTATCCAATTGGGCGCCGGGACTCACTTTGCTGTCGATACAACACGAAACACAATACAGTCGAATTTACCGGTCATAATTTTAAGGAGTCACAAAACATGAAAACACAACCCAATCCTCTGCGCGTCGGTATCGGTGGTCCGGTTGGCTCCGGCAAGACCGCGCTGTGCGAAGCCCTGAGTAAACGCATGCGCGACCGCTATGAAATGGCGGTCATCACCAACGATATCTATACCAAGGAAGACATGGAAATCCTGCTGCGCGCCAATGCGCTGCCGCCCGAACGCCTGATGGGCGTGGAAACCGGCGGGTGTCCGCACACGGCCATCCGCGAAGATGCCTCGATCAATCTTGAGGCCATTGCCCGCATGACTGCGGATTTCCCCAATCTCGACCTGATTCTGGTGGAATCCGGCGGAGATAACCTGGCTTCTACATTCAGCCCGGAGCTATCGGATTTGACCATTTATGTCATCGATGTTGCTGCTGGCGAAAAAATTCCGCGCAAGGGAGGACCCGGTATCACACGCTCGGCGCTGCTCGTCATCAACAAAACCGACCTGGCACCGCATGTCGGTGCCAGCCTCGAAGTCATGGAGCGTGACGCACGGAAAATGCGCGGTGAACGCCCATTTGTCTTTACCAACATGCATACCGGCGAAGGTGTCGATCAAATTGTCGATTTCATCGTCAAGCAGGGACTATTGGAAGAAGTGAAACAGCGCGCCTGATACTGCGCGCCTAGTATGTATTTCCAGTCCCGCTAATTCCTAGGTGGGACAGCTACCTGCTTTTTTACACAACGTTAGGAGTGACATCATGGATTGGTCATTAACCATCGACAAAGCAATTCCACGACCTTTGCGCATCATTCTGCGCGGTGTCGGACAGGTATTTTTTTGCTGCAACGCGGTAACAGGTTTGATTTTTCTAATCGCACTCTATGTCGGCGGCATAACCGCCGGACTGGCTGCCACCGTCGGTGTTATCAGCAGCACTGTGGCGGCTCACCTGCTGGGGATGTCTGAAGACGATATCGATGCCGGATTGTATGGATTCAATGGCACTCTGGTCGGTCCCTGCCTGTTTCTTTTTCTGGAAAACACACCGCAGTTGTGGCTGTATGTCGTACTGGCATCCATTTTATCCACGGTTGTGCTGGCTGCCTTGATGCGTATTTTGCAGCCTTATAATATTCCGGCATCAACTTCGCCGTTTGTTTTGACGTGCTGGATGTTCCTGGTTGCGGTGTACTCTTTTGACATATTCTCACGTGGCCCGGTATTGCCCGCAGCAGCAATTCCCACCAGTATTGCTGCCACATCAGTGGTTACCGCAGAATTTGCCTCTCTGACTCAAGAAACTGCAGTCACCTGGTACACAGCAATTACCAAAGGTATCGGCGAAGTCATGTTTGCCGACAGCGTGATTGTCGGCCTCCTCTTTCTGTTGGGGATCGCCATCACCTCCATACGCGGCGCAGTCATGGCACTGGCAGGCGCGATTGTAGGCGTGGCCGTACCGGTTTGTCTGGGTGCGGACAAAACGCTGATCGAAATGGGGCTGTACGCCTTCAATCCGGTTCTGACCATGATGGCCGTGGGCTGGGTATTTTTGAAACCAACCATGGGCAGTGCGCTGCTGGCATTGCTGGCAGGTATCCTGACCATCATTTGCCAGGCTGGACTGGCCAATTTTCTGGCGCCCATCGGTTTACCGACACTCACCTTTCCATTCGTTCTGGTCATGTGGATGTTTCTATTTGCCGCCAACCGGTCCCGGCACTGGAGTTAACCCGGTCAAGTCAATGGCGTGCCATGGGTATGTGGTTCGGACGAATGTGCATGGGATTCCTGCACCAGTTCGATCGGCACGATATGCAGTTTGCCATGACGCACGCCATTGGTGGCGATAACCCGATTGGCAAATTGCCTGACATCCTGCACCGTGCCGCGCAATATGACCACTTCCAGGCAATTGTCATGATCCATGTGCACATGCATGCTGGATAAGGTCAGGTCGTGATGGTGGTGGTGAGCAGATGTCACCTGACTGGCCAGATCGCGTTCATGATGATTAAAGATGTAGCTCAACGTTGCAATGCAATATCCCTTGTTGTCTTTTTGCATGCGTGCATTTTCCAGATACTCACGCACGAGATCCCGGATCGCTTCCGAGCGATTAACGTAACCACGGGCCTGTGCAACCGTATCGAACTGCTCAAAAAGCTGATCATCCATCGAAATCGTAAATCGTTCCATCATTACTCCTTGCAATCACTCGGGTTCATTGTAAAGCAGCCCTCCCATGGCGGGCTACTGCATTATGTTGACTGAAATTTCGCTTATCCATCCATTTTAAAAATTTGCTATAAAATTGACACGTAACGAGCGGCTTTCAACTGGATGAAAATGGATATCACTGACTCCGGCTGTCGCCTCACCCGGAAGCCGCGATGCATAATAGTAATCGATGGCGTGGGCGTGTGTATTCAGTAGATTGAATCCCTGCAACAGGATTCGCACATTCTTGCTGATCCGGTATCCAATTTGACCATTGAGCGTCACCGTATGATTGGATTGCACGCTATTATCCTCGATCAATGATCGCTTGCCGAAATAACGCCATTGCAGGCTGCCCCAGAACGGGCCCAGGTTGTCGATTGCCACAGCCAGTTTACCCACACCCTGAATTGCACCCGGTATGTGATCGCCGCTAGGGTCACTGTCAGTAAACCGAGCTCGCGCCAGTGCATAGTCCAGATCGATGGTTAACCAGTCGGTCGGCATGTAAAACGTGGATATTTCAAATCCCTCACGCCGGCTTGGCCGGCTGGCTATAGTTGTACCGGCATCGCCAACGAACAGTAATTCGGAATCCATATCCAACCGAAAAGCAGCAAAAGAAGCCTGCAATCCCGGCACAATGGCAGTGCGAACCCCGACTTCATATCCCGTCGATCGCACCAGAGGATTGACCGGACTCACCGGCCCGCCCGTTTTGGGATCGATGGTCGTGGTCGTACCACGCGCATCATTGCTGTGAAACCCTCCACCGTAGTTGATATAAAACTCGGTCTGCTGCCAGGGTCCGAAGATCAGACCGAGCTTTGGGTTGGTCATACTGTCATAGCGCTGTCCTGAATTTTCACTTTGCCGACTGTTGACATCAAACCAGTAGAAATCCGAACGAACGCCAGCAACAGTACGAAATTTGGTCAACCACTGCGTGCTGTTCTGGAAATAGAGACCGACACTGTTTTGGTTGATGTGGTCTCGGCGCGTAGTCGATAGAGTCTGTCGCTGCCGGGTACTCAGTAATCCGTTATCTATCACGTCATTCTGAACCTGTATGCCGATTTCATTTTCAGTTTCGATACCTGCAAACTTGCGGTCCCAGATGTGACTAACATTCAACGCAGACTGAAAGCGTTTATCCGTCTGAGAAAACTGGTCTCCATTAACCGGATCGTCAAGAAAATAGGTGAAATTGGAAAACAGCGCCAGATTGGTATGCAGGGTATACAGATTGACACGTGTCGTACCCAGACGGGTGTGATGCTGCAATGCGCCCGAAAGGCTAAAGCGATGCGACTCACCGCCATCGCTTGGATCGATGGTGCCCAGCCGAGGCACATAACCACTTGCCACGCCGCGTCGTGGGATCTGATCGGTAGCGTTCCAACGCCCACCATAGCCCATTGCAGTGATATTGAATTGCGTCGACTCGCTACGCTGGCTATACCGCAGCACAGCATTGAACTTCTTGAAATCCTCATGCTTGACCCAAGGTCCATCCTTGGTCAACAGTTCCAGAGCGTACAGCAGCGTACCACTTCCGACATCGTGTGATTTGGCCACCAGGCCACGCATGAAGCCCTGTTCCCCGATACCATAACTGGCCATTCCCTTGGGTAAGGTATCGATATACCCAAGATTGACTGCGCCAGCTGAAGCAAAATCACCCTGACCGGCATAATAGGGTCCTTTCAGATACTGTGCGCTGGCTACCAATTCCGGTATGAGGAAATTGGTATCAGCCCAACCCTGACCATGACCATGAGAGCGCTGGTTAACCAGCATGCCATCGACGCTAATGCGAAAATCGGTACCGTGATCCAGATTGAAGCCGCGCAAAAAATACTGATTGGCCTTGCCTTCACCACTATGCTGAGTGACGATCAGACCCGGGACGGTTTCTAGTAATTCGCCTGGACGATACACCGTGCGTGCATCCAGTTGTTGCTTTAGCACCGTACCTTCACTAGCCGAATTGGCCACGCCGATCAATTCTCTGGAATTGGGACGTACTGTCACTTCACGCAGTGTCGGTACCCCTGCGGCGCTAACCATAAAAGGTATCACCGAAATACTCCCGAGCATAAAGCGCTGGATTTCTACAATTAATTCAGTCAATTTTTTCACGTTCATTCCCCTAAACGCACGTGTTTGAATCAATCAAGCTGTATGAATTTGCCATCCTAAAGCAAAATGTATGATAGATTGATTTTTTTTCATACAACATTGATATCAATTAGGGAGAGTCATGTGATGAAAATTTCGGTCAATGGGTGT
>WBZN01000526.1_pt1 | contig 28936 bp, 20 predicted proteins | sample 5204281 | NCBI WGS metagenome assembly WBZN01 (sample SAMN12344347, study PRJNA552823) | activated sludge metagenome | biome: Activated sludge suspended growth; feature: Nitrification reactor; material: Wastewater; isolation source: activated sludge from nitrification reactor of wastewater... | reverse complement strand
GCATCCAGCCGCTGGTCGACCGGGCGATGGCCGCGCTCAAGGCGGAGGGCGCGATGCCGCAGGTGTTCGGCGTGCCGACCGTCACCGACGGCATCGGCATGGGCACCGAGGGCATGAAGTACTCGCTCGTGTCGCGCGAGGTGATCGCGGACGCCATCGAGACGTCCGTCAACGGCCAGTGCATGGACGGCGTGCTGGTCGTCGGCGGCTGCGACAAGAACATGCCGGCGGGCATGATGGCGATGGCGCGGATGAACGTGCCCGGCATCTACGTGTACGCGGGCAGCATCAAGCCCGGCAAGTGGAAGGGCCAGGACCTGACGATCGTGTCGGCGTTCGAGGCGGTCGGCGCGTTCGCGGCGGGCAAGATGTCGCGGGAGGACTACGACGGCATCGAGCACAACGCGTGCCCGACCGTCGGCGCGTGCGGCGGCATGTTCACGGCCAATACGATGTCGTCGTCGTTCGAGGCGCTCGGGATGAGCCTGCTGGGCTCGTCGCAGATGGCGTCCCCCGACCCGGAGAAGGCGGACTCCGCCGCCGCATCCGCGCGCGTGCTCGTCGAAGCCATCAAGCGCGACCTGAAGCCGCGCGACATCATCACGAGGAAGTCGATCGAGAACGCGATCGCGCTCGTGATGGCCACCGGCGGCTCGACCAACGCGGTGCTCCACTTCCTGGCGATCGCGTCGGCGGCCGAGGTCGAGTGGACGATCGACGACTTCGAGCGCGTGCGCCTGAAGGTGCCGGTGCTGTGCGACCTGAAGCCGTCGGGCAAGTACGTCGCCGTCGATTTCCACCGCGCGGGCGGCGTGCCGCAGGTGCTCAAGATGCTGCTGAAGGCCGGGCTGCTGCACGGCGACTGCATGACGATCACCGGCCGCACGATGGCCGAGGAACTCGCCAGCGTGCCCGACACCCCGCGCGCCGACCAGGACGTGATCCGCCCGTTCGACAAGCCCATGTACGCGCAGGGCCACCTCGCGATCCTCAAGGGCAACCTCGCGCCCGAAGGCTGCGTCGCGAAGATCACCGGCCTCAAGAATCCCGTCATCACCGGCCCCGCCCGCGTATTCGATTCCGAGCCGCTGGTGATGGAAGCGATCATGGCGAAGAAGATCAAGGCCGGCGACGTCGTCGTCATCCGCTACGAGGGGCCGAAGGGCGGGCCGGGCATGCAGGAGATGCTGGCGCCGACCTCCGCGCTGATCGGACAGGGCTTGGGCGAATCGGTGGGCCTGCTGACGGACGGCCGCTTCTCCGGCGGCACCTGGGGCATGGTCGTCGGCCACGTCGCGCCGGAAGCGTACGTCGGCGGCACGATCGCGCTGATCGAGGAAGGCGATTCGATCACGATCGACGCGCACAAGCAGCTCATCCAGCTCAACGTCCCCGACGCCGAGATCGCGCGCCGCCGCGCCGCGTGGAAGCAGCCGGCGCCGCGTTACACGCGCGGACTGCTCGGCAAGTACATGCGGATCGTGTCGACGGCGAGCAAGGGCGCCGTGACGGACCTCTGACGACAACCCGCGCGCGCGGCTGCACGCGCCTGCCCGGCAAATGCACGGGCGGCGAGGCGGCCGCGCTGCGACGACGCCAAGCGAACTTCGCCATGCCCCGACGACGACCCCTCCCGTTCCTGCTTCTCGCGGCCTGCTGCGCGGGCGGCGCATTCGCGCAGCCCGCGCCTTCGGCCGCCCCCCCCGCTGCCGCAACCGCGCCCGGCGCGCCTGCCTCCGCGGCGGCGAAGGCGACGCCGGCGGCCGCGGCCGCGCAAGGCGTGCCCACCGTCAATCCCGGGTTCGAATCGACGAAGACCGGATCGCGCGGCGATCCCGAGGGCTGGTTCACGTTCCAGCACGCGGGCAACCCGTCGTACCGCTACATCGTCGACGCCGACAATCCGCACGGCGGAACGCGCAGCCTGCGCATCGAGAACATCGGCCCCGAGCCCTACGGCGCCATCGCGCAGTCGTTCGACGCCAAGCCGCACGTCGGCAAGGTCGCGAAGCTCTCCGGCTGGCTGCGCACGAAGGACGCCAACAGCGACGGCGGCGCCGGGCTCACGCTGCTCCCTCTATTGATTCTTTCCGAGGTAACCTACAGGCTGGTTGAGCTTCCCTCCATCCGGCTGGGACAGAGGATCAACGCAGGGAAGCGTCAACCAATGTCAGACGTGGCATCCAGGGCCACGGAATAACGGCAAGCAGAATATGAAGCCACAGCGGCACAAGTATGAATACAAGGTCAGCCCAAACACAGCTGCCGCCAAGGTGGTCCGGATGGTGGGTGCCGGCCGGCGCGTGCTTGAACTCGGCCCCGGGCCGGGCGCAATCACGCGCCTGCTGAAAGATAACGCATGCCTCATTACTGCCCTAGAAGTTGACCGCAAGGCCATTGAACTCGTTGGCCAATACTGCGAGCAAATTCATTCCTGCGACCTGAACGATCCTGAGTGGCCCTCCAGGCTGCCCGTCGGCAGCCAGTTCAATGCTATCGTCGCCGCTGACGTCCTGGAGCACCTGTATGATCCCTGGACAACCTTGCGCAGGCTTCACGCCCTGCTTGATCCGGAGGGTTTCCTGGTCATATCCCTCCCGCACATTGCCCATGGCGCCATCGTAGCCAGTCTTCTTGCTGAGGAATTCGAATACCAGCCTTGGGGCCTGCTAGACAAGACCCACATACGTTTCTTCGGTCTGAGAAACATGCAGAGGCTGTTTAATGACGCCGGGTTCAAGATCGTCGAGGCTGATTTCGTTGTCAAGGCACCCGAACAGACCGAGTTCGCGAAGCACTGGCGTCGGCTACCGCCAGAAACCCGTCAGGCCCTTTCAGCCAATCCCTTCAGGACGGTCTATCAGGTGGTAATCAGGGCTGTCCCCCTGGGTGCCGAGGGAGGCAGCTTGCAATTGACCTCCCTGCCTGTCCCCTCACCGACCGAGGCCTCGTACAGCATCGGCGCGCGAGGCAACCGGATCGCGGGCTTTGCGCTTTCGTTTCTGAGCCTGCAAACCCGCCAGAAAATCCTCCGCCTGATTGAGCGGACCGGCATCCGGCTGTGACCTTGGATCATCATCCGCAGGCACCCCCATGAGCAGCCCAGCACCATCCAGCAGTTTTCAGGAACCGGGCGGCGGTGAACACCCAGGCCTGCCCCGCCTGATCGCCTTTTATCTCACGCAATTCCACCCGATCCCGGAAAACGACGCCTGGTGGGGCAAGGGCTTCACGGAATGGACCAACGTCACCAAGGCGCAGCCCCTGTTCGACGGCCACAACCAGCCGCATCTCCCGACCGACTTCGGCTTCTATGACTTGCGCGTGCGCGAAACGCGCCATGAGCAGATCCGCCTGGCGAAGGAATACGGCATCGACGGCTTCTGCTACCACTACTACTGGTTCTCGGGAACGCGCCTGCTCAACCAGCCGCTCGACGACATGCTTGCCGATCCGGAAAGCGACATGCCGTTCTGCCTGTGCTGGGCCAACGAGAACTGGACGCGCCGGTGGGACGCTGCCGAGCACGAAATCCTCATCGCCCAGCGCTACCTGCCGGACGACGACCTCAATTTCATCAAGAGCCTTGTGCCCTTTTTCTCCGACCCGCGCTACATCCGGCTCGAGGGCGCGCCGTTCCTCATTGTCTACCGCCCACAGCATCTGCCCGACGCCAGGAAGACTGCAGCAGTCTGGCGCGACTATTGCCGCTCGGCGGGCATCGGCGAAATCCATATCTGCGCCGCGCTGACGCACGGCAACCTGGATTACGACCAGTTCGGCTTCGACAGCGGCGTGGAATTCCCGCCCCACAACCTGCAGAGCAAAAACCTGGCGAAAAACATCGCCTTCCGCGATCCTTTCGCCGGCTACGTGGTGGATTACAGGGAGATCGCAACGACGTACCTCGATAGGCGCTACCAGCACCCCAACGTCTTCCGCGGCGTCTTCCCTGCCTGGGACAACACGCCGCGCACCGGAAATCGCGGCGTCATCGTGCTGGATACCTCCCCCGAGAATTACGAGTGCTGGCTGGCGCAGGCGATCTCCAGGACGACGCAGGACTTTCCCGGGCGGGAAAGGCTGGTGTTCATCAACGCCTGGAACGAATGGGCCGAGGGCTGCCACCTCGAGCCCGACCGGAAATACCAGCGACGCTACCTCGAGGCGACGCTTGGCGCGCGCAACGATCCTGCACGCAAACGCAGTTTCTCGGAGGCGCCCGACGCCATCCTCGCCAGCGAGGCCCAGCGCCGGCTGCTGCCCGACCTGCGCGCCGTGCTTGCCTACCATGCCTACCTTACCCTGGGCAGGCTGAGCGGCTGGCTGAAGGGCTATCCGCGCCTGCGCCGTGTTGTCCGCTGGGTGCTCAACGGCGGTCGCTAACGCGGCTCAGCTCATCCGCGGCAGGCCATGCCGCAACAGCATCCTCAGCTTGTGGGGCATGCAGACGAAGGCCGAGAAAAAGTCAGCCGCGGCAACCCGGCGGCGCATCATGATCGCGCGCCGGGCGCTGCGCAACTGGCCCATCCTGGAGAACGGCGCTGCCAATGCGGGCAGATAGATCTTCGAGAGATAACGCCGGTCCAGGCGCAACAGCGAAAGGACCAGCCCCTCGAACAGCATCAGGGCCAGGTGGACGGGCAGCAGTAACATCAGGACTGCACCCGGGCAGGTCAGCGCCATGACATACGTCCTGTTCCTTTCCGACAGCGCGCGCCGCCTGAACGTCGACCTCAGGCGATCGTCGCGCACCTTGCCGCCACCGAAGCTCATGCCCACGCCGTGGCGATACCCCGACACGCCCAGCGCCCGCACCGCATGGCCTTGCAGCCGCGCCCGGCAGCACAGGTAGAGGTCCTCGCCGATGGAGCCGAACCAGTCGGGAAAGCCGCCCAGCTCATCCCAGAGGAATTTCGGAATCCACAGGCAGGCGCCGGCCACCATCCCTACCCCTCCGCGCTGTGGGTCGCGGTTGGGCACGGCGTTGAAAAAGGGGTCGAGCAGGCTGCCGATGTCGAGCAGATCGCCGGTCTCGGCATCGTATTGCGGCAGGCCGAGGATGGCAGGCTGCCGCAGGCGCAGAGCTTCCTGCATCAGCGTCGCCAAGGCGCCGGGGTGCAGCGCGGCATCGTTGTTCAGGAGCAGCAGGTATTCGCCTTTCGCCGCAGCGGCCATGCGGTTGTTGGCGACGCAGAAGCCGGCGTTGTCGCGGCTCGCGATCAGGCGCACGTCCGGATGCCGGGCGGCGATGTGTGCTGCCGAATCGTCCGTCGAGGCGTCGTCATGAACGATGATCTCGACGGCGAAACCGCAATCCTGCGTCCTCACCGAATCGATGCAGGCATCGATCAGATCCATGCCATTGTAGTTGGCAATGCATACGGAGCAGGTGATCCCGCCCCCGTCGGCCGGCATGGCTGTCGTGCTCACTGCTTCCTCAGGAGCAGGGCCCGGCCGCTGCGTTCGACGACCTGGAAGCCGGGGAGTGCGCCTACGACCTCGTCCTGGGACCAGAAGCGCACGTAGAACAGCGAGCGCCGGCCGCGCGGCGCCACCGGCGCCAGCACCAGCACCCCGCCCCTGGCCGTCATCGCTCCGACGTTGGCGAGAGCCGACCTGAGCTTGTCTTCCGTCACGATATGCTCGATGACGTCGACCATCAGCACCACGTCGAATTCGCCCTCGATTTTGTCGGCAGTGATGTCGCCGCGGACATAGCGGAAGCCCGGAAATTTTTCCCGCAGCAGCGGGAAAAAGGCATCGGTAATGTCGAGTCCCTGGTATTGCGCCAGGCCGCGCGCGCGCAGCAGCTCGGCGTAATAGCCGTTTCCGCAGCCGATTTCCAGCAGGCGGGACCCGGCAATCCCGACCCCGGCACGCTCCAGCATGCCGAAGATCTCCCCAGCCTGCGAGGCATAGGCGGCACGAATTTCCGCCTCGCTCATGCCCTCGTCGCCGACGCTGGCCAGCGAGGGGCCATGCCTGAGGAAGCGCTCCTCCCAGTAGCGCGCCGCATCGTAATCGTCGCCAACGGCGTAGCGCCGCGGCGCGATCACCAATTTATGCCAGGCGCGCGCGGCGGTGCCGAATGGGTCGCGGAGCAGGCGCCGCAAGACATCATGCATGGCCACCTCCGCTTTCGCCTGCAGCCGCGGCGGGCATCAGGATCGCGGCGTAGCGCCGGGCGATGGCCTGCCAGTCGTACTGGGACAACACATGCTGTCGCCCCCGCTCGGCCAGCGCCTTGCTGCGCGCCCCGTCCGCCAGCATCCCGGTTATCGCCTGCGAAAGATCCGCGGCATTTCCGGCCTGGAACAGCCGGCCCGCCTGCCCCTCCAGCAGCAGGCTGCGAATCGCGGGCAGCCCGCTCGCCACGACCGGACAACCGCAGCCGAGCGCTTCCACCAGGACAAGGCCGAAGCCCTCCTCTCGCGAGGGCAGCACCAGCAGCGCAGCCCGGCGATAGTGTGCCGCCAGCGAAGCATGTGCGACGGAGCCTGCAAACGCCACCCGGCTTTCGAGATCCAGCCGGCGCGTCAGATCGATGAGGCTGGCCCGCTCGGGCCCATCGCCCACCACGGTCAATCTCGCCTCCGGCAGCTTGGCCAGTACCGCGGGCAAGGCATTCAGGAGAATGTCGACGCCCTTGCCCGGCACCAGGCGCCCGACAAAAAGAATTTCCGCATTGCTGCGCGGACTGCCATCCGGCACGAAGAGGCGCCGGAGGTCGGCACCCATCGGAATCACGTCGATCCGTTCAGGCGGGCAACCTTCCGAAACCAGTTGCGCTTTCAACGCCTCGCTCACCGCTACGATCCGGTCGCAGCGCAACGTCACCCACCGCCTCAGCCGCCGCCAGAAACCTCCCCGCAGGGCCGACACGTCGCTGCCGTGAGCGGTGCAGATCGCCCGGGGTCTCGTGCGGCCCGGCAACGCCGCCGCCAGCACCATGCCCTGGGGAACGATCCAGTGCGCATGCAGCGCCGCCGGACGCAGACGCCGCATCAAGGCCAGCAAGGCCACGAGCTGGCCGAGAAAAAACGGGGGGAGCATGAGAAACAACAACGGATTCCGCCGCAAGTTCGCCATGATGCCGCCGCCGTAAGCGAGCTTTTCCCAGCTGGAAGGGCCATAGCGATAGCGCACCACGCTCACGCCAGCGAGGGTTTCCCGCAACCGGGCCCCGGCGGCGTGCGGCGCCAGAACGGTGACTTCCAGTTCCGCTGCCAGATGGCGGCACAGGTCGAACACGAATCCCGGCTCGGTATCGCCTTCCCAGCGCGGGAAGGTCGACGACAGCACCAGGATCCGGCCGCGTCCCTCAGGAAGATTCTTGGTCACTGTCCTTGTAGGTGAGCATCGTGATCTGTTCGGACACCAGTCCGATCAGGAATACCAGCACCGAGGTGATGAACAGCAGCGCGCTCATGTTGGTGAAGCGGTGCGACGTCAGGTAGGTGTACGTGTAATAACCCGTCCCCGTGGCGAAGAAGGCGCCGGAAATCGGCAGAAACAGCTTCAGCGGCGAATACAGCGTGCCGATCTTGATGATGATGAGGATGAAGCGCACGCCGTCGCGAAACGGGCGGATGTGGCTTTCGCCGATGCGCGGCGGCATGCTGACCGGAACATAGGCGACACCGAAGCCGGCACGAAAGAAACTCATCGTGCAGGTGGTGGGGTAGGAAAAGCTGTTCGGCAGCAGGTAGATGAAACGGCGGAAGCGCTCCGCACGCACGGCACGAAAGCCCGAGGTGAGGTCGTCCACGCGATGGTTGACCATCCAGCTGGCCAGCCAGTTGAAGACAGCATTGGCGAATCCCCTGTGTGCGCCGGCATGATCCTGCATGCCGCGCGCGCCGACCACCATGTCGTAGCCTTCCTCCAGCTTCGCCAGCAGGCGGGGGATGTCCTCGGGCCGGTGCTGGCCGTCGGCATCCATGAACACCAGGATGTCGCCCGTCGCGGCGCGGGCGCCCGTCTTCACTGCGGCGCCGTTGCCCTTCGGATAAAGATGGGAGATGACGCGCGCACCGCATCCCGCAGCGACTGTCGCCGTCCCGTCGGTCGAGCCGTCGTCGACGACGATCACCTCTGCATCGGGCAGCAGGCACCGAATCTCAGCCAGCAGCGGTCCAAGGGCGGCGGCCTCGTTGCGGGCCGGCATGATCAGGCTGAGCTTCACGATTTTTCTCCAAGCCGGCGCACGCATGACGCCATGCGCCATCCCCCTGCAATGGGCCTAAGCCCCGACATCGGCGCTGCGCACAAATCCGGTAGCGGCCCACGCCTCGACGCGGACGCCGCTTCCCCGGGCACGACGCACGCCAGATTATGCATGCCATCCGGGAAGATCGCCATGCCGTCATGAAGGTACTGCACTGCCATTCTTCTGCTATTTGCCATCGGTGTGCAGCCGCCACATCTCGAGCAAGGCGTTTTCGAGATTGGCGGCAAAGCGCGGCGCATCGAACAACGGCGACGTCAGCACCTTTTCCCGCAGCTCGGCCCGGAGTTGCTCCAGCCGATCCATATCGCCGGCGAGCGCCACTGCCTTAGCGATGTACTCCGCCTCGTCATGGGCAACCCAGTCTTCAAGGCCGGCGCAGGCCAGCAGGCTTGCGCCCTGGCGCGAAAGCAGGGTGTTTCCGGCAAGCGTCAGCGTCGGCACGCCCATCCACAACGCTTCGCAGGTGGTCGTGCCGCCGGGATAGGGAAAGGTGTCGAGTATCGCGTCGATGTCGGCATGCGCTGCGAGATACGCCTCCCTGAAGACAGGCCCGCTTATTTTCACCCTCTCCGAAGCGATGCCGGCCCGCGAGAAGCGCTGCAACAGGGCCTCCCGCGCGGCGGGATCATCCATCTGCTTGCATTGCAACCGCAGCCGGGCCTGTGGCAAGGCCTTGAAGATGCGGCCCCAGACGGCGAGCACGCCGTCATTGAGCTTGGACAGGTTCTGAAAGCAGCCGAAGGTAAGGTAGCCGTTGCGCCTGGCCGGCAGCATTCCCGGTTTCAGCTTGTCGACTGCCGTCGGCGGCGTAAAGCAAAGCCGGGTGTCCGGCAAATACCATATCTTTTCCGTGAAATGCGCCTGATGGGATTCCGGCACGGAGGTGCTGTCTGCCAGCAGATAATCCATTCCCGGCACGCCTGTCGAAGCAAAGTATCCCAGCCAGGTCACCTGCAGCGGTGCGGGCTTCCAGGCAAATACCGGCAAGCGGTTATGGGAAGTGTGCCCCGAGAGATCGACCAGGATGTGGATGCCGTCATCGTGGATTTTCCGTGCCGCCGCTTCGTCACCGAGATTGTCGATGGGATGCCAGGCCGAAAAACAGGGCTTGATGCGAGCGGTCAGGTCATCCACCTCGGCAACGGTGGGATAGGCCACGAGTTCGAGCCTCGGGGATTTCAGGTGTGCAAGAACGCTCTCCAGGAAATAGCCTACGGGATGGCTCAGGAAGTCGGCCGAGACCATGCCGACTCGCAAGGTCTGTGGGGTGGGGTCGGCGGTCCAGTCCTGGTAGGGCCTGGCTTTTGCCATCACCATCTCGCCATAGCGCCTGGCTTCGGCCAGGTACAGGTCCGGCGTGAAATCGTTTTGGTAGCTTCGGGCAAACATCAGGCAATCGACCGCCTCGACCCCGACCGCATCCGGATCGAGCGCGAGCGCTTTTCGATACCATGAAATCGATTCCTCGTAGCGCCCCAGCTCCATGAGGGCCTTGCCGATGTTGGAATGGACCTCGGCATAGTCCGGGCGCAACGCAAGGGCCTTTTCATAGCAGGCGATTGCCCGCTCGAATTGCTTTTCATGCATGCGCAGGTTGCCCAGGTAATAGTGAAAGTCCGCATTGTTCGGGTTGAGCGACATCCCCTTTTCAATGGTTTTTTCTGCGGATTCATACTGGCCGCCCATGTAAAGCGCCCGGCACAGGTCGCGACGGGCAACTTCGAATGTCGGGTTCAGTTCAATCGCCTTGCTCAGATATTCGATGGCTGCCTGGAAATCGCCCTGCTCCTCGGCAATGGCGCCCAGTATGTAAAAGGCGTCCTCCAGTTCCGGATTGATCTGAATGGCCTGCCTGAGGGAGCGCGCTGCATCGTCATGCAGCCCCTGCTCCCGCAAGACGAATCCCAGGTTGAGATGCGCTTCGGCATGGCGCGGATTGAGCGAAATGGCCTGCCTGTAGCAGTCCGCCGCTTCGTCCAGTTTCCCCTTCGACAGAAGCTCGTTGCCGCGGCTTTTCAGGTTTGCGCTCTCGATCGCCGGATCGGCATTTTGCCGCCTTGTCGGATCCGGCTCGGCGGTGAAATCGCCGGCAAGATTCAGGAGGGAAGCATCCCTGGCACCGGGCTGGTTCTTGAAAGCGACAGCTGTCACTTCCAGGTTTCCCGTGCGGCTGAAGACGAACTGAAAGCCGGCCAGCCTCAAGGCCGCGGCCAGGGACTTTCTCGTGAATCCGGTCTTGTGGGCAAAGAAGTCGTTGCCGCTGCTTGCGATCTCGGTTCTCAAGCCGTAGATGACATCGATGACGGCGATCGGGCCGGCGGGGGACTGATAGAGCACGTCCTCGATGTCGCGTCCATCGCGAACCACGGCGCGCATCAGCTCTGCCATGTCCGGGACGCGGATGTAGGCAAAGCCGTCGTCCTTCAGGACGTGCAGGAACCCTGCAAGGACCCTTGACACGTCGTGATGAAAATAATGCTCCAGGTTGTGCGAACAATATACGGCGTCGTACTCGGATCCCTTCAGCGTCGCCAGATTGCGCGCATCGCACACCACATCTGGGCGTACGGCAGGATCGATGTCCAGCATGACATGCTGCCATCCGCCGAACGCTTCGGGTATCTGTATTTCCTTGCTGTTGCCGCCCACGTTCAGGACCTTCCGCATTCGCGGCGACTCGCTGGCGGGGGCGTCTGCCGGCAGATCAGGTAAGGGCTTCGGGGATACTCTGGATTTTTTGAGAAAACTGAACATGGCAAAAAGGAAAACCCGCTTGGAGGTCGAGGCAGATAGAGGGATTAGCGCATGGCAATCATGAGATCCTTGGTCATCGAATCCACCAGCTGGCTATCGTGGCCCAGGTCACGCAATTTCCACTTGAATGCGCTTCCAAGTTGAGCTTTCTGGTACGCGTTCAGCTTGTGCATTGCCTTGAATTGCTGCACTTTCGTCAGCACCTGGGAGGCCAGCTTCTGCTGCTTTTCCGCGGCCTTGCGGTCGCTCGCTTTCAGGATGGCCTTGGATTGCAGGTCATAGAATTCCGCCAGGCTTTGTCCAAAGGCTATAGCTTCCTTTGCGTTGAACCATCCCAGGATCATGTGTTCTCCCCTGAGGCATTTTGATAATGTTTCACTGCGATTGTCGGACAGGAAATCAAGTATTGCCCATTTGAAGTCATGCTTGTTATTTACCGACGCACTTTACGCCAGTCTTGTTGTCGAGGCAGCGTCTCAGTCCGGACAGCCTCTCCCTGTCGGCGCGCTTCAAGGCGACTTTTTCCAGGTCTTCCAGTATCCCAAGGGCATCGGCAGGCCGGCCCAGCAGAATGTAAAGCTGCGCCTGTTTCAGCCGGTTGCCGGAATTATACGGGGCAATCTCGAGCGCACGCCCCAGTTCAACCTGGGCAGCAGCCAGGTCCAACTCCCGCAGCACATGGTAATCGGCCAGCCAGGAGTGGAGATCGGCTCTGACGTGAAGCGCGACCGACGGATTGGCCAGCGCCGAAGCAAAGAGCCGTTCGACATCCTTTCTATCGAGGCACAACGTTCCGGAGATGGACATCTCCTTCAGGGAAAGCAGGAACGTGCTGTCCCCAGGTCCGAAGGCAGTTGCCTGCAGCCTGCGGCTCAATTCGTCCAGCCACGTCCGCTCTGCCGGGAGACCGGCACGACAGTTCAGGTAAATCAGGCCGAGCCAGCCCGGCTTGAATCCCGGGTCGAGTTCCCCCGCCCGTTCGAAATGGGCCCGGGCGAAGGAATAGGCCGGTGCGTCGATCCGCATGGCTTCGGCATGCCCCGCCAGGGCCCGCCCTGCATCGTACTGCGCGCGTGCCGAGCCGCGGTGATGCTGGGCCTCGACCTGCGTGCGCCTGATCTCATCGCCGAACTGGTGTGCGCGCAAGGCAGTGACGAAAGGCAGGTACAGCAGTGCAGCGGCCGCCACGGAGATGCCCAGCACTCTGAGAGGACCGCCGCGTTCGAGCAGGCGCGCCAACCCCCAGACGCATGCAAGCAGGATGCCGAACAAGGGCAGGTAATTGCGGTGTTCGTGGGCAAATTCCAGCGGCAGAACGGTGGATTCCAGCCCATGGCCGACGAGGAACCAGACGATGCCGAAGCTCAGCAGGGGTGCCTGAATCCGGGCGCGCCACGCCAGCCAGGCGAGGCCGGCGAGGCCGACCAAGGCGGGCAGCGTCGTCCAGGGTTCGAGCAGGCTGGTGGAAACGGCGATGTCGTCATGGTAGAGCCCGAGTGCCTCCAGCCTCGGCAGAACCATGAGGCCCAGGTAGAACCAAAGCACGCGTCCTTCGGTAAGCATGCGCTCGGGCAGCGAAAAGCTGCGCAATTCGTAGCCGGCCCATAGCCAGCGGCCGGCAGGAGACAGGCCATAGGCCACCCCCGCCACTGCCGCCAGCACGGTGGCGGTGGCCAGGAGCCGCGCGAAGCGATCGAGGCCGCCGTGTGCGCTGCGCCGGACGATCAGTTCCCAGGCCAGCGCGAACAGGGGGAAGAGGACACCGGTTTCCTTGCTGAAAAATGACAGCGGCCAAAGCACGCCCCAGGCCAGCGCCAGGCCCAAGGCTCCGAGACGACCGCCGCGCTCGCGGGCAATGACGTGCAGCAACAGCGCCCCCAGCAGAAACAGGGCCGACAGGCTGGTCATGCGCTGCACGACATGCAGGACCGGGGTCAGCTGCAGCGGATGCAGCAGCCACAGCACCGCCACCAGGCCCGCGAAAAGCAGCGCATGGCGCCGTGGCGGCGCCCACCGCTGGGAGGCGGCCAGCATGCGCAGGGTCAGCGAGAAGATTAACAGGCAGCAGAAGGCGTGGATGACCAGGTTGGTCACCTTGAACGCGTAGGGGTCGAAGCCGCTGAAAAAGTGGTTTGCAGCGAAGCTCAGCTGGGCAACGGGACGGCCTGAGGGCCCGGAGCGGCCGCTGGCTAGCGCCTCCCGCAGCGATTCCGCGCTGAGGCGCTCCAGGCGAACGCCCTCGGCCTGCAAGATGCTGGGGGCGTCGTCGAAGAAAAACCCCCCCTGCAGGCCCGGCCCGTAGATGGCGGCCAGCAACAAGCCCGCCAGGAAGGCCGTGACGATGGCTGAGGCAGAATTTCGCAAGGGCAGACGGAAAGAAAAAGCCCCCTGGGATCGCCAGGGGGCCTCTCGTCAGACCAGATCGATTAGAAGTCCTTGCAGGAGCCCGGCAGGTACTTCGAGGGGATCGTGCCCTTGCCGCACTGCCAACCGACGGCGCCGGTCGTCGAGGTGCCGGAAGCACGCAGAATCAGCGTGGTGCCGGAAGCACCGCCCAGGCCGGTAACGCTTTTGAGCGTCACGAGGATATCGCCTTCATTATCGTTGTTATACGTCCAACCCACGCTTGCCACCCACTGCGAATCCTGCGTCTGCACGTTCATCGATGCGGCGCTTGGCAGCATACGACCGGCATTCGCATAGACTTCGGATACGGCGGTGCGCGCCGACGAAGCGGCGATCAGACCTTCCGACACCTTGGCGCGGACCGTGTAGTCCTGATAGGCCGGCAGGGCAACGGCGGCCAGAATGCCGATAATCGCAACCACGATCATCAGTTCGATCAGGGTAAAGCCTTTTTGAATCGTCTTCATGAAGTTCTCCTTCTGCAGTTGGAAAGTATGGCTGGGGTGCTTTCCGGCACTCCCGACACACGCTGGACATTATGCAACAGTCGTGCCAGATCGCCCAGCCGCATTAACCCCTTGTTTTCGGGGGAACCTGTCCCGGCATATTTAGCCGGATTGAAATCCCGTGGCATGAAGTGACGCTGAGCGTCAGTGTTGTTGCGCTGCAACATCCCGATTCATGTACCCGGGGATTTTCGATTCATCCACTTCGTCGATCTGTTCCGGATCAAGAAATTTCTCGGCGTACTTCAAATAAACCTTTTCCCGCACGAAAACATCGAACAAATCCGGGTCGATGTGGCCGCCCAGCCGGAACTTGCCGAGAATTTGCAGCGACTCGGAGAGCGTCTTGCCGCGCTTGTAGGGTCGATCGCGGGCCGTCAGCGCCTCGAAGATGTCGGCGATGCCCATGACGCGCGCCTGCACGCTCATCTGTTCGCGGCTGAGCCCCTTCGGGTAGCCCTTGCCGTCCATGCGCTCGTGGTGGCCGCCGGCGTACTCCGGGACGTTCTTCAGGTGCTTCGGCCAGGGCAATTGCTCCAGCATCTTGATGGTGGCGACGATGTGGTAATTGATCGTCTCGCGCTCCTTCTGCGTCAGCGTGCCGGCGCGAATGTTGAGATTCTCCAGTTCATCGTCGCTGAGGAAGTTGGCGGACTTGCCGTCGACGCCGATCCAGCGATAGCCGGTGCCGATTCTCTTCACCCGCTCCTGGTCCTCCGGCGTCATGAGTTCCGAGCCGACATTGGACTGGCGCAGGAATTCGCGGTCGGATTCGATCTGGTGCAGATGGCGGGCCAGGTCCTCGTCGAGGGCCGCCTCGGCGTGCGCGTCATGCGGGTCACGCAGCGCCAGCTTGGCCTTCAGCATGGCGATCTGCGCATCGCGCTTGAGCACCTCGAAGCGCGTATCGACAAGATGGATGCGATCGAAGAGGGTCTGCAGCTTGGTGGCCTTGTCGACCACATGCACCGGCGTCGTCACCTTGCCGCAGTCGTGCAGCAGGCCGGCGATCTTCAGCTCGTAGCGGTCCTTGTCCGTCATGCTGAAGTCGGCCAGGGGGCCCTGCTTCGTCTCATTCACCGCCTCGGCGAGCATCATCGTCAGGACCGGCACGCGTTCGCAGTGCCCGCCCGTGTAGGGCGACTTCTCGTCGATCGCCACGTTGATCAGCTGGATGAACGACTCGAACAGCACCTCGAGCTGGGAAATCAGCTGGCGGTTGGTGAGCGCAATGGCGGCCTGCGAGGCGAGCGATTCGGCCAGGCGCTGGTCGGCCGCCGAAAAGGGGGTCACTTTGCCGCTGTCCGGGTCGATCGAGTTGAGCAGCTGCAGCACGCCGATGACCGCGTTCTCGTGGTTCTTCATCGGTACGGTGAGGAAGGACTGCGAGCGGTAGCCGGTGCGCTCGTCGAACTTGCGCGTGCCGGAGAAGTCGAATCCCTCCGCCTGGTAGGCGTCGGCGATGTTGACGGTCTTCTGGTGGATGGCGGCATAGGCGGCCACCATCGAGTTGTTCTCTTCGCCGCTTTCGGTGCGCAGCGGCAGCAGCGGGAAGGGAATCGGGTTGCCCGAGGTGCCGCCCATGGCGATCTTCAGGCTGTCGGTGCGGACGATCTCGAAGCGCAGGCTGCGCTCGTCCTCGGTGACGCGGTAGAGCGTGCCGCCGTCGGCATGGGTGATGTTCTTGGCCGCGACGAGGATCGTCTCCAGCAGCCGGTTGAGGTCGCGCTCGTGCGAGAGGGCGGCGCCGATCTCGTTGAGCTGCTCGAAGCGGTCGAAGAGATCCTCGATGGTATCCACGGCGGTTACTTGATGCAGACGGCGCGAATCTGCTTGATGTCGGTAATGCCCTGCAGCACCTTCTGGATGCCGTCCATCTTCAGCGTCACCATGCCTTCGTTCAGCCCGGTTGCCAGCAGCTCCGCAACCCGGGCGTGTTCCTGGATCTGCTTCTTGATGATGTCCGAGCCCACCAGAAGTTCGTGCAGGCCGACGCGGCCCTTGTAGCCGGTATTGCCGCACTTCTCGCAGCCCTTGGCCTTGTAGAGCTGGAACTGCCCCTTCTGATCCGCATAGTTCTTCACCCACTCCTTGTAGACCGCCTCATAGGCGGCTTTGGTGTCCTTCTTGAAGGCGTCGGTGTTGAGCAGCTCTTCGCAGTATTCGGTCAGCAGGCTCTTCATCTCCTCCTGCGTCGGCGTGTAGGCCTGCTTGCACTCGCCGCACAGCCGCTTGCCCAGGCGCTGCGCCAGGATGCCGAGCAGTGCGTCGGCGAAGTTGAACGGATCCATGCCCATGTCGAGCAGGCGGGTGATCGATTCGGGCGCGCTGTTGGTGTGCAGCGTGGCGAACACCAGGTGGCCAGTCAGCGAGGCCTCGATGCCGATCGAGACCGTCTCCTTGTCGCGCATCTCGCCGACCATGATGATGTCCGGGTCGGCGCGCAGGAAGGCGCGCATGATGGTGGCGAAGTCCAGCCCGGCCTTGCGGTTGATCTGCACCTGGCGCAGGCCCTTCTGCGTGATCTCGACCGGGTCCTCGGCCGTCCAGATCTTGGTGTCGGGCGTATTCAGGTGCTTCAGCACGGAGTGCAGCGTGGTCGTCTTGCCTGAACCGGTCGGACCGCAAACGAAGAACAGTCCGTAGGGCTTTTCCACCACTGATTTCAGACGCTCCAGGTTCTTGGGAAGGATGCCGAGTTTCTCCAGCGGGATCGGCTCGCCTGCAGCCAGGATGCGCATCACGACGTCCTCGACGCCGCCGGCGGATGGAATCGTCGCCACGCGCAACTCGATGTCTATCGGACCGAACTTCTTGAACTTGATCTTGCCGTCCTGCGGCTTGCGGCGCTCGGAAATGTCGAGGTCGCACATGATTTTCAGGCGCGCCACCAGGGCGTTGCGGTAACTCGCCGGTATCTCGATGTAGTTGGCCAGCGAGCCGTCCTTGCGAAAGCGGATGATGGTCTTGTCCTTGCCCGGCCGCGGTTCGATGTGGATGTCCGAAGCGCCCTGGCTGTAGGCATCGATGATGATCTTGTTCACCAGCTTCACGAGCTCGTTGTCCGCCGCCGCCGAGAGATCTTCGCCGGTCAGTTCGCCGCCGCCCTCCTCGCCCTCGTCCAGGCCGGAGAGAAGGTCGCCGACCGAACCATAGTCTGCAGACGCCCCGTAGAACTGGTCGAGCGTCTGCTTGAATTCCTGGATGGTGGTGACGCGGAAGACCAGCTTGCTCTTGGGAAAGACGTTGTTGACGATGCGCGAGCTCTTTACCTGCTCGGGATCCATTGTCAGGATAACGACGCCTTCCTTCCCTTCTTCGATCGGCAGCCACTGGTTCTCTTCGACGTACTCCCGCTTGAGGTTTCTCAGCAGGTCCATCGGCTTGATGCGGTCGTTCTTGTAAGGTTCGTAGGGAACACCGAAGAACTTTGACAGCGCCGCGCCGATGGCCGCCTGCTTGACCTGGAATTCATGCAGCAGTACTTCTTCGATATCCTGGCCCTTGCGCCGCGCCGAGCGCGTCGCCAGGTCGAATTCCGCGGTGGACAGCACGGCGTCGGCTACGAGGTGATCGTACTTCGACTTGACGACGTGCGCCGGTTTCTGGCGCTGGTTGAAAGCGATGGCGAGGGTTTCGCACAGCCCCTTGACGCCCTCTTCGGCGACCTGCGTAAAGGGGGTCCCGCCCTTGTTGTTGATCAGCTGAACGACCCCGAGCAACTCGCCGCTGTGGGCATCGGTAATCGGCGCCACCAGCATCTCCTTGGTGCGGTAGCCAGTGCGTTTGTCCACCTCCTGCAGGAAACGCAGGCTGGGCGTGTGCGATTTCAGCTCGGCTTCATCGTACACATCGCGGATGTTGGCAAGCCTCTTCGAGAGGGCGACAAAACCGGCAATGCTCTGGTCGGCGATGGGCAGCCGCAGATCCTTGAAGGAATTGAGGCCGGTCTTGACCTTGGAGACGATGGATGACTTGTCCTCGCTGACCGAATAGATGGTCAGGCGGTCGGCGTTGAAAAGCGTGCAGATGTCCTGCGACAGCTCCAGCATGATCTCATCGATGTTCGCTGTCGCGTGGATCTTGTTGGTAACTGCCTGCAGGTTCTTGAAGAACTGCAGTCGGCTGGCGACATCGGCCGCCCCGCCCGCATCCTGCGAAGTACCGAGCACTGCACTCATTTCAGACCACCCCTCCGAGCCATAGGGACCCGCGCGTGTTATCCCGCGCTGCCGCGGAAGCCGCCTTCAAGCAAATGCGCCTTGTAGCCGCGCTGGGAGAGCAGAAACGCCGCCGCCGAACTGCGCCGCCCGCTCTGACAATAAACAATATACTCCTTCTCGCGGTCAAGCGAGCCGAACAGGTTGCGTATCTCGTTGAGCGGAATATTGATCGCGCCCGGCAGTTTGTCTGCGTTGTATTCGACTGCGAAACGGACATCCAGCCAGATTCCCCCGCTCGCCGCTTTGGCCTCCGCCTCCCGCATCGAAATCCGGTGCATCAGGGGCTCTTTCAGCAGTTCGACGAAATCCGCCTTCGCCAGGCGAAGCAGAACACCATCGGTCTTCATGACGACGCTCGCATTCCGCTTGGCATTCGCCACCAGAGCCTCTTCGCCAAAGGCGTCGCCGCCCTTGATCTCGGCCAGCTCCACGCATGCGCCGCCCACCTGGCGCGTCACCTGGCAACGGCCGCTTTCGATGACGTAGTAGAAATCCCCGTCATCGCCCTCCTGAATGATGCTTTGGCCGCGCGACACCTTGACCCGCTGGAACCGCTTCAGCAACTCCTCGATATGGGCGGAAGGCAGGGTGGCAAAGATGCCCTTCGTCAGGTTCTCTGCAGCAAACATGCCAGTCATGGTGCGCCAGTCGGTACGGTCCGCCGCTTCGGTGGCTTTCTTTGCGGCAGTGGCCGGAGGCGCAGCCAGCTGGTCCCAGGTCAGCATGATGTCCAGCACTTCCTCGTCGATGCGAACAAGTTCGACATCCGTAATCGCCTTGGCGCCCGTAAAGGCGGGCTTTCGCTTGTCGAGGGAGCGCATCGCAGCTTCTGTGCCCCCGACAATGATTTCCGAGCTTGTGTCCGGGTTGTCGAGCTTCAGTTCCCCCTTGACGAGGAATACCGCTTGCCCCTGAAGGCCTTTGAGCCTGAACGGGTCCTGATTTCGGCTGACTTTCTCTGCATAGCACATGCGGGAGATCTCGCGCAGGCTGTCCGGCGACAGGACGTCAAGCGGCTCCAGCTTGCCCAGCACTTCGATGGATATCGGTGGCGTGCTCATCTGCGGGATTCTATAAATCAAAAACCTGGTTGTTCTGCAGCATCCGCGGCTTGTACTCGCCGATGAATTCCTCGATTTCCTGCATGGTCAATTCAATCTGGCCCGGCTTGAGATGGGTGATGTAGATTTCCGCCTCACGCTGCAGCTTGAGCAACTCCCCCTTCAGCATGTCCGGGCATAGATGCTTCGAGGCAATGGCCAGCTGTCGCTCACGGTTGGAAAAGGCGGTTTCGATGATGAGATAACGCAGGTTGCGGATCTTGTTCACGGCCTTCCACAACTCGTCGCATACCGAAGTATCGCCGCTGAACACCAGGCTCGCTTCACCGGAATCGATGCGATAACCGACCGCGGGGACGGTGTGGTTGGCCGGCAAGGGGGTCATTTCCCGCCCCTCCACCTTCACTGCCTTGCCGACCCTGGTCTCGGCATAGCGCATAAAGGGCTTGTCGCGGTTGGGGATCTCTGAGAAATCGGGCCAGATGGCCCAGTTGAAAATGTGCGCCTGGATGATTTCCAGCGTGGCCTGGGTGGCATGCACCGTCAGCGGCTTGTTGCGCATGTCGCCTACGGTATCCACGATGAACGGCAGGCAGGCGACATGGTCGAGATGGGAATGCGTGATGAAGACATGATCGATCAGCGCCAATTCGGCAAGTGACAGATCCCCCACCCCCGTTCCGGCGTCAATCAGGATGTCATGGTCGACCAGCAATGAGGTCGTACGCAAATGACGCCCGCCGATTCCGCCACTACAGCCAAGAACCTTGACCTTCATTTTTAATTCTCTTTATTTTGTCTCAAACTTCCACACGCCATTCCAGCCCGGCTCGGGTGGCTCCCTGCGCAGGTGAGCCACCCGTTCCATGTACTTGCCGTACAGTCCCCGCCCGGGCGCCATGCGCGACAGGTTGAGCAGCGCCACCTCCGCCTGATCCCAATCCTGGGCGCGGTAGTAGCGCAAGGCCTGGTTCCAAAGCTTCATTTCCTCATGCGCCGCTTTGCCTGTTTCACCTTCCAAGCCGATAGGCTCGTAAATGGCGACCGGCTCCTCCTTGCCCTTCACCTGCACCCGGTCGACCTCGCGAAAGACAATGTCCTTGATGGCCTTGCGCGTCGTCTCCCCGACCAGGATGCCGACGCCGTATTGCTTGGTGATACCCTCGAGCCGCGAACCGAGGTTAACCGCGTCTCCCATGACAGTATATGCCTTGCGCACGGACGATCCCATGTCCCCCACGGTCATTTCACCCGTATTCACGCCCACTCCGATCTTGACTTCCGGCCAGCCTTTTGAGGCAAAGACCTTGTTGACCGCTGGCAACGCCGCCTGCATCTGCAGCGCAGTGACCACCGCCTGCCGTGCATGCTGGGTATCGCTCACGGGAGCCCCCCAGAAGGCCATGATGGCGTCGCCGATATACTTGTCCAGCGTGCCGCGGTTCTTGCGCACCACGTCGGTCATGGCAGTCAGGTACTCATTCATCAACCGTGTCAATTCGTCCGGCCCAAGCCCCTCGGAGATCGTCGTGAAGCCGCGAATGTCGGAAAACAGCACCGTAAGCTCGGCCTTGCGACCATCCATGCTATAGGACTCCGGATTGCGGCTCATCTCCTCCACGAGCTCGGGTGGCACGTACTGCCCGAACAGTTCAGTAAACTGGCGCTTGGTTTTGGACTCGACGAAGTAGCCGTAGGACATGTTGAGGGCGAACAAGGCCAGCACCATGAGCAGGCTCGACCCCAGCGGCAGCACCAGGTTGCCGAAGTGCCAGAAAATCAGGTTTACGGTCACGACAAAAAGCAGAACCACCAGCGAAACCAGGGTAGCGCGCAAGGGGGACAGCAATGGCAGGATCAGCACCATGACCAGGCCGGCCAGTAAAAGAAGTACGACTTCCGCCCCCAGCACGTATGGCGGCTTCAGTTTGATGGCGCCGTCGAGCATGCCGGTAATCAGGTTGGCATGGATTTCCACGCCTGGATAGGCCTCGCCGACCGGCGTCGCGCGCAAATCGAGCAGGCCGGGTGCGGTCGTACCGACTAGCGCAATCTTGCCCTTGAGTTCTCCCGGCTCGATCCGATCGGCCATGATGTCGGCGATTGAGTAGTAGCGGAAGCTGCCCTGATAGCCGCGGTACGGAATGAGCACGGCGACTTCATCGTCGACGGGAATACGCAGGGTGCCCCGCGCTGTGGGCAAATCGATGGCTTCCATGCCCTGATAGCCCCTACTGGAGAACCAGCGGTCTTCCGGAAACCAGGGGACGACCTTCGGTTGGCCGATCAGGGCGCGCACCATGGCCAGCGAAAGGGCCTCGTAATATTCCCCCTTGTATTCGGCCAGCAGCGGAACCCGGCGCGAAATGCCATCGAAGTCCACCAGGGGATTGAAATGGCCGCCGGAGAAGGCGGCCTTCTGGAATTCGGCCAGGTTGCCTCCATGGGTCAAATAACTGACGAATGGGATGCTGCGTCCGGTAAACGAGCCTGCCGGCAATGCCGGCGGCGGTAGCGCACCGGAAGCCACCCCGTCCTTGACGTTGGAAAGGTAGTAGCCCAGGATCACCGGGCGGCCCTTGAGGGTCTCGATAAAGCTGCCGTCGTTGTCCAGCTGGGGCCTGAGTGACTGCAAGACGGCCTGGAATTGGCTGCTGTCCTTCAACTCGCTCCGGGCAAGCCGGTCAAGCACCTTCAGACCGGAGCTTTCGTCCGGCTCGGCGAAGACAACGTCGAAACCCAGCAGCGTGATGCCGTGCTGATCGAAGAGCTTCCTGACGAGTTGCGAGACGCGATCCCGCCCCCACGGCCAGCGGCCGATCTCTCCAAGTGATTTCTCATCGATATCGAGGATGACGACACGTTCATCCACGCTCTGGGGCATCGTGAGCCGGACCTTCGTGTCGTAGATGATGGCATCGAGGCGGCTGACAAAACCGAACTGGTAGAACCGGGCGGCATGGCCGAGCAGAACCAGCAGAACCAGGAAACCCAGCGTGTACCTGACGATGTGCTGCTTCAAGACCGCCCCCTCTCGAGCTTGCCTCCGACGGTCAAGCTTAACTCCGGTCTAATGGTGGCGGCATGAACAATTTCACGCAACCCGGGTATGGCTCCCGATGACGATGACGCCGCGCTCAGCTCTTGAGGAAGAACTCCATCTTCACGCCGGCCAGCTCAATGACATCATGGTCCTTCAGCTCGCGCGGATGGGTATCCAGCGTGGTGCCATTGACGACCGGGAAATTGGCGCCCTCCACATGAGTGATGAAGTAGCCATGCGGTCTGCGAGTAATGACGGCCACCTGCACGCCCGGCTTGCCCAGCGTGGTGAGGTTCTTCGTCAGTTCCATCTCCTTCCCCGCATTGGCGCCAGTCAGGATCTGGATGGCCCCGGTCGCCACGACCTGCGGAGGCGGTGTTGCGGGGGTGGCCGCCGGCGACGGCGGCGTCATGCCGGTTTGCGTGTCGACAGCTTTCATGCCGATCTGGGTGTCGCTCATAGAAGGCGACTTGGCGGCCGCCTGCTCGACCGTCTTCTTCATCAGGTCGGGACGCAGCACCATCGTCTTCTCAAAGTCGGCAGCCGTCGTCTGCGATGGCGTCTCATTGATGTACTTGAGCTTGTACTTGCCCAGTTCAACGACGTCATTGTTCTGCAGAAAATGTTTCTTGATCGGCTGGCCGTTCACGTACGTGCCGTTGGTGCTGTTCAGGTCCTCGAGAAACGAATCGTTTAGAATCGTCACGATCACCGAGTGCTCGCCGCTGATGGCCAGATTGTCGATCTGGATATCGTTGTGCGGCTTGCGCCCGATCGTCGTCCGCTCCTTGGTGAGCGGAATTTCCTTGAGCACCAGGCCATCCATGCTTAAGATCAACTTAGCAGCCATGTTGCGTCCTTCTCGTCAATTCACTTGAACCATTGCAGCAGCCGCGTCCACCAGCTGCGTGCCGCCGGATATTCGCGCGCGATGCGCACCAGTACCACCGAAACATTGTCCCGCCCCCCGCTATCGTTCGCCGTCTGGATCAGTTGCGTTGCCGCCAGGTCGAGGTTTGCGGAGAGTGCCTGCAGGGTCAGGGCAATTTCCTCGTCTTCGACCATGTCGTTGAGGCCGTCGGAGCACAACAGGTAGAGATCCCCCGGCATCGTATCGTAATCGCGGATTTCCGGCTCGACCACCGGGTCCACTCCAAGCGCACGCGTCACAAGGTTCTTGTTCTGCGAATGGCGCGCCTCATCTGCCGTAATCATGCCGCTGTCGATCTGCTCCTGCAACAGGGAATGATCACGCGTAATCGCCTGGAATTCGTCGCCGCGCAAGCGGTAGAGGCGGGAATCTCCAATGTGGGCGACGGTCATCATGTTGTCGTAGAACAGGGTCACCACCAGGGTCGTGCCCATGCCGGCATACTGCGGCTGGCTTTGCGCTGCCTGGTAGATGGCCGTGTTGGCCCTGGCAATTTCGGCTTCGAGAACGCTGTGCGAATACAGTTTGCCGGAAGCGTCCAGCTGGTGCGGCGCCGTCTTCTGGAAGGCTTTTTCCAGCTCGCTGCCCAGCAGCGTCGTTGCCATGCCGCTCGCCACTTCGCCTGCATTGTAGCCGCCCATGCCGTCGGCGAGGATGGCCAGGCCCAGCGCGGCATTGGAAAAGACCGCGTCCTCGTTATGCGAGCGCACCATGCCGGCATCCGTGCGGCTGGCCATTTGCAATGCCTGGCTGAGATCCATCATTCCCCTCAAAGATTGAAATCAACCTGCGGGGAAGTTCCACCCCCGCCCGTATTCAAACCCATGCAAGCGCGCAAATCGAGCGCCATCTCGGCGCCGGTCTGGTAGCGCTGCGTATTGTCCTTGGCCAGCGCCCTGTCGATGATCACTGCCAGGCATTCCGGTACCTGCGGGTTGATCTCCCGAATATTGGGGTGCGCTTCGTTGGCGATCTTGAACATCAGCTGTGCCATCGAATCCCCCTCGAAGGGCAGTTTGCCCGAGGCCATCTGGAACAGCATCACGCCAAGTGAAAAAAGGTCGGAACGACCGTCAATCTTCTTGCCCGCCAGCTGCTCCGGCGACATGTAGCTCGGCGTGCCCAGCACCATCCCGGTCTTGGTCTTCGACGAATCGGTGATGCGGGCAATGCCGAAATCGGTCACTTTCACGGAATCCGATTCCGGCTCATACATGATGTTGGCCGGCTTGATGTCGCGGTGAACCACGCTGTTCTGGTGCGCGTAGTACAACGCATCGGCGACGCGGGCGGCGACGTCCATCACCTTGGCGAGCGGCATCAGGTTGCCCGGCTTGGTGTAGGGCACCAGGTCCTTCCCCTTGAGAAACTCCATTGCAATGTAGGCCAGGTCGTGCTCCTCGCCGGCATCGAAGATCGTCACGATGTTCGGGTGGTTCAGGCGGCCGGCCGTTTCGGCCTCGCGGAAGAAGCGCTCCTTCACGTCCTTCAGTTCGTCTTCCTCGAACTCCTGCGACAGCGCCATGGTCTTGATGGCAACGACGCGGTTGATCTTCGGGTCGCGGCCCAGGTACACCACGCCCATGGCGCCCTTGCCGAGTTCCTTCTCGACCTGATAGCGGCCGAGCATGGGCTTTTCCACCTGCCCGCCCTCGAGAATCATGGTGCCCTGGGCGGTCGAGCGGCCGCCACCCCCCAGGATCACCGTCTCGGACATGGCCTTGGCACGAGACAGCTTCTGCTCCAGGTCGCGGAACTTGGGATTGAAGTCGGCCATGTAGCGGAATACCGATTCCGCCTTGTTGAACTGGCGCTTGCGCTCGAAATCCAGCGCCAGGTTGTAGAGGTTCTCCATCAGGGCATTATCGAGCGGGCACTTGCGAAACTTGTCGAAGGCCATGTCGAGCTGGCCCTGGCCCTGGAAGGCCAGGCCGAGCATGCGGTTCGATTCGGCAGAATCCGCCTCGGACTTCTCCTTGCCCCGCTCGGTGACGAGGAAACGCTTGGTGGTAAGCAGCGCATGCCCCACCAGAAGCAGCGTGGCCGGCACCATGAGCTGCAGCCACATCAACTGTGTCGTGATGAGCACGAAGTGCGCCGCGACCAGAACAACAAGCAAGCCGGCCGTAACGAACGCGCCCATGCCCGCCTTGAGCCGCGGCAGCAACGCGATCAGATAGGCGGCAACCAGCATGAAAGCCACCCGCTCGACAATCCAGCCCCAGGTCGGCACGACGAAGAAATGCTCCTGCAGGATGCTGGATACAGTGTGGGCCTGCATCAGCACAGCCGGCATGGCCGGCGACACCGGCGTGACGAAAATGCTGCCGATGCCGGCGGCAGTCGGCCCGATCAGCACGATCTTGTCCTTGTACTTGTCCAGGGGGATCTTGCCGCTTGCCACATCGAAGAAGGAGTCCACCTGGAAAGCTGGCTTGCCTTCGCGATCCTTGTAGAAAAAGGTATTCATCTGCATGGCCGGATCGGTACCGATCTTCAGGTTGCCGAGACGCACCGAATCCCCCAGCTTGACCTTGATGTCGGCAACGCCGAGATTGAGACTTTTTGCCGCAATCATCAGCGACAGCGCTGGATAAATGTCATTGAAGTGTGCCAGCACCAGCGGCTCGGTGCGTATGCCGCCATCGATGTCCGGATTGACGTTGAGGTGGCCGATGGCAGCTGCCTTTAGGCCAAGGATCTCGACCACCGGCACTTCGACATCCGAGGTCAGCAGCGGCGGGTCTTCTCCCTTCTCGACCTGGCTGATGCCGTTCCTCTTGATGAACTCCGGCAGGGGGCTGTCCGGCCTCCCGCGCGGCTCTCCGAGCCGGAAGAGCATCGGCAGAACCACATTGCCTGCCTTGCCGACTGCCTCGCCCATGCGACGGTCGGTGTTGAGTTTCTGCTCGGCCTCGGCCAGCACCGGACCGAACTGTCCGAGAGGTGGCAACTGGGCGGCCAGCGTATCCGCGGGATCCGTCAGCGGAGCGCCGCCGGCCTGGCCATAGAATTCGATCAGCTTGTTGATGTAGACGAGCCCCGGATCGATCTGTGGCTCGGAAAAGAAAATGGTGGAGGCGATGACCTTGGCTTTGGCTGCAGCCAGCCCGTCGATCATCTTTGCATGCACTTCGCGCGACCAGGGCCAACGGCCGAGGTTGTCGATGCTCTGCTTGTCGATGGCGATGACGGCGATCTTGTCGCTCGGTTCGCGCGAGACCGCGCCGACGCCGAGGTCATAGGCCTTGCGCTCCAGGCTCTGGAGCAGTTCGCCGCCACCGGCAAAGAGCACAACCACGCTCACGACAACGCCGATAAACCAGTCGGTTTTCCAGAAACTCTTCGACACGTTGCGTTGCCCCCTCCTGCTGAATATTGTCTTTATGCTTTATGGGAGAAGCCGCCATGCACATGCGGAATACCAAATCCGCAAACCCTTGCGCACAATTTCAAATGTTATGGCCGCAGGCTTCAAGGATCCCCCCGGAACCCCCTCAATCTGCGTAGAAACAGTTATTTAATAGTAATTCTTACAGGTAAGCATGAAGATAGTCAAATATTTCTTGGCTGGGAAACAAGGGGGCATTTTCGGCACAACCCAAGGTCCGCAAACAACAACGCCGCCCCTGCAGGCGGCGCTTTTGCAGTTGCTGCGGCCGCTTAAAGCACCGATTTCAGCAACTTGCCCATTTCCGCGGGGTTTTTGGTAGTCCTGATGCCGCAAGCTTCCATCACTGCCAGTTTTTCCTGTGCCGTCCCCTTGCCGCCGGAAATGATGGCGCCAGCATGGCCCATGCGCTTGCCGGCCGGCGCGGTGACGCCGGCGATGAAGCCGACCACCGGTTTCTTGTTCTTGCACTCCTTTGCATACCACTCGGCGGCAGCCTCTTCGTCGGAACCGCCGATCTCGCCGATCATGATGACAGCATCGGTGTCCGGATCATTCATGAACAGCTCCAGCACCTCCCTGTGCTTGAGGCCGTTCACCGGGTCGCCCCCGATACCGACCGCGGTTGACTGGCCCAGTTTGAGATCGGAGAGCTGACCCACCGCCTCGTAGGTCAGGGTGCCTGAACGCGACACCACGCCGATGCGGCCCTTCATGTGGATGTGGCCGGGCATGATGCCGATCTTGATCTCTTCCGGCGTGATGATGCCGGGGCAGTTGGGGCCGCACAGGACGGTCTTGGAACCGGCCTTGCGCATCCTGTCCTTCACTTCGACCATGTCGCGCACCGGGATGCCTTCGGTAATGCAGATGACCAGGTCGAGCTCGGCCTCGACCGCTTCCCAGATCGCCGCGGCGGCGAAAGGGGGCGGCACGTAGATGACCGAGGTGTTGACGCCGGTCTGCTTCTTGGCTTCCTTCACCGAGGCGAAGATGGGGATGCCTTCGTAGGATTCCCCGGCCTTCTTCGGATTCACGCCGGCGACGTAGCAGTTCGCGCCGTTGGCGTACTCCTTGCTCATCTTGGTGTGGAACTGGCCGGTCTTGCCGGTGATGCCCTGCGTAACGACGCGGGTGTTCTTGTTGATCAGAATGCTCATGTCTGTCTTCCTTACTTGCCCGAGACCGCGGCGACGATCTTCTGCGCCGCATCGGCCATGTCGCTGGCGGAAATGATGGGCAGGCCCGAATCCTTGAGGATCTGCTTGCCGATGTCCTCGTTGGTGCCGCGCATGCGCACCACCAGCGGCACGGACAGATGCACCTCGCGGGCCGCCGCCACCACGCCGGTAGCGATGGTGTCGCACTTCATGATGCCGCCGAAGATGTTGACCAGGATGCCCTTCACCTTCGGATTGGCCAGCATCAGCTTGAAGGCCTCGGTGACCTTTTCGGTGGTGGCACCGCCGCCGACGTCGAGGAAGTTGGCGGGCTCCGCCCCGAACAGCTTGATGGTGTCCATGGTGGCCATGGCCAGGCCGGCGCCGTTCACCAGGCAGCCGATGTTGCCGTCGAGCGAAATGTAGGACAGGTCGAACTTGGAAGCCTCGATCTCGGCCGGATCTTCCTCGTCGAGGTCGCGCATGGCGACAATGTCCTCGTGGCGGAACAGGGCGTTGGAATCGAAGTTCATCTTGGCGTCGAGCGCGATGACCTTGCCGTCGCCGGTAAGGATCAGCGGATTGATCTCGGCCAGGCTCGCATCGCTTTCCCAGAAGGCCCTGTAGAGCCCCTGCAGCACGCTGCGCGCCTGCGGCACGGAAGCATCCGGCACGCCGATCTTGCGGGCGACATCATCGGCCTCGGCATCCTTCAACCCGGTGACCGGATCGACGAACACCTTGTGGATTTTTTCCGGCGTGTGGGCGGCGACTTCCTCGATGTCCATGCCGCCCTCGGAACTCGCCATCAGGCAGACCTTCTGCGTGACGCGATCCACCACCATGCCGATGTAAAGCTCCTTCTTGATGTCGGCGCCCTCCTCGACGAGCAGGCGGCGCACCTTCTGGCCCTCCGGCCCGGTCTGGTGCGTCTTCAGCTGCATGCCGAGGATCTGACCGGCGTACTGGCGTACTTCGTCCATCGACTTCGCCACCTTGACGCCACCGCCCTTGCCGCGGCCACCGGCGTGGATCTGCGCCTTGACCACCCACACCTTGCCGCCGAGTTCCTCGGCCGCCTTGACAGCCTCATCGATGGAAAAGCAGGCCTTGCCGCGCGGCGTGGCGACCCCGAATTTCCTCAGGATCTCCTTGCCCTGATACTCATGGATTTTCATGCTGTTTCCTTCCTGGTTGATGCTGAAGAAGAGGGCCGGGTTGCGCGCCG
>WBZN01000525.1_pt1 | contig 28950 bp, 32 predicted proteins | sample 5204281 | NCBI WGS metagenome assembly WBZN01 (sample SAMN12344347, study PRJNA552823) | activated sludge metagenome | biome: Activated sludge suspended growth; feature: Nitrification reactor; material: Wastewater; isolation source: activated sludge from nitrification reactor of wastewater... | reverse complement strand
AGAAGGAGAATTAAGGCTTTTGATAAGTTGTAGTGCAAGAGTTGCTAGATAGAGTCAGCGTCGTTCCCACTAAAGTAAAAGAATAGACTTCATCCCATACTAGTTCAGTGCCACTGCAATCACCTTTAGTAGATAGAGTGCCCTCAAAGAACTTAGTAGTAGCAGCATTACCTTGAATGGTGAAAACTCCTTTAACCGTAAACTGACAATTTCTATATGGGTTTTTTTGAACCATATCAAAATAGGTCTTACTACCTTCTTCGAATGCATTCGACTGAGGGATGATTAAGTCTGTCTGAGTGGAGTTGCAGGTACTGCTAGTTTGAAAGTAAGTGTTCTTAATGATCTTGCTCTCATCTGTTCCTGCGCACGCTGTAAGACCCAATAACGTTGCTATCAATAATGCCTTCATAACTTCTCCTTTGTTAATAGGGATATATTACCAGGCGATTTTCCCTAAGCAGACCCCTCAAAATAAGGCCACATCAAAATGCAACAGCTCCTGCCAGACATCCCCTCGGATGAAGAGATCAACAAGAAGTTAGAGGAAATAGAAAGAATGCTATCTTATAAAGAACTACTCTCGGGTCATGTTCTCAGTGATGTTCCAATCGCTCACCAGCAACACCTAGAAGATCTTCTAATAAAAGTTAATAAGCTAAGAGCAGAGTGGGGAAAGCCACTCGTAGTTACTTCTGGCTATCGTTCAATGCAAGACCACTTAAGAATCTATCACGCTAAAGGAATAACAGATCCTAGCAAGATACCTATGCAATCAAAGCACCTCTCTGGAGATGCTTGCGACTTAAGTGACCCTGATGGGTCTCTGTATAAGTGGGCATTTGAAAACCAAGACAAGCTGGCCGAGTGGGAACTGTGGTGTGAGAAAGATACGAAAGGTTGGCTGCATGTTCAGAGGCTGCCACCTAAGAGTGGAAACAGATTCTTTGTTCCCTAGTGAAATAGGTCAAGTTTGAGTCGCCAATGTTTAGCTAAGACATGGGCTTATAATTATTCCTATACCCGCAAATCCAATACAGGAGCGGACAAGGAGAGAAGAAATGAACGTTCAACTAAACCCACGACAAGAGCTGTATTTATCTAAATACCTTAAAGGTCTTAACCGCAACTATATAGATAAGGCATCCCCGATATATTGGGACTATGTCCTTAATATTTTAAACAAAGAATATTTCGAACCTGAGCAAATACAATCGTTCGGCGCGAGAGATATGATCTTTTCAATAATTCAACGAATTCAACTTAGCTTCATGAGTGAAGAGATTGAGAGCATTCTTGCTGAGGTTGAAGCTATACCTGACGATGAACTTCCTGAGAATGAAACTACAAAAGTCCAATCAATGAAGAAGAGTAAGAAGAACAGTAGCAAGGGCCATGTCTTAATCAGGTCAGCACTTCAGTCAACTACAGAACCACTATCAAGAACTGAGTTAGCCAACTTAACGAATCTCCGACTTAGCTCCATTTGTGCGCGGGTAGTTGAACTCATCGAAGAAGGCACAATTAAAGTGGCAGGAATTAAGCATGATAAAGAATCAGACCGTATGGTTGAAACGTTAGAGTTGGTGTAATTTGAAGAAGCAAGTTAAGAAGCCCAGAAAATTAAACACAAAACGAATCCTCTGCATCTCTGATCAACACATGCCCTATGAACACCCAGACATGTTTCGCTTCCTGGCTGCAATCAAAAAGAAATACAAACCTACATTAATAGTTAATGGCGGCGACGAGGTTGATGCCCACGCGCTTTCGTTTCATGACTCAGATAGTGATCTTCCATCTGCAGGAGATGAATTAAAGCTAGCGATAGTGAAGATTAAAAGGCTTGAGAAGATGTTCCCTAGCATGCTTATCCTTGATTCTAATCATGGGTCTTTAGCAGTTCGCAAGTTCAAGCATCATGGCATCCCTATGAAGTACCTAGCGACTCAGCAACAGATCTACGGTGTCAGTGATAAGTGGCAGTGGGTCAATGATCTCACTCTTACACTACCCAACGGACAGCTAGTATATTTCTGCCATGGGATGGTTAAGCAAGGAATTAAGCTTGCTTCCCAGCGTGGAACTAATGTTGTTCAGTTTCACTTCCATACGGACTTTAGGATTGATTACATCGGCAACCCATCTTCACTCCTATGGAGTTTACAGAGTGGGTGTTTGATAGACCGCAAAGCTTTAGCTTTCGCATACGACAAATTGAACCTTAATAGACCCATTATTGGAACCTCTATGGTTATCGACTCCAAGCCAGTTTTGATTCCTATGGAGTTGGACTCTGACGGCCGTTGGGTTGGTTCACTATAGTGGACCAGTGGCGAGAAGCAATAAACATTGAAATAAGACGTCTTCAGGGCGAGCGTATGAGAATCCTCACGCTCGACTATAAGCTCTCCAACCATGAACTTGTCTCCGGTGAAGATCGACTTGCCATGATGAGTGCTATCAGGATCATAGATAACGACATCATGCGCTTGCAGGGTGAACTCATCCTGGACGACCTTTTGTCTGGCGAAATAGATTTCGACTCAAGTGGAAACATAATTAAGAGACCTAAGTAAAACTACTCCATGGCGAAAAAGAAGAAACCATCAGGACTTAGGAAATACTGGCCGCATCTTACAGGCAAGCAAGCGGCAGCTGAAAGACAGAAGATGTTTGTAACTCAGAACGGCTGCTGTGCAATCTGCTCAAGGCCTGAGTCTGATTTCAAACGTAAGCTCTCAGTAGATCATAACCATAAAACGGGCAAAGTGAGAGCATTACTCTGCTTCCCATGTAATCGATTTCTAGTGGGCAGATTCACGATTGCCAAAGCAACCCAGCTTCTTAAGTACTTACAGACTTTTGATGTTTGAGACCCACTACTTCGCTGCCTTTGTTTTCGTGACTTCAGTCTCAGTGAAGCCAACTTGATTCTTATCTTTATAGTCCTGCCAAGTTGTAGAGATGTCTTTATGCCCCAGCCACATAGAAATGTCCTCAAGTTTTTGATCTAAGGAAAGCATCATGTCTACAAAATTCTTGCGACCGCCATACAGCGTGATGCCCTTGCCGACATACTTTCTCATGGTCTTGTAGAGAGGCTTCTTGAAAGTGCCCTCTGAGATAATGGTTAGGCACTCTTCCTGCTCAGGAAACACAATTGGAATTGCTTTCCAACGCTTGTTCTCGGCAATACTTTGGAGCTTGCCTTGATATACGTGAAGCACCTTCAACTTGCGCTTTATCATGAACTCAACTCTGTAAGTAGACTCGTCATGCAGCTCCTCGATCTCCTCTGGGCGAAGCCCGAGCCAGACGGAAATAAAGAGCCAGTTGTATTGCTCAACTGAGAGCTTATCTTTTGATTTCTTTAGAATGACTGGAGTCAGTGGAAGGGAAGCCTGGCGAACACCAAGCTCCGTATCTTTGCCCTCTTTAGTAAGTTGGGCATCAGCAATTGCAGATCGCTCACGCCCTTTGGGAACGGATACGACATCGTAGAATGTACCGTTGTGCTTGGAGACGAACTTGCCCCAGCGATTTAGCAAGGATATGAGTCGGCCAGCATAGTTCACGCTGATCTTCTTCTTCATGAAGTACTTATAGATTTTCTTGGTGCTGTCCTTGTATTCGACAGGAAGGATTCGAAGCTCGTTGCACATCTTCTGGATGAAGTTGAAATGGATGTAGAGTTTAGAGAGGTGAGTGGTGGACCCAAAGTTCTCATCCTCTAGAAGCTCTTGGAATGCTTCGACGTTTACTTGAGGAAATAGCATCTCGTCGATTGTGCGAAGCTCAGTGACCCGCTTTGCAGAAACACGGATCTTCTCACGAATTAGGGAGCGTTCTTTGTTGAGTTGAACACATCTGGCTTTGGCTTCGTCGACAGACATCTCAGCTTTAAAACCGAATTCTAGATAGGCTTTGCCATCGACACGCGCCTGAATACGCTTTCCGGCATCCCAGCTCTGATGCCAGAGAAACCAACCAGAATCTCGTACTCGAATGTAGTAGCTGCCTTTAACGGCGTTCTTGATAGCCATATACTCTCCTTATCGGAGATTGTTATACGGCGGTTGAACAAAAAAGTAAGGCTGGTGTTACCCAGCCTACCCAAACAGCCTACCCAAAATAGGCTAAATACTTGAAATCATTGGGAAAATGGTAGTGAGAGGCGGACTTGAACCGCCGACCTACGGATTATGATTCCGTTGCTCTAACCAGCTGAGCTACCCCACCACGCCGTCAATCGCAAATGATGCAAGGCATTAGTACTAAAGACCTTGAGCTTTTACTTTTGAATTTGCGAATTTAGCGTCCAGAAAAACTCTTGTCAATCAAGGAGTGCGTTTTCAGCCATTTTGCCCTCGACTTGGGACTGCGTCCAAATCCTTTGAAGTTGACTAGACTACCGACTCCATTTGCAATAAAGACCTGTACAAATAAAGTCAGAAATCTCTCCCCGAGCGATTTCTATGGTTTTCAACATTCTTTCTCAAGGAGGAGAAACCGTGAAAAAATATTTCATTCTTGCAGCGTTTATTCCCACATTTATTCTTGGCTGCGGAAAAGACGATAAACCGGATCCCAAACCAGATTCCTCCGTTTTTGCATCCCTCTTTCGCTTCGACTCGCAAGGCAGTGGCCTCACGATCACGGATTTCGAAGGTGTGCCTGTCGCGAATGCACAAATTCTGATCGGCAATGCTCAGAATGATCCTTTCTCTGGAAATTTTATCTCCACAGATGCGCAGGGAAAGGCCGATCTTCCTTCAGGATGGACTTCGGCCCAAAGCGTGACCGTGTCGGCTCCGGGTTTTTTGCGCGCCACTTATCTGCAACAGAGCCCAGGTCCTCTGACCATTCAGCTTCACCACGCGGCAGGCGCACAAAAGTACGAGCTCAGTGGGAAAGCGACCAATCTGGACGTGACGGACTTTGACGATGCCATTGATTTTGGCCTCGTTATGCCGGCGATCGCGAAGATGGACCTCCTGAACTTTGATCTGGGCAGCGTGATCAGCTCGCAGCTCGATCATATTTCGACTTTGGGTCAAGATATTCCCGTGCCGAGCAATATTTCGCTTCCCTATCAACAGGAAAGCTACTCGATCCTCACGGCGACGCTCGATAAACCGGCCTACCGTACTCTCTTCGAAGAGGCGGGAGTGAAACATATGTTTGTCCTCCGCGGGAAATTTCCTTTCGGTGACGTGGTCGATACTCTCCGCAATGGCGGGAGCTTCGTGGATGTGATCAACTCCTTCGAAATTTCGGGAGGAGGCCTGCGCGACGTGACTTTAAGCTCAAAAAAAACCAATCTCGACCTTTCAACAACGGATTTGAATTTCACGGACCAACGAAGCACGACGGCACCGGTGATCCATGCGGATGAAACCTTCGTTGCCGTCGCCACTTCGAACCGTTCAGGTTATATGATTCCAACTGACATCAAGACTTTGGAATCAGGCAAGAGCGCGACTTTATCGCTTTTACCTCAATCGGAAAGTTCTCTTTTGGCGGTGCTTAAAAAGACGGCTGATTTGAAAAAGAATCCGCAAGCGAACGGTAACCCGATCAGCGCCTCTCTGGTTCCTTTTGTGGCAAATACGCCTCCTTCTCTTTTGCCGCTGCTGGCTGCGCCTCGAGTGAGCCCCGGTGGTGATTTGATCTTGCCTTCGGTCAGTCCAGTGAGTGGGATTGCGCCAATCCTGACTTACTCTGTGCTTTCACAGATGAAACAGGTCCAGGATGGAGACGATACGGTGACACAGACTTCTCGTCTTTGGGAGGTCTATGCTCCTCAGTGGGTGACCAATGTGAAAATGCCGACTTGGCCCAATGATCCGGTTGTTTCTGGCAAGAAGCGTTGGGATGTTTCTTTTGTGGGCGGCCAAAACGCTTCACAAGGCAACGTAAGTCCTGCTATGGTCAACCAAGCAACCCATGTCACACGCAGCACACTCGATTTCTAGACTTATTTTAATTTTCATTTTGGCTTCACTGACCGGCTGCAGTCTATTTGACCCGATGCCGACTCAGGAAGCCAGTTTGGCGCGCGTAGCCTCCCGGCAAAGAGTTTTTTTCGCGACCTATGACCTCGTTTGGAGAGCCGCCCACGCCGTGATCAAATACCCCATTGCGGTCGACAATCAGGACACGGGGGTTCTCGAGACAGAATATATCAAGGGAGTAGATGGCTGGTTGCCTCCGGAGATCAAGTCCTCTCCCTCCAGCGGCATTCGCTATAAAATCACTTTGCTTTTTGCGAAGGGAAAAACAGACGGCCATGAGGCCACCCGCGTGACGGTGGATAAAAAGATCGAAATTTTACGGAATTTTTTTTCTGAACCCGAGCAAATTGCTTCGGACGGCATGGAAGAAAAAATTATTTTCTACCGCATGGAACGCGAGCTCATCATCAACGAAGCTCTACGCAAAGCGAATTAATTTTTTCAGCTTTGAATCCGATTTTTCGGCTTTTCTACTCTTGGGTTTTCTTCAGGTAATCCTGCCATAGAGCTACTTTTTTATCCATGGCCTGCTCTTTTGTTCCCAACTGAATACCGGTGATTTTTTCTAGGCCGCGAATCGAAGAGGCATGAATTTTAGAGTCTCGATCCCGCAGCAACCGCGAAAAGAGGGCGCGCTCGTGCCCCAGGGGTTTGGCGGCGAGCAGGCTAACGATCTGCCGGCGAATCCAGAGGCCTTCTTCGTGGCGAAAATTATAGGCCTTGTCGAGTTCAGCCCAAAGCAAATCACGATTTTCACTGGATGGATGCTGAGCCAAAATATCCACCGCGGCCGAACGGACCACCAGGGCTTTATCACTGAGAAGTTTACGCGCGACTTCCTGGGCCTTTTGCGGCTGCGAACCGGAAAGAGCGACCAGAGAGGCATTTCGCATGAACCACTCCTTCCCTTCAGAGGCTTTGATCAATTGCGGGAGAGCTTTCTCGGAATTGGCTTCGGCTAAAGTAATCAAGGCCGCCCAGCGAGTGCGCATATTCTGCTTATCATTAAAGGCCACTTCGCTTATTTTTTTGAATTGATCATCACTTAAAGACTCGAGAGCATGGCGGCGATTTTCAGGAGGCAGTTGCAGCAAATCGATCACCGACGGAGTGGCGGCTTGGGCCAAAAAAGACGGCAAAAGGGAGAAGGTCAAACACATCGGAAAGAGGACTCTGCAGAACTGTTTCATTCTCATCCTTTTTTTATAAAACTTTCGAAGTCATTCATCAGCTTATCAGTCTCGTTCGGAACGACTTCTGCCACGCGCTGTCCTTCGACGGCAGCAGCAAATTCTTTCATCAATTCGTCGTCGATTAAGTTGCTGGCCTCGCCGGAAGCGGGCTCTGCCGGTACGGCGGCGGGCGCCACCGCCGCTGCCACCGCAGGAGCCGCGGGTGCAGGTATTGGCGCAACTGCAGCAGGGGCCGCCGCGGCTTCAATGACTGAGGCAAGCGGCGCAGGTGGTGCCACAGGCTCAGGCGCAGCGGCGACGGGAACGGCTCCGCCTCTCAAGGCGCTCAATTCTTGTTGAAGGCGTTTATTCTCTTCTTTGTAGCGCGAGAGATCCGCGATGTCTTCGCTGATAATTTCGTATTCGGCTAAACGCGCTTCAAGATCTTTTATTTGCGCTTCGAACTTCGCGAGAGCTTCGGGGGCTGCCGCATTATTTGTAACCGGAGCTTCCACCGCGGCGGGCTTCTGCGCGATATCGGCCATGAGTTTTTCAATTTGCGCCTGCTTTTCTTGGATACTTTGCCGCGCCTGCGTGAGCTCTACCAAAACGGCTTCGTCCTTCGCACTCTCGACGGCTGGAGCAGCAGCTGCGTCTACAGGTGCGCGTTGCGCCTCGCTCTGCGCCTGCAGAATTTTTTGCAGAGTTTTTTCGATTTGGGTGGTGTCCACGCTTGCGGCGGGGACATCTGCCTCGGTCCCTTGCGGACTAAAGAGCATGCGGTAACCGATGATAAAAGCAGCCAGCAGAATAGCCGCAATCAAAACCTCAATGATGAGGATATTATTTGTGCTCCAGAAAAGGAGAAATTTGTCGATATTCACCGATCAATTCTCTCTTATACCGCAGCGCTCGTCAATCTAGACCTTCGCCGGTATTTGCGCTAGATTCGAAGCACGAGGTGCTCCAATGAACTCTGGCAAATTCGATTTCATATTACAAGGTGGAAAAGCCTTACTTCCCCACCCTTCTGGTTCAGGTTTTGAAATAGCTGATGTTGATATTGGCCTGCGGGATAGAAAAATTGCGGCGATCCAGTCTTCTTTGCCGGCAGACCAAGGTCAGAAGGTGATTCCTGTGAAGGGTCTGCACATTTTTCCTGGAGTGATCGATAGCCAAGTTCACTTTCGCGAGCCGGGGCTGACGCACAAAGAAGATTTAGAAACGGGAACCCGCGCGGCCATCATGGGCGGAGTCACCAGTGTTTTTGAAATGCCCAATACGAATCCTTCGACCACCACGGCTGAAGCCTTTCAGGATAAATTGAATCGCGCTAAAAACCGCGCTCACTGCAACTACGCTTTTTTCATGGGCGGTTCAAGCGAGAACGCCGATCAACTGGCGCAACTTGAAAGACTGCCCCATTGCTCGGGGATTAAGGTTTTCATGGGAAGCTCCACCGGAAATTTGCTGGTGGACGAAGAGGCGGTGCTCGCGCGCATTCTTGAAAAGGGTCAGCGCCGCGTGATTGTTCATAGCGAAGATGAGGCGCGCCTCAAAGAGCGCAAGTCCATCGCGACCGATTCGCAGGACGTGCACAGCCATCCGATCTGGCGCGATGTCGAGACCGCGATGATTTCAACACGCAAGCTTTTGCGTCTGGCTCGCAAATACAATCGCAAGGTCCATGTGCTGCATATTTCAACGGCGGAAGAGATGGATTTTTTGAAGGACCAGAAAGATCTCGCGACCGTTGAGGTCTTGCCTCAGCATCTGACTTTGTATGCGCCGGACTGCTATGATCGCTTGAAAAATTATGCGCAACAAAATCCACCGATTCGTGATAAGCGACATTATGATCGGATTTGGCAAGCGGTGCGGGATGGCACGGTCGACGTGATTGGTTCGGATCATGCTCCCCACACCCGTGAAGAGAAAGAGAGACCTTATCCGAGCAGTCCTTCAGGCGTCCCCGGCGTGCAGACCTTAGTTCCTGTCATGCTGAATCACGTGCACGAAGGGCGACTCAGTCTATTTCGCTTCTTAGAACTTGTAACCACTAATCCAGTGCGGGTCTTTGGCATCCGCAATAAAGGTTTTTTGCGCGAAGGCTACGATGCGGATCTCACAATCGTGGATCTAAAGGCGCAAAGAACGATCACCAACGAGTGGATTGCGAGCCGCTGTGGCTGGACTCCCTATGATGGGATGAAGGTAACCGGTTGGGTGACGCATACTTTTGTCGGTGGCCACTTAGTCATGAGCGATGACCAAGTTCTGTCGGAAGCCCGGGGCACTCCCGTGGATTTTCTCGAGTCATGAAGCCGGGATCTAAAGGCTCCCAGGCGCTTTCACTTTTTTTTGCGGGCCTCCTGCCGGTCATCGCTTTTACTTTGATCGAAGATCATTACGGAACGATCGCGGGCTTGATCGCGGGGATGGTTTTTGGCTTCGGCGAAATCACCTGGGAGATTTTTCGTTACCGCAAGGTGAACAAAATCACTTGGATTGGCAATGGACTGTTGTTGGTTTTGGGCGGGATCTCGCTGATCTCTAGCGAGGGGATTTGGTTCAAGCTGCAACCCGCTTTGATGGAGGCTTTGTTTGCGCTCTTTTTGTGGGGCTCTTTATTGTTTAAAAAAAATCTGATTGTGTTCTTGGCCGCTCAGCAGGGACAGTCTTTTCCGCCAGCTTTGAATCAACGCATGAATGGCATGTGCTTTCGCATGGGGATTTTCTTTGCCTTGCATGCGGGGCTCGCGACTTGGGCCGCTTTCTATTGGAGCACGACGGCTTGGGCTCTGCTGAAAGGATTGGGCTTCACCGGGAGCTTTGTCGTTTATATGTTGCTGGAAGGGATCACCATGCGCAGAGCTCTGTTGCGTGGGCCGCCACCTTCTTCCGAGCCCCTTCCTTAGAATTTATTTCCCCTGAAATTTTGCGGGCTGCTTTTTTTCGAAGGCTTCGAGGGCGGCAAAGTGATCGTCGGTTCGCTGCGCGATGCCTTGGAAACTCGCGAGCAGATCCAAGCTAGATTGTAAATCATGAAGGTAGGAAAGCTTCATCGCTTTTTTAGTCATCTGCAAGGCGATGGGGGCGTTGCTGGCTACTTTTTTAGCGAGTTCTTCGGTCCGTTGGATTAAGTCCTCGGCCGGGACCAAATAATGTAAAAGACCCGCTTCAAGAGCGCTCTGGCCATCGCAAAAATCGCCGGTCATAAACATCTGCAATGCCTTCGCGTAGCCGATGGCGCGGGTGAGGAAAAAAGTTCCACCGTCACCGGGCACGAGACCCAACCGCGCAAAGGTTTCTGCAAATCGAGATTGGGCCGAGCCAATACGTAAATCACACATCATGGCCATATCGCAACCGGCACCGACGGCCGGGCCCTGCACCATCGCGATGAGGGGTTTCGACAGAGCTTCGATGGTGAGCGGAATCTGCTGGATTCCGTGCATATAGCGTTCGCGCAACTCGTTTGCGGCGCCCGCGAACATGCCGGTTTTATTTTTCATCGCATGAAGATCTCCGCCGGCGCAGAAACTTTTACCGGCACCAGTCAGGACGATAACTCGGACACTCGGATCGCGCTCCGCCTGACGTAAAACCTGGGTCAGCGATTCGACCATCTCGATACTGATAGCGTTGCTCTGCTCGGGTTGATTAAGGGTCAGCCACAGCTGGTTTTCCTTTTTCATCTCCACCAGTAAATGGGTCCACTTTTGTTCAAAAAATAGCATCGACAACCTCGCTCAATAATAGTCGCAAAAAATAGTCCCTCCTTCAAATAAAGAATAATCAACCCCACTTAACGCACCCGCGACACATTTCGGTACCAGGTACCTTTTTTGGTTTTTTAGGGTAGATTGGGGGGATGGATGGTGGACAGGCTTTGATTTTGGGTGTGGTTGAAGGGTTGACGGAGTTTCTTCCGATTTCTTCGACGGGACATATGATAATTGCTTCGGCTTTGATGAAAATCGAAGAGGATTCCTTTGTGAAGGCCTTCGAGGTCATTATTCAATTCGGGGCCATTCTTTCGGTCCTGCTGATTTACTGGAAAAGATTTCTTCCCGAGTGGAGTTTCTATAAAAAACTCTTCCTCGCCTTTCTCCCGACCGCTCTTCTCGGCTTCATCTTCAAGGGATTCGTCGATCGCATGCTCGAGAGCTCGCTCCTCGTTGCCTGGACCATGCTGATCGGCGGAGGCATCCTCATCTGGTCCGATCACTTCTTCAAACACCTCCAAGCCAGTGGCCGCAACATTTCGTCTCTGAAAATCCCTGACTGTATCAAGTTAGGCCTCTACCAAAGCATCGCTATGATCCCCGGAGTGTCACGCTCGGCCGCGACCATTTTGGGAGGCCTCACTCTCGGTATGAATAAAAAAGAAGCGACCGAGTTTTCTTTTTTCCTCGCGGTCCCCACCATGACGGCGGCTACGGCCTACAAAGTTTTTAAACTCTACAAAAATATGCAAATGGATCAGGCCCCCACCCTCGCCATCGGGTTTGTCACGGCCTTCGTCGTTTCTATTTTTGCCATCAAGCTTTTCATCGGCATCGTCAGTCGTTACGGCTTCAAAGGTTTCGGTTATTACCGCATTGCCTTCGGACTCTTTCTTTTAGGAATGATCTACACAGGAAATTTATAATATGGAAAATGCGGATAGCTTTTTGATTGCCCAGTCTCGTTTCGTTTCTTCTGAAGTGGGCCAACTGCTCGAGGACAAAGCCTTTCTGCTGCCGAATTGGAAATGGCTCATCATCGTTGTTGCGGTTGTCGGCGGATTTCTCTTGCGCCCGCTTATCCAGTACATTCTTAAAAAATTAAAATCAGCCGCGCCTGACCGTCTCCGGGCCAGGCAGAATTTTTTTTACCACCTGCTTGAGCAAAAAATTGAACAACCCCTCGCTTGGATCATCCTTGGCAGTATTTGGAAATTCGCCAACGATGCCGTCGATCTTCCGCCCAACGCCGATAAATACATTTCGCACGCCCTCACCGCGCTCTTTGGCTATTTCCTCATCAAGCTCGTTTATCTTGCGGTCGATGCTTTCGGTAAAGTTCTGAATGACATCGTTTCAAAAACAGAATCGACCGTCGACGACCAACTCGCTCCGCTGGCCACCAAGACTCTCAAAGTCCTCGTCGTCGTCCTCGGCGCTCTGATGATTTTTCAAGGCTTCGGCCTCAACGTCATGTCTCTGCTCGCCGGTCTCGGACTGGGAGGCTTGGCTCTCGCCCTCGCCGCCCAAGACACCGCGGCCAATGTCTTTGGCTCGATCACCATCCTCATGGATCAGCCCTTTAAGATCGGCGACTGGATTAAAATTCTCGATGTCGAAGGAACCGTCGAAGAAATCGGCTTTCGCTCGACCCGTGTCCGCACCTTTTACAACTCCCTGATCACCATTCCTAACGCCACCATCGCGAAAGAAAAAATTGATAATCTCGGTGAGCGTCCCGTTCGCCGCATTCGCCACTCCCTAGGTATCCACTACGATACCCCTGTTCCCCTGATTGAATCCTTCTGCGAAAGCGTACGCCAACTGATCATCAAAAATAAAAGCGTCGTGCAGGACACGGCCTCGGTGATCTTCAATGGCTACGGCGATTCGGCGCTCAACATCCTCGTGAACTTTCACATTCAAGTGAAAGACACTAACGAAGAAGTGGCTCTTCAACAAAAAATTCTTTTGGAGATTTTGACGCTTTCTAAAACGCTCAAGGTGGATTTTGCTTATCCTACGCGAACTCTTTATATTCCAAATATGGGACCTGCGCTCATCCCACCTGGATCTGCCAGCAGCGAAGCCGCGACGGCAAACCGCAACTAGCTCCTCGCGCGTGCTTTAGCGTGTGCCCTGACGCACAGTCGAATTCTTATCAAAGGTCTCTCCCGCGGCGGGAATAGCCGTGGCGGGCGGAGCGCCTGGCACTTGACGGCGGCACTCCTTTGCGCGCTCCTTCAAGTAGGTTGCGATTTCTAAGGCATTCTTCAAACGAGAAGCGAGATTGGCATCAGCCTCTGTGTTCACTCGATTTTCCGTGATCAAAGACACAACCTCACTCGCCTCATAGGGAAGAGTTCGGGCCGAGCCATCATCGGGCTTGTACAAACTATTTCTCAGAATAACTTTTTCGAGGGAGCCATCTGGTTTATATTTGATCTGCGCCAACAGATTAGGCTCGACGGAATCTGTTGGGCCTGCAGGGTCCGTTCCATCCACGGTTAAAATCAAATCACTTGGCGAGCCATTCTCTCTGACTTTAATGGCCACATTGCTCCACGGGCGTGCATCATTGACAGATTGAAGAACCGCGGGCGTCGCCGGGGCCGCGGGCGCAACGTGAGTGTCATCTTCATCACCTGGATTTGCAACCTCTTCAACCGCACTATTCACCGGAATAGGCGCCGTCGGGATAAGATCTGTATTCTGCGCACTTTTTCGCACCTTCGTTTTGAAAGTAAAGGCTTTACCAGGTTCGACGTGAGGACATTTAAGAGGTTCGGTTTCATACTTTTTGCGAAGCTCTTTATTTTCGTCAAGATCCATGAAGGAATCAAAATTTCCTAAAGTCTTCCTCGCGATTTCGTCCTGCCTTTTATACCAGTCACCGCAAAAACCACCCCACCTGCGGGTATCGATATTGGTTTTTTCTTTAATAAGGCTGCACGAGACATCACCCGTTAAACTTGTTATTCCGTTATAAACGCCCGTTACGATCATAGGTCCCAAAACCGCCGCGGTCCAGACAACCCAGGATGGCGGACCACCAACGGGAATAAAGGAAAAAGCGTCGGCTTCGGGCATAAAAAGTCTGTAAAGTGCTCCTTGGGGAGGTCCATGGGCCAAACGATCTTGCAAATTTTGAATATTCTTGAGAGCCGAAAGCCGATCTGCATAGCTCCACAGTTTGCCATTGATCTCAACCGTTTGATCAAAGGGGTTAATGAAACGCAACGTCGTCGTCAACTTGCCAACTCTTAAAGTGAGAAGATCTTTCTTGATCGTGAGTCGGGGCAACTGTTTGATCGGGAAAAAAGCAGCTTTCACCTCTTTTTCATCCTTCGGCGAAAGCTGGGATAAAAAAAGCTCCTCGAAACGCCGGCTATTTTTCACAAGCCTGTAGCGTTCAAAAATAAGTCGGGCGATCTTTTCGTTGATCTGCGCTTTTACGTCCGCCGGAAGACTATTGAAAAGCGCGAGTGAAACCTGTGGTGGGCGCTTACTCACGGACTCCGCAAAAGCCGGAGAAAGCGCCTGCAAAGCAAACGCGAAGACCAGCATAAGCCGCGCCAGGTTCTGAATGAAAGCTTTTTTGAATGAAGACGACTGTCCCAAGAAATCCTTCCGCGCAATCAACTCTTTTTATCGGAAGAATACGAATTTTCTGAATGGACCTAAGTCGAAAGAAGAGGAAAGCCTGATTCCTTGAGCCAGTTTCGAAGAAGGCTCAGTCTTTCGGGGTTAGACTCAAGAATTTCGGCGCGAAATTTATCTTTTTTCTGATCTTCGACCATCATGCAGACAATTTCCAAGGGATTTTCGCTTTTGATAATGACCGTGAAATAACCTGCGACCCATTCGGGAAGAGCTTCTTCAAAACAAATTCCACCGGTCGAAATATCTTTGCTGTGGGTGGAGAACACATTTTCTCCAACCACGACATCACAGCTAATACGCACCAAGTAACGCTCATGACGACGATCGATCATGGTCTTGCGGATAACGTGCACAGGACGCACTTGGGTCGTTTCATCTTCGACCGGATCATGCAGTCCTACTTCCGCCGTCATCTCGGGCGGATTGGGGCCAAGGGGAACCCACGGCACAAAAAGCAAACGACATTCAGGAGAACGCAGAGGAAGCCAGTGGCTCCAATCTTTATTCCACACCAGCACGACGTTCGACTCGGCCAACGTCAATATCGAAACGACAATTTGAGCCTCTTCATCACTCAGACCTTGAAGAGTCCAGCTCTTCAAGGGATTGTGCAAAGTCCATGGATTTGATTTAAAAATTCCCATTCTACTGCCGCCGTAACCCGCTGTGATTCACTATTTTTTATTTTTCTTCGTCTTTTTTGTTTCCGTCGCATTGGGATCCACTCCCGCGGCTTGAGCCTTCATCCGTTCCGTTTCAAGCTTGAGCTGTTCCGTTTCTGTTTCAGCCCGCGCGGTGTCCATTCTGATTTTGGTATCCTCACTTTTGCTCTTCGAGGCTTCAAGAACGGCCGAAATGCGCTCCCGTTCCGTCTTTGCTTTTTGAGCGTCTTGCTGCAACTTCGCAAGGTCCGATTGAGCTCGCGCAGCTTCAGCTTCATTCGCGGCAATCTCTTTTTGCGCTCGCGCAATTTCGAGGGTGGCGGTCGATTGATCTTTTTTCAACTGGGTGACATTGTTCTGCAAATCCTGACGGGCCTTCGCCACACTCTGACGAGACTTCTCTTCTTGAGCTCTCAGCTCATCTGCTTTCTTCTTTTCACCCTCTGCCAAATCCCGCGCTTGCTTCAAGGAATTTTGAATCTCTTTCAAATCTGCTTCCGCTTTTTGCATGGAGGCTTGAGATTGTTCTTCTTGCGCTTTCAGTTTAACAGTCTCGGCCTCAATGCGTGAACGGTCGGCTTCAGAACGAGCGGACTCTTGGTGCGCCTTCGCCTCTCGCGATTTTGCTTCAGCGATATTTTTTTGTCCGAGGAGTTTAGCTTTCGCCAAAGCTTGGTCGGCCTTGACGGCATCTAAACGCGCTTTTTCAGAGTCTTTGACCACTTCCTGCGTTTTAGCCTGCATCTCTTGCGCCTCACGATCCGCTTTTTTGGCCTGCTCAGCCGCATCGGCCGCGTTTTTTTCAGCCTGCTTCTTTTTTTCTAGAGCATCGTTACGCATTTGGCTCGCGAGGGCCGTTCTTTCAGCCGAAGCTTTGCTGCGGGCCTGAGACTCCAACTGCTGTTTTTCGGCAAGGGCTTTTTGCTTTTCAAAGTCGGCGGTTTCAGATTTGAACTTAGCCACATCGCGCTCGGCTTCGGCATGATCCTTTTTCGCCTGGGCCTCTAAGGAGCGCGCTTTTTCAGCGGACGATTTGGCTTCATCACGGGCACGATCACGGCGCTTGCGCTCTTCGTCCGATCGCTTCTTGGCTTCGTTGGCTTCGGCCTTTGCGCCCTCGGCATCGGCCGTGGCCTCTTCCGCTTCGATCTGCTTTTCAGACTGCGCTCGGGCCAAATGAGGCGGAGTCAGGATGAGGGTCCCTAGAAGCAAAGCGAGCTGGATTTTGAAATGCATGAGTTCCTCCCGGTTCAAGTTCTATAATAGTCGCCTTTTTGGGAAGATTTAACTACTCATGTTAAAGACTCTGACTTTGAGCCAGGTACTTGTTGAAAACTTAGACGAAATGAGGGGGATTTTCGAAAAGGGAAAAAAACAGCGACCAGGTTGGGGGGACAAACACTGGCCGCCATGGGGGGTACTTAGATACTAGAGCAAGCTTGAGGCCAAGAGGAGTTCCCGCAAAGGCCCTCTCTCGTCGAGAAGGCGCCCTTTCTGATGTCGAATTCTTCGACAAAGAACGCAGAAAGCGGCCTCCCTGCCGGGGGTGATGGATGTTTCGCTGGACCCCGAGTGAGAATTCTCAGAGCCGATGCGCCTTTAGCCTGTCTTAATTTGAGACGAGCTTCTTTTTTGGAGAGGCCGCCTCGAATTTTTGCTGACGTCTAGGCCTTCGAAGCGTCGGTGTAAAAATTCCTAAGCCTTGGAAAGACCAAGTCATTCGCTGGTGGCTTCAGGTATATTAGCTCCATGAACTTTGCAAAAACCAATGACAAGACATGCCGTTTGATTTTTTTCCTTTTGGCATTTGTCAGCTTGTCTTTTTGCAAATCTGATTTTTGTTTAGCAAATCAAATTTCTTTTGCGATAGGCCACGATGTTCAGGGTTTCAATGTTCCCTTCGTCAGTATCACAATTTGCTTACCAGGAACGAAGACCTGTCGGACAATCCCTCGCATCAAGCTCGATACAGGAAGCGAAGGCTTGAAATTATATAAATCGGCGCTTCAGGGACTTGATCTGCCACTGGAACAGGACAGGGAGGGAAACACGTTAGCCCTTTGCGCGAACATGGGTGGCGGCAATGGCTACTGGGGACCCATCTCCACCGTCGATCTCGTTCTCGGTGATGAGCCGGCCCCGGCCGCAAAAATTCAAATTGTTGATCCGAGCTTTTCGGCCTCTGCCAAGATTCCTTGTGCGCCTCTGGTCAACGACGGTCGCAACGGCACGCTAGGGATGGATACGGCCCTGGGATCTATAAATGGAAAAAGTTATTTTTACTGCGGAGCGGCCGGTTGCACGACGACGACTCCCCTTTCCGCTCAACAGGCACTGAATCCCATGGCCTATCTAACTGAAGATAATAACGGATTTATCGTCAAGACGCCGGCTGTCCCGATCACCGGAGAAGCCAATCTCGTTGGCTCTGTGATCTTCGGAATCGGAAACCACGCCAACAATCAACTCCCCGCCGGTCTGACGGCCTGTCACGTGCGTTCCGATGATTTTTTCCAGTTACAATTCGGTGGGGGGACCTACTGGACAAAGTTTGACAGTGGGACCAATGCCTACAATTTACCAAGTTCGAATGCGAATTTACCCTTTTGCCAAAACTCCTCTGTCTATCTCTGCCCGGCCCAGCCCACAAATTTGCATGTTGATTTATTGAACTTCGACGGATCGGCCTGCGGCGGTTTGGATTTTACAATAAGACGAAATTTCGACGGACCAGGTTCTAGCCAAAATTCGTGGGTCCTGCCCGGACTAGCAGAAATTTGGGAAGGACGGACGTCTCATTCATTTCTGCTGGGAGTACCCTTCTTTTTTGGAAAAGACATTTACTACGGCCTTGATCACAAGATATCCCCGCTCGGCGCCGGTCCCCTCGTCGCTTTTTGAAAGAGGGATAACCTACCTCAGTGGGTGGGGAACTTGATGTTTGAATTGAAAAAATAAAACGCCTTAAATCATCCGCCGCTAAAGCAAGTCAAAGGCGAGCCAAGCGAGAACTTGCACCATCCAGCTGCGTTGGTTCGGGGCCTGGCAGGATTCGCATTTCAGATCATGAACGAAAATCTTTTTGAGCGCGTGGGTTTGTTCCACCAGGTCGTTGGCTAAAGCAGAGCAGCCCCGCACGATCACCGCGGATTCCAAATTGGTGTGGTAGGACCTGGGATCGATGTTGAAACTTCCGACCAGGACATCTTGCCGGTCGCGCACGCTGGTCTTAGCGTGGATCATCCACTGCGAGCGTGCGGCGCTGAGCTTCCAGCGGTCCTGCAGTTTGCCGAAGGGTGCGAGCTGCAGCACCGCTTGCTCACCCACGGTGTCCCGTTTCGCGTAGTAGGCCATGATGGCGTCAAACCCTTCGTCCAATCCGTTCCCGGCGTCGGCCGCGCCATTGGTCATCACCTGCACGGGAATCAGACGACTGCGCAAATTGACAAACTGCTGCTCGAGGAGTTCGGTCGGGATATAGGACCAATTTTCAATTTCGAGAGAGCGCTTTGTTCCCGCCATGAAACTGAGATAGGCGTTCGTCGTCCGTTTCCCCGCAAAGGAGGAAACAAAAAACAGCGGATCGTCGGTGACAAACTGGACATTATTGCAGGTTCGCGTGGGAATTTCCCTGAGGACCGGCAAGGTTTGACTCTGCAGATAGCGGTGCAAAGCGATCTCTTTCGCCGTGACGTGCAGACAGCGATTGAGAAAATCGGCGGGATTTCTGGTCGCGGGAGCCGGCGCCGATACCATGGATGAGCCCCAAAGTTCTTCGAAGGAGCGAAGCACTTGTCGCGCTGAATTTCCCGAAACCAGCAAATCGCGATCCACATAATTAAGCACATCCGAAATCCCAAAATAGCCGTCATTGATATTTCGGCCACCCGACAGATAACTCGAGTGATCAACTAAAGTGAATTTAATATGAGAGCGAAAATTGATATCAGGACTGATTGGAAAGGCATCATTGTAGTACCTCAGCTCGACTCCATTTTGGGCGAAATAAGCCGCGATTCCCTCTTTTTGCTCGCCGCTCAGCTGGTAGGCATCGAGCAGAACCCGTACTTGGACGTGTTGCCGGGCCTTAGCGGCCAGCAACTTCATCAGATAATTACTAGTTGTATCGCAGGGCTTGAAAATATAATAAACCATATCGATACTGGTCTTCGCTTGGGTCACCATTTGGGTGAGCGCGGCCAAGGACTGGTTCCCGTGCGCGAGAAGCTTGATGGAATCAGCGCGAACCGTCAGTGGATAGCATCCACTCCAGAAAATGCCCAGGAGCAAAAAAAGTTTTCGCATGATGACCTCTGCGTCCTATTGGGCCGTCCTTTGCGAAGAGAATCAAAATAGGATTTGTCAGGATCAGTCAGGATTTCGTTAAGCTCATTCGTGAAGAGTTGAACGAAGAAGACCCCGTAAACAATCGGCTACGGACCTAAGACCAAAAAAAAATCCACGAAGACGGTTCTGAATCTGGGTAAATCCAGACTAGCTGAGCCGACCACAACTGCTTAAACTATTTTCATGTCGTTCCCTGCAAAAATTATTTTTTTCTATCTTCTTTGGAGTTCTTCTTTTTGTTGGGCCTTTCATGTTGTCTTAGATCCTGGTCACGGGGGCTCCGACAAGGGTGCCATGCGCGGAGCTGTGCGGGAGTCTGACCTAGTTTTAAAAATTGCGCTCGACCTAAAAACCCGCCTCGAAAAAAATAAAGATTTTCAAGTCAGTCTCACCCGTCCCGATGATCACAATGTTTCCCTTCCCGACCGGGTGAAAAAAGCGGAACAGCTAAGGGCCGACCTTTTCGTCAGCCTGCACGCGAACGCCGCACTCGATGCGCGCGCAAAGGGAATTGAATTCTACTTTCAAAACTCTCTGCCCCCCGACGAAGAGAGCCTTTATCTCGCCAGCGTCGAAAATCAAAATCTGAAAGAGACGGCCCAGACGGCAAATGAAGAGGAGCCTTCTAAAAAAAACGATGTGGCCGCGATTCTTGAAGATTTGCACCGCCAGGACCGCATCGAAAAGAGCCTGCGCTTGAATCAGACCTTGTCGTCCCTGTGGGACGCGAAGAACGATCACGAAAAAATCTCGATCAAGCAAGCCCCTTTCTACGTCATTTCGAAAACCAATATGCCCGCGGTCCTCATCGAGATTGGCTTCATCACCAATGCGAAAGAGGTCAAAAAACTGCTCAGCCCGCAGTACCAGAGCGAAATCTCCTCTAAAATCTACCGCGCGCTCGTGGCCTACAAAGAAAAAGGTGACAAAGAAATACCCGTCAGGCAGAGTGCCGAATAATAGGAAATCACTATGCGCACAGACGGACGTTCCCTCGATCAATTACGCCAAGTTAAAATCACGCCCCATGTTTCTGAATACGCCGAAGGCTCTTGCCTGGTGGAGTTCGGTCGCACCAAAGTTCTCTGCGCGGCGACCTACGAGCCCAAAGCGCCGCAGTGGCTTTTGGGCACGGGCGGAGGCTGGGTCACGGCCGAATACGGCATGCTCCCGCGCTCGACCCATACCCGTATGAAGCGCGAAAAAACCAGCACCGCGGGCCGCACCCAAGAAATCTCCCGTTTGATCGGCCGCTCTCTGCGCGCGGCCGTGGATTTGAAATTGATCGGCGAACGCCAGATCATCATCGACTGTGATGTGATCAACGCAGATGGAGGTACCCGTACCGCTGCCGTCACCGGAGGCTTCGTCGCTTTGGCTTTAGCCCTTAAAAAATTGGTCGCGGTCAGTGAAATCAAAGCCTTTCCGCTGAAAAACTATGTGGCGGCGATCAGTGTGGGTCTACAGGGCGAAAAAGTCCTTTTGGATTTGAATTACGATGAAGATTCTTCCATCGGCACCGACATGAATTTCGTCATGACCGATCAGACCCAATTCGTTGAGGTCCAAGGAACGGCGGAGCACGAACCCTTCACGCGCGAGCAATTGGCAAAAATGATGGACCTCGCGCAAAAGGGCTGCTTCGAGCTTTTTAAAGAACAAGAAAAAATTCTCGGCGAAATTTTCCCGCTCAAAAGGTAAGTGAAAATGGAATTGTGGCTCGCGACTGGCAATAAAGGAAAAGTTTCGGAATACAGACTCCTTTTAAAGGATATTCCGGACTTGAAAATCTTCACTCAAGCTGATCTTCCCGCCTTCACCCCGCGTCCTGAAGATGGCAAAACTTTTTTAGAAAATGCGCGCATCAAAGCAAAAACCCTCAAGTCGGTCAAAAAAGATCAATGGGTTCTAGGTGAAGACTCTGGTCTTGAAGTCGAAGGCTTGAACAACCTTCCGGGCATTCATTCAGCCCGCTATGCCGGCAACAAAGCCTCGGACAGCGAAAATGTTTCGAAACTCATCAAGATGATGAACCTGCGACCGATGCCCAACCGCAAGGCCCGCTTTTACTGCGCGACAGTGGTGTACACACCTCAGGGCGAGGAGTGGAATTTCGAAGGCGTGATGAACGGCGTGATCGCCAGTAAGCCCGCAGGCCTTCTCGGTTTCGGCTACGATCCCGTCTTTATTCCGGAGGGACAAAAACAAAGCCTTGCGGAACTTGGTCCCGGCTTCAAGAACATGAACTCCCACCGGGCCCAAGCGGCTAAAAAATTCTTAGAAAAACTAAATTCTCTTTAACAGGAATTTCCCAATGATTTCTCTGCGCATGAAAGATAAAAAAGGCCAGGAACTTTTTGAAGGCGACAGGGTTCAAGTGGTCAACGGCGCCCAAAGCGGTCAAATCCTCACTCAAATTAAAGCGGCCGCAAAGCCTTTTACACTTGTCGGCACAGTCAAAGGGCCTGACGGCAAAGCCACATCCGTAGAAGTCGTCGCAAAAAAAGTCCTGAAGCTCTAATCCGTCACTGGCAAATATATTTCATCGTCGCTTGATCGTTATCCGTCGCCTTCGCCACTTTCAACTGAATGAAATTATGGGCTCCAGACCCTTGGCGATCGGGAAGCAGGTAACCTTCGCTGTTCGCTTTTAAAAGATGGACTTTTCGATTGTCCTTGTCCAAAAGTTCCAGGTTGCCCCCTCGCTTTTCAACCTTCAAAACAGGCGACGTGTAAGTGGCCAATTCCGTACAACCGGAAGCGCCTTGGGCTAATGCTTTGGAACATTGGTTTGGATCCATGCTGACAACAGCTGTGTCGGCCGAACAAAAATACACGACATTGTCTCCGTAAAAATCTCTGAGCACGCGTGTTTCGCTTGCCGGACGGCGGACCGGAGTCATAAGGCTATTGGAAGACTGCGAAGACTTGAAGCTTTTCAACTGTCCCACGCCCACGTTTTGACATTCTTGGTGCTTAGCATAGGCTTGCTTGAGTGGGTTGGTGTATCTATCCTCGATGAAAACGAATTTGAGATTCGTCTTTCCAATCTGAACGTCGCCACTCACCGGCTTTTCGTTTTTGACCTCAACATTTCTCAAGGTCAACTGACGGGCTCCTTCGGCTTCAAAAAAGAATTCACCCTCTTTCGTAAAACCCGTTTTTGAAGACACCGCACAGCCGGTGATGATATTTGTATTGGCGCCATAGATAACAAGACGAACCCCCGCCCCTCCAATCCCCTCTTCCATCGTTCCCGAGAGGCAAAATGCAGGATACATACTTCCTGGAAGCAACATCTGGTAGCAACCATCCAAGTGGGCACTGGCCAAAGAATCTGAGCTGGCAGGGACTCTGTGAAAAGCGTCTGCCGTCGGCAAGGGAGTTAAAAGGGACTGCAAGCGCGGCTCAGGACTTGACTGACTGGTTGCGCAACCAAGGGATAAGAGCGTGAGACAGAGAATAAAAAAATGAACCTTCATGGAAATCTCCTTCAATTTGGGCTTGTCTTCACAAGGGTAATCTTGATTAGAATAGGCGGGTGATTCGCTCATTTAAAAGTTATTTTGGAGTTTCTCGACGTATAAGTGTCGCTTTATTGAGGCCACAGAGATCAATTTTAACAAAGAGGTTCAGATGAGATCCGAGGTGACTATTTTTGACTTTGAAAGCTACCAAAAATTTTTGAAAGAAGTTGTTGCAGAAAATACCGCGAAGAAAGGAAAGGAGTTCGGCTACCGCTATCTCTCGACCCAACTCGAGTGGCCTCCGACTTATCTCAATGATCTCGTCAACAAGCGAAAAAAAATATCCGTCGCGAAGGCCTGGGAGCTCGCTCTGTATTTGGAACTTGTTCCCTTAGAGCGGGATTACCTCACGCTGATGGTGCTGACGGAATCGACCAATAAAACTTTGCAGACTCACGCCAAGGACTCTTTGCGGGACTGGAAGTTCATTCAAACCTACCCCATTGAAGACCCCAATATGTCCTTTCATTATAATATTTTGGTGCCCTTCCTCAAAAGCCTGCTGAGAATGATGCCGGTGGATTTGCGGTACGACGAAAAAATCATTGAATGGGCTCAGGACACTCCCGTGGGGGACCAATTTACACCGACCGATATTCTCTTCACCTTAGGGATCATGGTGGAAATGAAGGTTCTTTCGAAGGAGAAAGCGCTTTACGTGATCGAAAAAAAGAAGACACTCATCATGGGCGAAGCTGTCAATGATCCGTCTTCTCCTTTCCGTATGCGATCACTTTTCCAAAGCTACGCTCGGTGCTGGGAAGGCTTTCTGAAAAATCGCACGACGGAGAATTTTCATTTGAAATCCTCCTTTGGAGTTTTGACTTTTAGTCAATTGAAAATGCTAGCGAAGAAAATTGATGAGCTGAGGAATTTAACTCTCTCTTTCGAAGAAGAGAATTTCAAAAAAAACATCCAGCCGAAGGATCTGCGGATGATCCAGTACAACTACAATGTTTTGGAAGTTTTGGCAGGAGAAAAAGGGGCGCCGGCAGCCGACCCGGTAAAACTTCCCGCGCGGGCTTCGCGGCAAAGATGATCGCAGCGTTCATTTCCCCGAATTCCCGCGTGCCCGCGAATCCAGCGGCACTCGATTTGCCGCACACTCAACAATTGCGCTAAAATCCGCACCTGCTCCAAATTGAAAATCGCACGGCCACTCGCTTGCCGCCAGTGCTGCCGACGCCAACGCGGTAAAGACTGAATTGCCTCGATTAAAATACGAGAGTCCGAATAAAGAAAACCTTTACTTCCGCGGGGGACCACTCGCAAGGCTTCGATGGCCGCTTGGAATTCCATGCGGTGGCAATCCGCGCGACGCTCGCGGGCCGCCGCTTCAATCAGAAATTTTTGCTGACCACGAAAACCTGGGCCTTCCAAAATCACGTAGGCCCAGGAACCCCAGCCATTCTTAGAGCTTCCATCGGTGTAAATTTCGTAGGTACGGGAAAAAAGAGAAAAGTAAACTCTCCTCACAAATTTGTGGAAAATATTTTTTATCACGGCACACGATCCGTCGCTCACGGAAATTGCATTTTCCATTCTTCTTCTTTGAAACCGACAAGTCCTCGCTCTCCAACCAAAAGAAAGGGCCGCTTGATCAAGCGACCATTGCCCGCGAGCAGTTTCGCGGCCTGGCTCGCATTCAGACCAGGAAGCTTTTCACCGATTTTCAATTCGCGGTATTGCAGACCCGAGGTGTTGAACAGTTTCTTAAATTCTCCGCCGTAGAGGGCGATCATCTGCTCAATCTCGCTCAGCGAAGGGGGCGTGACCGTAATGTCCAAAATTTCGGCGTCACATTTGCGAGTTGCCAAAAACTTCAGGGCCTTCACGCAGGTGGAGCACTTTGCATATTGGTAGACCTTCAGTTTGGGAGGAACTTGAGCCTTCATGAGAGTCGCACTTTTGCTTGTGTCATAGGCACGCACTACATCACATGATGCGAGGTTTCTCATAGACAAATTTCAAGGCCGTTGTTAAATCTTTCAAGCAAACGATCACGAGGGCCGTAAACTTAACCTTCCAGATCAAAAAATAAAGAGGCCTTCCATGAGTCATTTGAAGATATTCTCGGGGAATTCCAATCAAACACTGGCCAAACGGGTGGCCGAAGCCGCAGGGGTTGAACTGGGTTTCAGTCAGACCAATACCTTCGCCGACGGCGAAATCCAAGTTGAGATTCATGAAAGTGTGCGCGGACAACATGTCTTCGTCATCCAAAGCACCTGCCCCCCGGTCAATCAAAACTATATGGAGCTCTTCATCATGCTCGATGCTCTAAAAAGAGCCTCGGCCGCGCACATCACCGCGGTGATTCCCTATTACGGCTACGCCCGACAGGACCGCAAGGTCGCTCCCCGCGCGCCGATTTCGGCGAAATGCATGGCCGACCTTTTGACCACGGCTGGCGCCCATCGCGTGGTCTGCGTTGATTTGCACGCGGCCCAAATTCAAGGATTCTTCAATGTTCCCGTGGATCATCTTTTTGCGATTCCGACCCTGGCCCGCGCCTGGAGGGACAGCTACGGCTCTGGTGCTGAATTTGTCGCAGTGAGTCCAGACGCCGGAGGGGTGGAAAGAACCCGGGCCTTCGCGAAGCGCATTGAAGCCTCCATCGCCATCATCGATAAACGCCGTTCAGGTCCCAACGAGGCAAAGGCTTTGCACCTGATTGGGGATGTGGCGGGCAAAACGGCCGTGATCGTGGATGACATGATCGATACGGCAGGAACTCTTACACAAGCTGTTGACAGCCTCCTGAAAAATGGTGCAAAAAGGGTGTTCGCCGTCGCTACGCATCCTGTACTTTCGGGTCCGGCCATCAGCCGCCTGAAGGAAAGCAAGATCGAAAAAGTTTGGGTCACTGACACCATTCCTCTTTCGGAAGCGGGGCAGAACAGTGGAAAAATCGAAGTTGTTTCGGTGGCTCCGGTTCTGGCAGAGGCGATTAAACGTATTTATGGAAATGACTCTGTCAGCAGCCTCTTCGAGTAAGACTCGCGGAAGCAAACCGACAGAAAAAAATAACAATCATCCTCTATTGGACTAGAAGGACACAAAATGAAAAATAGAATCGATCTTAAAGTTGAACCCCGCGAAACTGGCAAAGCGAACAGCCGCGCCCTCCGCGTCTCCCGCCAAGTTCCCGCTGTTATTTACGGCGCCATGGATCCCTTGAGCATTAAAATTTTTGAAGGAGACATTCTTCGCTACAATACTCGCGCCTATGAAAATGCTCTTTTCAACGTGAAAAGCTCCGACGCCAAAGCCAATGGTAAAGTGGTTCTGATTAAATCCGTCGATGTTCATCCTTTGACCCGTCGTCCGCAGCATGTGGACTTGATCGCCTTGGATCTGACCAAAGCCGTTCGCGTTCACGTGGAAGTTCGTCTGGATGGTAAACCGATTGGTTTGGCAGAAGGCGGTTTGCTGAACGTGGTTCTTCGTCAAGTTGAAGTCGAATGTTTGCCAACAGATATTCCTGAAGTCATTGTCGCGGATATTTCGCAAATGGGACTGGGCGATGCCCTGCACGTTTCTGATCTGCAAGCACCGAAGGGCGCTAAGATCTTGAACAGAGCTGAAGACACCATCGCGGTTGTCAACGTTCAAGCCGAAGAAGCCGCTCCTGAAGCCGCCGCCGTGGCCGCTGCAGCGACTCCTGCCACAGCTGCTCCTGCAAAGGATGCCAAAGCCGCCGCTGCGCCAACAGCTGCCGCGAAAGCTCCGGCTGCCAAGGCACCGGCCAAGAAGTAATTCTTCTGAAGAACTGTTCTCTCGAAAGAGCCGCATAACCTGCGGCTTTTTTTTTAAGACCTTTCACTGGAGTTTAAAATGTGGTTGATCGTGGGATTGGGAAACCCTGGAAAAGAGTATAAGTTCACTCGGCACAACATTGGTTTTATGGCCGTGGATTATTTACTGCAATCCCTCGGCAGCCCGCCCGAAAAAGATCAATTCAAAGCGGAAGTGACGCAAGCGAAGCTGGGCGACACCCCCGTGATTCTCTGCAAACCCCAAACCTTTATGAATCTTTCGGGCGAGTCGGTGCAGTTGCTCATGGGCTTCTACAAAATTCCGCTCACTCATCTTCTGGTGATCCACGATGACATCGACCAAAGCTACGGACAAATGCGCTTGCACAAAAACCGTGGGCATGGTGGGCATAACGGGATCCGCAGCATCTCGGGGCTTCTGGGCTCGGCTGATTATATCCGTCTGAAACTTGGCGTGGGCCGGCCCGATAATCCCGAATATTCCGTCGCCGATTATGTTCTCGGAAAATTCTCGAGTGAGGAGTCGAAGACCCTTCCGGGCTTTCTGAATAAGGCCCTCGATGCAACCGAAAGCCTGCTCCGGGATGGGCTTCAAAAAGCTTCGACTAACTTTAATTCTTAAGCTATAAATTGTCTTCACTCGAGTTTCACGGAGGTTTCTATGGCTCTGCAGGCAGGTATCGTCGGTTTACCGAATGTCGGTAAAAGTACCCTTTTCAATGCGCTCACGTCTGCGAAAGCCGAAGCCGCAAACTATCCTTTTTGCACGATCGATCCCAACGTCGGCGTGGTTACCGTGCCGGATCCACGCCTGGATAAAATCACCGCTTTCGTGAAACCACAAAGTGTGGTGCCGACGACCATGGGCTTCGTCGATATTGCCGGTATCGTGAAGGGCGCAAGCCAGGGCGAGGGATTGGGTAATCAGTTCCTGAGCCACATTCGTGAAACCGATGCCATTGTGCACGTCGTTCGCTGTTTTGATGATCCTAACATTATTCACGTTGCGGGCAGCGTAGATCCTTTGCGCGATATGGAAATCATCAACACCGAATTGATGCTCGCCGATCTGGACTCCATGGAAAAGCGCGTGAAGCGTGTTGAAAAACTCGCGAAGACCAGCACCGATAAGAAAATCAAAACGGAATTTGAAGTGAGTAAAAAAGTTTTGGAGGCTTTGGGGAAGGGTCTTCCCGCGCGCTCGGTGAAGCTTGACGAGCAAGAGGCTCCGGCCCTGAACGAAATGCATCTGCTCACGGCAAAGCCCGTTCTTTACGCCATGAACGTTTCGGATACGGACTTTGCAGCGGGTGGCAACGAATGGACTCGCGCGGTGGAAAAACGCGCGGCCGAAGAAGGCAATATGAGCCTAATGATCTGCTCGGCCATGGAAGCGGAGATCGCTTTGCTGCCGGTGGAAGAGCGCACGGAGTTTTTATCTTCGATGGGCGCAACCGAGCCCGGTTTGAACCGGCTGATTCGTGAAACTTATAAGTTACTCGGGCTCTACACTTATTTTACGGCGGGCGTGAAAGAAGTGCGGGCGTGGACCATCAAGGCAGGCATGAAAGCTCCGCAGGCGGCGGGCGTGATCCATACCGATTTTGAAAAAGGTTTTATTCGTGCGGAAACCTACCACAGCGATGATTTGTTCAACTATAAGTCCGAGCAAGCCGTGAAAGACGCCGGCAAATACCGTGTCGAAGGCAAAGAGTATCTGGTCAAGGATGGGGATATTCTGTTTTTCAGATTCAATGTTTAGGAAATGGACCCTTAAAGTGTTGATGGAAAAAAGGAAAACTGGTCTCGAAAACAAAACCACAACACCCAAACCCCTCAGCATTCTCCAACAAAATTATTCCCAGTACCTAGATCTGAAGCGCAGGAAGCGCTTCAGAAAGGCCCTCACACGATGGACACAGCCTCGCACAACCGGCAACAGCTGAACGAAGACATATTCATTTAAATGAGAGCTAATTCTTAAGATTTAAAAGTAAAAATCAATACGACAGAACATCACCGCGCCGGATGATCAATCAAAAATAAATTATGATA
>WBZN01000524.1_pt1 | contig 28969 bp, 23 predicted proteins | sample 5204281 | NCBI WGS metagenome assembly WBZN01 (sample SAMN12344347, study PRJNA552823) | activated sludge metagenome | biome: Activated sludge suspended growth; feature: Nitrification reactor; material: Wastewater; isolation source: activated sludge from nitrification reactor of wastewater... | reverse complement strand
GCCTCTGCCTATTACAACCTGTGCAATCCGGGGAACGTCGCCTGGGATACCTCGATGCTCGCGACGAATCAGTTGACCTCTTCCAACTTCACCCCGCGGGCCCCGATCCGCGCGCAGCTCTGTCCATGACCGGTCCTCGTGCGCCGACGTTGTTCGCGTGCGCTCGCTTGCGACCCGAGCCCTCGCGGTGCCCGTCGATGACGGAACGATCGCCAGGCTCGCACGCGGGAGCAGCCGAGCATCAGCAAAAATAACCGGAATGCCGGCACGGTGGCCGAGCGTCGGTGGCCGCGTCGGTCGGGTACACTATCCCGACCGTGAGCCCGCGATTCGCGGTCATAGCGCCGGATCTCGCGCGCGGCGTGCGCGCGGCGATCGCGGTCGTGGTGCCGTTTTACCTCGCGGCCGCGCTCGATCGACCCGAGCTCGCGTGGCTCGCCCTCGGCGGGTGGCTCGGTGCGCTCGCCGATCCGACGGGTACGCGACGTGCGCGGGCGACGGCGATGGCGGTGTTCGTGGTCGCGAGCGCGGCCGTGGTCGCGCTCGGCGGCATCGTCGCAGACACGCCAGCCGTCGCGGCCGGCTTCGTCGCCGTCGTCGGGTTCATCGCTTCGTTTGCCCGCGCGATCAACGGGCCGGCCGGCACGATCGGCAACCTCATCACGCTGATCGCCGCGATCGCGGCGGCTCGCACGGCCGGCTCGCCGTTCGAAGATGCATGGCTGTTCGCGGCCGGCGCGCTGTGGGCGGTCGCGCTGTCGTCGATCGTGTGGCCGGGTTGGCCGCACCTGCCGCTTCGCGTGGCGCTCGCGAAGGTGTTCGAGGCGCTCGCGGCGTATTGCGACCAGCTCGTCGCGGCGACCGACGACCCCCGCGCGGACTGGAGTGCGCTGGCGCGCGAGCGGCAACGCGCGGTACGTGCCGCGCTCGAGAACGCGCGCGACACGATGATCGCGCTGCGCGCGCGGCGCTCGGGTGAGACCCCGGTCGGCACGAACCTGCGCGTGCTCCTGGGCGACGCCGAGCTCCAGTTCTTCCGTCTGATCGCCGTCGCAGACGAGCTCGAGACCGTGCGCGATCCGAGCGCGCTGGTCGAGATCTCGACAACATATCGCGGGATCGCGACGCGGCTGATGACACGCGAGCGCGGCGATCCCGCGAGCACGGTGCCGGTCGCGACCGCGAGTCCGCTCGCGAACGGCCTGGTCGAATGGAGCCGCAAGGCGCTCGCCCGCGTGCGCGATCTCGACGTCCTCAACACCGACGCGCCGGCGATCGACGCGCCGCTGCACGGCAAGCTGGCCGCTGCCGTCGACGCCGCGAACGCGGTGCGCATCGCCGCGAGCTGGCGATCCCCGATCTGCCATCACGCCGTGCGCGTCGCGGTCACCTGTGCCTGCGCCTATGCCGTCGGCCGGATCGCGTCCCCGATGCATTCGACGTGGGTCACGGTCACGGCGATCGCCGTGCTCCAGCCGTACCTCGGCGCCACGCTGGTACGCATCGTCGAGCGCGTGATCGGCACCGTGCTCGGCGGCGCCATCGCCGTCTTGTTGATGATCGTCGTCCACGATCAGCGCGTGCTCGCGCTACTGCTCGTGCCGCTCGCCGTTGCGGCCGTGATCACCCGGACGCGCAGCTATCGCCTCTTCGTCCTGTTGCTCACGCCGGTGTTCGTGCTCGTCACCGACCATTGGCATCCTGGAATCCGGGTCGCCGGCGAGCGCATCATCGATGTCGCGCTCGGCGGCGCGCTCGCTGGCATCGCCGCGCTGATCGCCCCGTCGACCGAGCGTGCGCGGCTCCCCGATGCGCTCGCCGCCGCGCTCGACGCGGTTGCCCGCTACGTCGAGCTGACGTTCGAGCTGCTGCCGAGCGGCGAGTCCCGCTCACTGCTCGCTGCCGCGCGCCGCGAGGTCGGCATCGCGTTCGAGACCGCCGAGGTCTCGCTCGAGCGCATGCTCGCCGAGCCACGTCCGCTTCGCCGCGGCAACGCCGATGCCGCGGTGCTCCTCACCTACGGTCGCCGGATCGCCGCCGCGCTGACCGCGCTCGACGAGACCTCCGCACACGCCGGCGCCGCGCGCCCCGTCTTGCCGGCGTTCGTCCGCGACGACGTGCGGTCGGCGATCGCCGCTGCTCGCGATCATGTCCTGTCCGGCGCACGAATCGCACGGCCGCAGGCCGAGGCGCCGCAGGTCGAGCCGCCGCTCGACAAGCTCTTGCACTATGCCGCGCTCATCCGCCAGGTCGCCGTCGCGTAGCGGGCCGACGTGTTCGGGTACGCCAGCTGTTGGGCGCCGCTACTTCTTGTCTTTGCGCGGCCGATGAACGGACTTGTAGTCATTCAACCGGTTGACCAGGGTGCGGCGGGAGATCCCGAGGAGCCGTGCGGCGAGCGTCTGGTTTCCACCGGCGCGCTCGAGCGCTTGCATGATCCACTGCTCTTCGTCTTCGGATCCCTTGCGGCGGGAGAGCATGACGGTGCTCGCGCTCGGCTCGGTGGCCGGCGGGATGGTGCCGACGGCGGACGCCGCGCTGGGTGTCGGGAGCTGCGGCTCGGGACGGCGATCCGCCCGCATCTTCTCGGCCGGGAGGTGCTCCGGCTGGATCGGGCCTTTGCCGCACAGCAGCACGGCGCGCTCGATCATGTGCTTGAGCTCGCGGACGTTGCCGGGCCAGCGATAGCTCCTCATCAGCTCGAGGGCCTCGGGGGACAGGGTGGGGGACCGTCCCGCGTCGCTTGGCCACGACTTGGCGATGAAGGTCAGCGCCAGCGGTTCGAGCTCGGGCAGCCGATCGCGGAGCGGCGGGATCAGGATCGTCACGCCGTTGAGGCGAAAGAACAGATCGCTGCGGAACGTCCCCTCGGCGATCCGGGCCTCGAGGTTGCTATTGGTTGCCGCCACGAACCGGACGTCGATCGCTCGGGACTTGAGCCCGCCAACCCGCCGCAGCTGCGAGTCTTCGATCACCCGCAACAGCTTGACCTGGGTGCTGAGGGGCATGTCGCCGATCTCGTCGAGCAGCAGGGTGCCGCCGTCGGCCGTCTCGATCAGCCCGGGCTTGGCCGATGACGCGTGGGTGAACGCGCCCTTCTCGTGCCCGAACAGCTCGCTCTCGAGCAGGGTCTCGGTGAGCGCGGCGCAGTTGAGCTCCACGAACGGGCCGGCAGCGCGCTGCGAGGCGCGGTGGACGGCGCGGGCGAACACCTCCTTGCCGACCCCGGTCTCGCCGAGGAGCAACACGCCGATCTTCGAGCCTGCGACCTGCTCGACCAGCCGGTGAAGGCTCTGCATCTGCGCATCGGAGACCACGATCTCGGGCCCCGTGGTGACTGGCCGATCCTTGCTCGCAGGTGCCTGCACGCGGGCGGTGAGCAGGTGCGGGCTGCGGCCGTCGCGCGGGCAGCAGGCGACGAACATGCGGCACTTGAGGCCGCGCTCGAGCAGCTTGCCCTCGAACCGGCGCACCACGTCGTCCGCCTTGTCGGGCGGGGTATCGAGCAGGAGCAGCTCGTACTCGTGCGGGCCATGCTTTCCGAGGATGTCCGATTCGCGCACGAACTCGAACAGCGTCTCTTCGACGAAGCTGGTCGGCGCGCGGCGATCGGCGTGGATGCGCATCAGCGCGAACATGACGCCGGAGCGCTCTTCGCGGGCGCACTCCTCTTCGAGGCGTGCCTCGAAGTAGTCGTGCGTCCACATCTTGCGCGTGCGCGCGGGCCGCGACTGGTGCTGCACGATCACGCTGACCGTACCGAGCCCGATCAGCTCGCCGACGGCGATCGCGATCGGGTGCCCGGGCTTGAGCTGGTTGCCGCGCACGCGGGTGCCGTTGGCGCTGCCGAGATCCTCGATCGTTACGGTCTTGCCGATGTTCAGGATCGCGTGCCGCCGCGAGATCGACTTGTCATCGACGGCGATGTCGCATTGATTGCTCCGGCCGATCGAGACGGTGGCACCGGCCGGCAGCGGGTGCGTGGCGAAGTTTCCGTCACCGATCACCACCAGGTGGAGGTGCCCAGGGCGCAGCTCGTCACCGAAGTCGTGGTTCCCGACCGGGGTTACGGCGGTGAGCGCAAGCTCGTCGTGCTCTTCCGGAGGTGCCACCCGCGAGCAGCCTAACATGCGTTCGACCACGCCGGCTGTGCGCAGCGTGACGCCATGTGGGCAACCAGGTGTCGTGTCAGAACACGAACCTGGCGAACAAGCCGACACTCGCGGCTGGCGTGAGTGACACGTTCACCTGGGCGCCGAGCTTGAGCTTCCATAAATTAACCTGCGCGCCCGCGAGGATCCGACCCGCGCCAGGGCTGCCGGGGTGATCGCCGGTCGCGAGGATGTTCACCGTGCCGACCTCGCGATCGTCGCTGGTGCGCATGGTGCCGTCGAGGCTGGCGTCGATCGTGGCGTTGCCGACCGTGAGATCGATCCCGGCACCGACGAACACGCTGGCGATCAAGGCGACGCGCAGGCCGGTCGTCAGCTCGAGCGGCACGGTGACCGCGTTCGAGGTCAAGTCGAACCGGCCGATCGAGTCGAGCGTGAGCCCGGCGCTGCCCATCGAGCCGCTGACGTCGAACGCCGTCGAGATGGACTTGCCGCCGGCGCCGAGCTTCCAGCGCGTCAGCTCGATCCCGCTGGTCACCGACAGGCCGAGCCAGCGCACCGCCGTTCCAGCGCCGCCTCCGTCGGTCGGCTCGAGCAAGCGATACTGGATGTGCGCGCCCGCGCTCAGGATGTTGCCATCGAGGCGCTCGGTCTGGGCGTTGCGATAGAACCCGTTCGCGAACACCGTCCATCGCGGGTGGTTCCACTCGGCGAGGTTCTGGCCGACCATCACGGCGATGTTCGCGGCGAGCCCGGCGGTCGGAGCCTCACCGCTCGTGATGTCGGCGTTGCCGGCGGCCGCGACGTTGACCGCGATCCCGGCGAGGAAGCCGGACGGTGCCGAGCCGTAATCGGTGCCGATGCCACGCGCCGAGAACGAGGTCGCATCCGTGAACGACTGCAAGAACGTGTCGACGTGATTCGCCTGATAGGCGGCGTCGATCTGGCCTTTCATCTGCATCGCGAGCTCGGCGGGAGTGACCCCGATCTGCTGCGCGAGCATGTCGCCCTCGGGCGACAGCGTCACGGTGACGGTGGCGTCCGCATGGGCGATCGCCGGAACCAGCAGCGCGAGAAACGGGACAGCACGCTTCATCTAGCCACGGTGACACGTTCTCGGTCCCGCCGCTCACGTGGCGAGAAAGATCCGATCATCGCGGCGTCCGGGACGTGGTCGCGGCTAGATCACGCGCTGGATGCCTTCGCGAACGCCGACCCGCGGCCGCCAGCCGAGGACCGTTCGTGCGCGACCGCTCTCGTAGTGCAGGCGGGCCATCGCCGATCGCAGCCGGTACTGCGCGATCGGGCTCTGCTTGTTCATGGCCTTGAGCGGCAGCTCGCTCAGCTTGCCGAGCGCGAACACCACGGCGCGGGGGAGCCGCAGGACCTTGCGGCGTCCGCCCGCGACCTCGAGCACTTGCTCCTGCGTCAGGACCTCGGGATCGATCAGCTGGATGACCTCGCCACCGGTCAGCTGCTTGTCGTCCGCGGCCAGGATCGCATCGACGACGTCATCGATGTAGACCAGCGGCAGCTCGAGCTTGCCGTCGCCGAGCACGAGCCACTTGCTCCCGGCGTGGCGCGCGACCGCGCCGTTGATCAGCGGAATGCCGCCGCCGAAGATCTGGCCCGGGCGAAGGATCACGACCGGGAGCCCGTGGTTCGCGGCCGCGGCCACGAGCTGCTCGGCCTCGAGCTTGGCGCGGGTATACGCACCACGCTCCGCGGCGCGCGGCTCGAGCGCGGCGGCTTCGTCGACGACACGGCCGGCCTCCGATCCCGCCCAGTCGATCACCGACATCGACGAGATGTGGATCAGCTGCGTCACGCCGTGTCGCTTGCACGCGTGGATCACGTTCTGCGTCCCGACGACGGTGCCGCACTTGTGCTCGGCCCAGCCGCCGCTCATCGCGGCGCCGATGTGGATCACCTTCCGGGCGCCCTCGACGGCGCGATCGACCGCGACCGGATCGCCGAGGTTGCCGAACGCGTACTCGACGCCCGCGACCGGATACTTGGGCAGCCGCCGCACGAACACGCGGACGCGATGGCCGGCCTCGCGCAGCTGCTTGACGGTCGCGCGGCCGAGCGAGCCGTTCGCGCCGGTCACGAGGTACGGCACGGTCTCGCTCAGGGTGAACTTCGCGAGCTGCGCCTGGTGATCGAGCTCGGCCTTGCGGGCGACCTTCTCGACCCAGTGGACCACGTCGGCGGCATCGTCGACGCTGATCGTCGGCGGCTCCCCGGCGGCGAGCCGGACATAGAAGTCCGCGATCAGATCGCGCAGCCCCTGGTACGACTGGACCTCCTTGGTCACGAACTTGTAGACGCCGTACGGCACGTCGATCAGTGGGCCGATCGAGTCGGAGAACGCATTGAGGATGCGCTCGGCGGCCTTCGGCAGCGGGGTCGCCATCTTGCGGCCGTGGAACATCGCGAACAGATCGACGCGCAGCACCCCCTTGGTGCCGTGGATGATCAGCTGGCTTTGCATCGGCTTGACGTTCCACGTCAGCTGGAACTGTCCGAGCCCGCGCTCGCAACGAACCTGGCACCGCCACTCGTCGAACGCGAGGTTCGGATCGCCGCCGAGCGAGCGCCAGTGCGCCTGGACATCGTCGATCGGTCCGAGCAGCTCCTGCAGCAGGTACATGCAGTGGACGCCGATGTCGCGGAACGGATAGCCCGCGTCGCGATACCACGGCGGCAGCGGTCCGCCCTCATAGGGAGGGTACTCGGAGCCGCGCAGGATATCGACGGACACCACGTCGCCGAGCGCGCCCGACTTGACCATCGCGAGCGCCTTGCGGATCTGCGGATCGAACAGCAACGAGTGGTTCACGCTGACCGTGAGGCCCTTCGCGCGCGCGACCTCGCCGATGTGGCGCGCCTCGGTCTCGTCTTCGGAGACCGGCTTCTCGATCAGGACGTGGCAGCCTCGCTCGAGCGCCTCGAGGGCGACCCGGGCATGGGCCGCGGGCGGGGTGAGGCCGTGGATCACGTTGGCGCCCGCCGCGACGAGCGCGTCCATGCTCGCGAACGACCTGGTGCCCCAGCGCTCGGCCGCGGCCGCCGAGCGGGTCTGGTCGAGATCGTAGAGCCCGATCAGCTCGACGTCGGGGAGGTCCTTGATGGCGGCCACGTGGAACTCGCAGATGTTACCGGCGCCGACCATGCCAACTTTGAAGCGTGCGTTCGTCATCGAGATCCTCGGTTGTGGGCTAGCTCGTCGATCCTGCGGGACACGTCATCGACGCGCGCCGACCAGGTCTCGGTGCACATCGCCTCGGATCGTGCGGCTCGCGAGGAGGCCGTCGTCTCCTCGAGCGCGCGCTCGATCGCCGCGACAAACCCGTCGCCATCCGCGGCGACGCGGCACAGATCGGGATAGCGCGCGACCTCGGGCACCGGCGTCGACACGACCGGGAGGCCCGCGGACAGGTACTCGCGCAGCTTGAGCGGGTTGACGAACGCCATCCGCGGGTCGATCCGGTACGGAATCATCGCGACATCGAAGCCCTTGCAGTAGGCGGCCAGCTCGTCGTGACGCTTCTGACCGAGGAGGTGGACGTTCGGGATGCCGCGGATCGCCGCGAGATCGGTGAGCTCCTGGCCGATCAGCGCGATCGACCACCGCGGCCGTGCCCGCGCGACGTGGGCGATCAGCTCGAGGTCGACCCAGTCGCGCAGCGTGCCATAGAACCCGATCCGGGGGCCGGGCAGCGCGGCGAGGTCCGCGGGGACCTGCGTCGTCTCGTCGAGCGCGCGCGCGAACAGCTCGTGATCGACGCCATGTGGAGACACGTACGCCGCCGCGCACGTGGCGCGCTTGGCATCGGCGAGGGCGGTGTTGACCGCGAACACGGCATCGACGCGCTCGAGCAGCTCCTGCTCCGCGGCGACGGTCGCCTCGGGATCGAGGTGCGAGAACATCGACCACTCGTCGACGCAGTAGTAGATCGCGAGCTCCTCGCCGAGCGTCCCGACGTAGTCCGCCACGTTCGGCAGGAACGTCCACAGATCGAACCGGGTGATGCCGAGCTGCCAGCGCAGCGCACGGATCGTCGCGCGGAGCAGCTGGCGGTTGATCGCACGCGCGATGGCGTTGTGGGGGAACGGCAGCACGAGCGGCGTCGCGACCCACAGATCATGCTCGACGCGGTGGGCGCCTCGGGTCGCCTCGCGGAGCTTGCGCTTGATCGTGCTCAGGTCGCGTGCGCTCGACAGCTGCGGCGTGCGCGTCCCGACCGAGTTGAGCCATAGCACCTGCCGCGTCTTCGCGAGCTCGCGAAGCACGTGGTGATTCGACGTGTGATCGCTGTTCCAGTCCTTCGCGAACGCGATGATCGGAGTGGTGCGCCGCCGCTGGACCTCCCGCGCGCCCTCGTTGCGGGCAACGGATGCGGCGTCACCATCCGACCCGACCGCGCTCTGCGGTACATTCGCGCGAGCCGTGATCGCCTCCAGGTTCATCAAGGTCGCTTGCATCGCGATCACGGCGTGCATCGCGTGTGCCTGCCGTCGGGCGGATCCGGGGCCGGCGTTCCAGGTGCTCGGCGAGTCCACCCGGCTACGGGGAACCGGCCCGATCCCGGCGGCTTCTCCATGGTTCGACGGCACCACCGTCACCGTGGTCGCCGCGCGCGGCGAGATCATCGGCTTGCAAGTCGTTCATCGCGCCGCGGGCAGCGCGGCGCTCACGCTCGCTGATGCGCACATTGCCGTGCGGTCCTACGCGGTCGGGCGCCTGCGCGCACGCACCGGGTCGACGAGCATGTACGGAGCGAGTCAGGGTGCCGGGGACTACGCAGACGCACTCACGGAGGCGCCGAGTCCGGCGACCGACCCCGCCTACTTCGAGATCGCGATCGATCGCGATGCCTCACCGGGGGTACGGCGTGGCGAGCTGGTGGTCGGCGCGGCGCACTATCCGGTCGTGCTGACGATCGCGCCGGTCACGCTGCCGCCGCTCGCGGCGTCGGTGTGGGCCTACGAGGACCCGCGCGAGCTCGCCTGGGCTTCGGGGGCGTCGGGTGATCCGTCACGCGCGGTGGCGAGCGCGGCGGAGCGCTCGTGCATCGACTTGTTCCGCACGTACGGCGTGCTGCTGTCTCCCGACATGCACCTCGATTGGTGGCCGGAGCGCAAGGCGCTGCTCGCCGGCTATCCCGAGATCCCGGCGTGGATCCCCGAGGATCCGGCGCTCGCCGGCGATGCCGTGCGCAGCTGGATCGCCGCCACTCAGGGCACCGGTCAGGTGCCGTTCGCGATCCCGATCGACGAGCCCCGCACGCCCGAGGCGCGCGCCAAGGTCGTGGCCCTCGCTCAGGTCGTGCGCGCCGCCGGTGGTGGCCCGAACACGTTCCGGTTCGCCGTGACCGACGAGCCCCGCCCCGAGTACGGCGACCTGATCGACCTCTACATCACGCTCGCGCCGCACCTCGAGGGCGACACGTCTCCACGCTGGACCTACAACGGTGCACCTCCCCGCGCCGGCTCGATGGTGCTCGATGCGCTGACCCCCGGCGCGCGGACCTGGGGCTGGATCGGCTGGCGGTGGAAGATCGCGACCTGGTACGTGTGGGACGCCCTCTACTGGCATGACCGCCACAATCGCAAGGGCGCGCCGCTCCCCGGCCGCGCCGTCGAGGCGACGCGCGATGCGATGAGCTTCGATGATGGCGAGGACCACGGCAACCTCGACGGCGTGCTCGCGCTCCCCGCGCCGGGGGGTTGTCAGCCCACGCTGAGGCTCGCCTCGGTGCGCCGCGGGCTTCAGGATCGGGCGCTGCTCGATCTCGCCGCGCGCTGTGATCCAGAGGCCACCGCGAGGCTCGCTGCCGAGCTGGTGCCGCGCGCGCTCGGCGACGCTCCGGTCACCGGCGAGCCGTCCTGGCCGACCGACGAAGCCGCGTGGGAACGTGCGCGCCAGCGGCTGCTCGCGCTCGCCTCGTGCGGTCGCTAGGTCAGGTCAGCCCTGGACGAGCACCGTGCCGGCGATCTTGGTCGCGCCGATCTGATCGATCGCCTTGCGCAGATCGCGCGTGGTCGATCGCCGCGCTCGCAGCGTCAGCAGCACGGCGTCCGCCGCGTCTGACAGTAGGTTCACATCGGCGGAGCCGAGCACCGGGGGGGCGTCGACGACGATGTGATCGTAGCCGCCCTCCCGGAGCCGCTCCATCGCGATCGAGAACGCCGGACCATCGAGCAGCTGCGTCTTCTCGATCCGCGGATTGATCGCGGCGACGTGGAGCCACAGCTGCGGGATCTCGATCAGGCTCCACGGCATCATCGGCTGGTGGCGGTGGGCCGCGAGCTGCTCCGCGAAGCACCACGGCGGCACGAACCTGAACACGTTCGCGAGCTGCGGGCGGCGCACGTGGGTCTCGACGATCAGGACCTTGGCGCGACCACACTCGGCGAGCGCGAGGGCGAGGTTGAGCGCCGTCGTGGTCTTGCCATCCCCCTGGCGGGGGCTCGACACGACGACGACCTGCGGCCGGCCGACCTCGAGCAGGTGGTGGCGCAGCACCCGGAACGAGGCGGCGCGCTCGGAGTCTGGATCGATCGTCACGGTGAGGCGCCGATCGAGGTCGTCCTCGGAGAGCTCGTGCGGGGTCAGCCCGATCTCCGGCGGCGGCCCGGCCGGCACCATCGGCTGCCTGGGCTGGGGAGCGACCATCGCGGTCGCCGTGCCAAACAGCATGGCGGCGGTCTCGGGCTTGAGCGCCTGGAGGGGATTGTCGGCGCGGGTCCTGCCGGGATCATCGCCAGGGGGGAGCGGCACCATCGGCTGCGTCAGCAGGGGCAACGGCGTCCCGCGGTGCTCGGCCGCAGGCTGTGGAGGAACTCCGAATCGGCCCGTACGTTTCGTCACGCGGTCTCCCTCCGCCTCTGCGCCGTCTTCTTCTTGAACTTGGTGGTGCTGCGAGGAATCACCGCGAGCACCGCGAGGCCGAGCTGATCGATGTCTGCGCGGCGGTACAGCCGGTCATCGATCACGGCGAGCCCGATCGCCAGGGTGAACCCGAGCGTCACGAACAGCACCAAGCCGGCGAGCAAGAAGACCGTCTTGCCCGGGCCCGAGGGCTTCACGGGGCGGAACGCGGGGTCGACGATCGCCAGGCGGCCACCGGCCTCGGCGAGCTTCTGGCTGGCGTCGATCTGGGCGCGGAACACGCTCTCGGCGAGCGCCTCGACGCGCTCGCGCTGCTCGTTGACCCCGCGGCGCAGATCGGCGTGCTGGGTCTCGAGCTGGACGATCCAGTTGGTGCTCGTGTCTGGCGCCGCCGGCGCCTTGCCGGAGCGCTTCTGCTCGTCGTTGATCTGGCTCTCGAGCTGCTGGAGCTCCTTCTGGAGCTTGGCCCGGTCCTGGGGCGTGGCCGGCGCGACCGTCACCTCGACATCGGGCGGAACCGCGGCCTGGGCATGGCGGAGTCGCTGCTGCGCGGAGGTGATGCGCTCCCGCGCGTTGAGGACGGTCGGGTGCTTGTCGGTGAACTTGGACAGCGCGTCCTCGAGCTCGCGATTCGCCGCCTGGAGCTCGCGCTGGGCCTCCTGCACGGCACCTTCGGCGGCGATTCGCTCGGGCGTCTGGGGAGCGACGCTACGGACCGGCGGCGCGTCGGGCGGCGCATCGAGCCTCGCCTGGATCCGTTGCTTCTGGCGCTCGAGCGCGTAGAGCCGGCTGTTGCCGGTGTTGGCCGGCTTGGCGTTGCGGATCGCGCGGATCGACGCGCCCTCGGTCTGGGGTTGATTCGTGTCCTGCACGAACTCGGGGTGCTTCGCGAGAAACTCGGCGAGCGCTTGCTCGCGCGTGCGGAGCTCGGTCGAGGCCTTCTCCTTCTGCGCCATCGCAAAGTTGGCGGTCTCGGTCGCCTGTTCGTTGCGCAGCGACTCGTCCTTGTCCTGCAGCAGCTTGGTCAGCTTCTCGGTGACGAGCTTCGCGCGATCCCGCTCGGTGTCGCCGTAGGTGATCCGGAACGCGTTGGTGCCGCGCGCCTCGAACCGGATCTGCAGGCGCAGCTTGTCGACGGCGATGTCGGGATCCTCCTCGGTCGGGAACGGGTTGAGTTTCGGATCCCCGATGATCTGGTCGAGCTGGCCGCGGGCGAGCAACAGCTCGCGGAACCGATCGCCGAGGTTGCGCATCACCTGCTCTTCGCGGTTCGGCGACATCAGCGAGGAGGTGATGCGCTCCTGGTAGAACAGGGTCGCGGACGACTGGTAGTTGCGCGGCCGGGTCATCGCGAACGCGAGCGAGAGCCCGCCCCCGACGACCGTGAAGATGGCGATCAGCCACCAGTACCGCAGCGTCTTCCGGCCGAGGTCGACCAGCCGCTGCAGCTTGTCGCGAGGGGTTATCGGTGAGAGCGCCATCGCGAAAACGATGGTACACGAGCGCGCGCGACGCTACGTGTCCTCAGGGCCCCGACGTGGTCACCAGCGAATCCGGGTACATGCCCGAGCACTGGCAATCCGAGCCGCACCACGTCGTCGGTATCGTGGATGCGGGAGTCAAAGGAACCGACCAGGAGGGCCGCTCCCAGGAGCGATCCAGTCCCGATGACCACGAGCACCATGATCAGCGTGAAGCTGGACTGCTCGGGGCGAGGGGGGCGACGCTCCTCGACGATCGCGAGGTTCACGTCGAGCCCCGCGGCGGAGACCTGGGCGGCGAGGTTCTCCGTGCTCGCGGTGATCTTGGACATCTCCCCCTCGGTGGTCTGCCGCTGCTGCTTGAGCGCGGCCAGGTCGAGCGCGAGCGCCGCCGTGCTGCGGCGTCCGTCCTGGGTGGCCTCGTCCAGCGCCGCCCGCTTGACCGCGATCGCGTTGGTGAGCACGTCGAGCCGGCGCGACATCTCGACGCGCATCTGCTCGATCTCGGCCGCCACCGCCTCTCCCAGCTGCTGGCGCTGCGTCTCGTGCGAGGCGATCGCGATCGCGGCCAGATCGTGCGCGATGGCGTAGGCGCGATCGGGATCGGTATCGAACACGGTCACGCCGATGCGCGCGGACTTCTGCGCGTTCGCGTCTTCGTCGTCGTAGTACATGAACGAGTTCTTCCAGATCGTGATCTCGATCTGGCTACGCAGCTCGTCGATCGCGTACTGATCGCCGAGCCGGAGGCGGGCCGGGATCAGGTTGCGGCGCTCGATCAGCTCGCGCAGCTTGTTGTCGGGGATCAGCACCGCGGCCACGTATTCGCGCAGCTGGTCGGCGGGCAGCCCGCTCCGGTGACTCGCCATCGAGCCCTCGGTGAGCGCGAGGATGACCTCGGCCTCGAACACCGGCTTCTTCGACATGAACTTGTAGGCGACGGCTCCGGTGATCAGCGCCGCGAGCAGGACCACCGGGATCGGACGCACGCGGGTGCGGCGGCGGATCCGCTGCAGCTCGGCGATCATGCCGGCGCGGGTGGATTCCTCGGACGCGTACCAGTCGTCGGGCGGAGCGTCCGGTCTCATCGCGACCCCTGGACGCTAGCACCCGCCAGCACCGCGTGCAGCGCGCTCGCGCTCGCGTCCCAGCCGCCGCGCGCGCCGAGCCTTGCGACCTGGGCAGGATCGTAGGGAGTGCGCAGCGCACGCACGAGCGCCGCACCGAGCGCGGCCGGGTCGCGCGGTGGGACGAGGGCGCCCAGCAGCTCGCTCGTCAGCAGATCTGGAATCCCGCCGACCGCGGTCGCGACGACGCGGCGGCCGCAGGACAGCGCCTCGAGCACCACGTTCGGCGTGCCCTCGTTGTGACTCGGGAGCACGAGCACATCCGCCGCCGCCATCCACGTCGGGATCGCGGCGAGGGGCTGGGCGCCGACGAGCCGCACTCGATCACCGAGCGGCGCGACCGCGGCCTCGATCGCGCCGCGTAGCGGGCCATCGCCGACGATCGCGAGGGTCGCGTCGGGGAGGTCGCGCACGACGTGGGCCCACGCGGGCGGCAGGTCGACGACCCCCTTCACCTCCTTGAGATTGCCGACGTAGACCACGAGCGGGCCCGCTGGCAGGCCGAGCTCGGCGCGCGCCGCCGCCCGATCGCGGGGGTGGAACAGCTCCGAGTCGACGCCGTTCATCACGATCGTGACGCGCTCGCGGGGCACGCCGAGGGCGACGACCTCATCAGCGAGCGCCCGGCTCACCGCGACGACGCACGCCGCCCGGGGCAGCGCCCACGCGCTCAGGCGTCGGGGGCCGGCGAGCTTGGTGATCACGTTGATGTCGGAGCCGTGGAGCTTGACGACACAGGGCACTCCGAGTAGCTGCGCCGCGATCACCGCCGCGAATCCATCGGGGTAGGCCCAGGAGCCGAGCACCACGTCGATCTTGCGGCGGAACCGCAGCAGGGCAGGGGCGATCGACGCCGCGTAGAGCGGTCCCCAGGTCGAATGCGCGAGCCGCGGTACGAACAGCGTGCGCGGATGCGAGACCTCGATGCCATCGATCGTCTCGCGCCGCGGCACGAGCGCCAGCGCGCCGGCGCTCGACCAGCGCGACACCAGCCCCGCGCCGGGAAACCACGGGATCGTCCCCATCACGTCGAGCTGGCAACGGGTCGCCAGCGCCGCGAACTGCTGGCGGTTGAACGGCGCCGACAGGGGCTCGGCGGCGTTCGGAAAGATCTTCGTGATCGCGAGGACGCGCAACAACGATCGGTCTAACAGGTCTAGAGGTTGAAGACCTTGTCCATCCGCAGGAGCTTGAAGATCGCGAGCGGCTGATCGCGCGCACCCGAGATCGCGATCGCCCCACCGGCGCTCCGGACGCCCTTGTAGAGCTTGACCAGGGCGGCGACCCCCGAGCTGTCGATCAGATCGAGCGCCGCCAGATCGACGGCGACCTTCCCAGGCTTCGCGGCGATGATCTTGTCGATCTCCTCGGCGAGCGCAGGTGCGGTGTTGATATCGAGCGAGCCTCGCACCGTTAGCTTCGTTTCGCTGATCGAGTTATGGACGTCAAACGGTATCGACACGGTCACTCCTCCCGGCTCCGCCCGCGTGTTGGGTCGCAGGTAGACGCTTGCACAACCGCCACAAGTTGGGCGGTCCCGGTTCGTAGATCATCTCGTCGAGCATGGTCTTCGCGATGTGGATTCCCATCCCGCCCTCAGGGAGTGATTGCTCGTCGAGCTCGCTCGGGAGCGGCGCGACTTCATCGATGTCGAAGGGGTTCCCGTGGTCCTTGACCTCGATCAGGATCTCTTGATCCGAGGGCGTGATCTCGATCTCGATCGTCCCGCCGCCGTTGCGCTTGTAGGCATGGATCGCGACGTTGTTGAAGATCTCCATGAACGCGGAGACTACCGCCGTATCGAACGGGTGCCGCACGTCGTGCACCATCACGTCCTTGGGATCGAGCTGGGTCGAGCCCGAGACGAGCCGCGCGGCCTCCGCCACCACCCGGACCGCGACCGCGCGGTAGCGCAGCGTGCCAGGCACGGTGAGCCGGATGGTCGGATGCATCTACCCACAGGATAACCAGCTACCGGGGGCGGGCGGAAGTGTGCGCGCACGCAGCAGTGAGTGGAAAGCGTAAGACGCCGGGTAGACGCCCCGAGGGCTCGCTTTCCCTCTGGGCCTACGTGATAACCTTGGTCGGTGTTGCGCAGCGTGCGATTCGCCAAGCGGGCGATCGACATGGCCGGAGCGGCCGTCGGGCTCGTGCTCGCCGCGCCTTTGATCCCGGTCATCGCCGCCGCGATCTACATCGACTCGCCGGGGCCCGTGTTCTTTCGCCAGCGCCGGGCCGGTAGTCTGAAGTCCACCCGGACCGCGAACGGCGTCAGGCACCTGCAGTTCGACGAGTTCGACATGCACAAGTTCCGGACGATGATTCCGGATGCCGAGGCGAAGACCGGGGTGGTGATCGCCGGCGCTGATGACTCGCGGATCACCCGGGTCGGTAAGTTCCTGCGCAAGTCGCGGCTCGACGAGCTCCCGCAGTTCTGGGATGTGCTGCGCGGGAAGATGAGCTTGGTCGGCCCGCGGCCCGAGCGGCCCGAGCTGCTGCAGCACCTGTCGTACGCGATCCCGCTGTTCGAGGAGCGGATGCGCGACGTCAAGCCAGGGATCACCGGTCTCGCGCAGATCTCGCTCGGCTATACCGGCTCGATCCCCGAGGGCAGCGAGATCGGCAAGCTCGCCGCCACGCTCCAGAATCCGTGGAAGCTCGAGGAGACCAAGGGCTCGCTCGCCGACGACATGCGGATCAAGCTGCTCTACGACCTCGCGTACACCGCGTCGCTCGAGCGGTTCGATACGTTCCTGCGCACCGAGCTCGGCATCATCTTCAAGACGCCGCTCGTGATGCTCAAGATGACCCAGGGCCGCTAGCGCGCCGCCAGATCGAACGGCTCCTGGTTAGCGCGCTGGTTGTGGAGGCTCACGATCAGGTTACTCGTCGAGCGAATCGCAGTGGGTCGCAAACAGGTGCCCCGTGACGTTGCCGCCGGTGAACGTCAGCGAGAGGTCGAGCGCCAGCATGCCGTCGGGATCGCTCGGTGCGGTCATCCCGACGCACGTCGTGCATACGTCGGCGGCGTTCGGGGTGATCGTGACCGAGGTCGCGGCCGCACCCAGCGCACCATTGGGCAACAGATCGCCGGTGTAGTCGAGCAGGTTTCCCGGCGAGGTCGACGGCGTCGCCGAGCTCGGCACCGGGACCGCGCCGAGGATCAGCGTGTAGTCGGTGGTCGGCGAGCTCATCGTCGGGCAGCCGGCGCCACCGCCGCGATACGCCTCGACGTGGAGCGTCGCGCCGCTCGTCGCGGTGGTCACGCCGTAATACGCGTGATCGAGCATCCGGGTCGTCGCGCCGAACGTCGCCGCGATCGCCGTGGTCCGGCAGGCGCCTTCGCAGGTCGTGAAGCCGGCGTCGATGCGGCCATCGCTGGTCGCATCCGGCGTGATCATCGACGAGCTATTACAGGCGGCGAATAGGGACAGGGCGAGCCACGGCTTCCACATGCGCTCGCATGTACCACCGGGACGCTCGGATCGTTCGCGGCGCGGGGTGCCTTGTGAGACCCTGACGGCTAGCGCCGGCGCCGGCGCAGCACGATCGCGACGCCGAGCATCATGATCGCCGGCGTGGTCGCCCCCGCCCCGCTATCACAACAACCTCGCTGCTTGCTGCCGCTCGTCGGGCGGCCGCTCCCGATCGAGATCATCGAGCCGGCGGCCCCCTCGAGGTTGGGCGCGGCGGGGCCGGTCCGGACGTCCTCGGTGAGCGCGCACTTGTCATCGAGGGTGAACACGGCAGGGGTCGCGAGCGCCGCGCCGGTCGCGCCGAGCTGCACGGCGCACTTGTCGCCGTCGCGGGTCGCCGAGATCCTCGCAGGGACCGCCGGATCATCGACGAGCACGACGTGGATCGCGGTCCTGCCGGCCGCGGGCGCCGGGGTCGCGTAGGCAACCGGGTGCGTCGCGATGTACGCGTCCTGATCGCCGCGCCGCAGGTGATAGACGCCGGTGGCGACGGGCTCCGCGACCAGATCTTGCTTTCCGGCGGTGTCGAGCACGTGGATCGCCTCCGGAGCCGGCCCCGGGATCGCGATCCGGTACTCGCCGGCGGGGATCCGCGTCGCCTCGCACTGACCGCGCGGCGGCTCCCAGCACTCGGAGGGCGTCAACATCCGGACCTCGGGAGTGCCGCCGGTGCTCGACATCTTGCGGACCGTGAACGTCGAGTCGCCGACCTTGGTGCGCGCAGCGTCCTTGTCGAGCGTGAAGCCGCCGAGCGATCGAAACCGCAGGTACATCGGCTGACCGACCGAGCCGGTCCGCGCGCGATCGACCACGATCGTCGTGGCGTCGGTCAGCTTGGGCCCCCACGGCACCATCACGATGTCGCGCTGCGCGAACGGGATCTCCGACGCGGCGTCCTGGAACTTGTATTGATCGGCGTAATCGCAGCGCGCCGCGACCACCCCGGATCTGGTCTGGGTCGCCCACACGAAGTGGGTCGCCTCGCCCCACGCCGCCTGACTCGGCTGATAGTTCGCCGGCAGCTTCGTCGCCACCACCGTCGGTGCGTTCCCGGTCAAGCTCGAGAGCGAGCCGTAGGGGCTCGGGTCGATCAGCAGCTCGTCCTTGCCGCGCGTGATCATCACGTTCCCGGCGTCGAAGTGCCAGTGGTCGCTGTCGGTCTGTGGCTCGCAGGTCGTCACCAGGAACACACCGTCGGGAGCCCAGCTCGTGCGCGCGTAGAACGCGTTGATCCCGGTCGAGAAGTAGGAGGTCGGCCAGTTCTCGCGCACCGCCGGCTGGGGCTGGATCTCGGCGGCCTCGGCGAGCGCCTCGTAGAGCGGGTACTCCTTGGCGGCGAGCTTGAGCCGGACCATCTCCGCCGCGGCCTGGCGCTTCGCGATCGCGGGCGCGGGGCCGATCAAGATCGCGGTCATCGTCATCGGATGGACCGGGATGTTCGGGCTCTTCTCCTCGGTGTCGCCGATCGCGGCGATCGTGTCGCGCGCGGTCATCGCGTGCAGCGTGCGCACGAACATCGCTTGCAGCCAGCGATCGACGCCCTCGACCTGGATGCCGTGGGCCGAGGCGACCCGGTACGCGAGCGCGTACTCGGCGACCGAGAGCGGCGCGTACTGCCAGCCTTCGGGGAAGTCGCCGCCATCGAACAGCCCACCGGGGCCGAGCGCCCGCTTCATGTCGGTGCCCCAGACGTCGTCGCGCAGGTGACTCCACAGCTCGCCGTTGAACGCGCCGGCCTCCCCGCCGGTGGCGATCGAGACGAACGTGGCCGCGAGGGTGTAGCCAGCGTGATAGTTGGTGGCCGGCGAGCGCCGGTGATAGCCCTCGGTCTTGTACCAGCGCATCCACACCTCGAACCGCTCGAGCGCCTTGGTCTTGAGCACGCCCGTCATCGCCGGATGGTCGTGGAGCCAGTCGTACGCGAGCGCGGCGTACGGGGGCATGCTGCGGATCGCATAGCCGGTGTCGCGTCGCACCGCGCGGTCGCCACCCTTGCCGTCGCCGATCCACTCGAGGTCATCGAGCAGCGCCTTGAAGAACTGGACCGCGCTGCGCGCATCGTCATCGGACCCGGTGACGACCCACGCGATCAGGCACGCCGAGAGGTTGGCCGACCAATCGAACCCCATGTACGAGTCGCGCTGGTAATCGGGGTGCTTCGCGTCGGTGCGCGAGGCGCGGCAGCGCGCGACCGATCTCGCGACCGCGGAGCCCTCGATCTTGGCTTGCTTCTTCCAGGTCGCGCGCAAGGCATCGTCGAGCAAGATCCGCGGATGTGGGCCCTTGGGCTCGAGCGCCGGCTCCCCCTCCGCGGCCGCGACCGCGGTGATCGTCAGGACCGCGAGCGCGAGCGAGACCGCAGCGTGGCGAGGCACGGCGGCGATAGTAGCGCGATCTGATATCGTCTTCGCGATGGCCTGGAGAATCCTGTGTGTCGCCGGTGCGCGCCCCAACTTCATGAAGATCGCGCCGCTGCTGCGCGCCTTCCAACGCGACGCCCGGTTCGACGCGCGCCTGGTCCACACCGGGCAGCACTACGACGAGAAGCTGTCGAAGGTGTTCTTCGAGGACCTCCAGATCCCGCGGCCGGAGATCGAGCTCGAGGTCGGTTCGGGATCGCACGCGCAGCAGACCGCGGAGATCATGAAGCGGTTCGAGCCGGTGCTCGCGGCCCAGCAACCGCACGGCGTGCTCGTGGTCGGCGACGTCAACTCGACGATCGGATGCGCGATCGTCGCCGCGAAGTTCTTCCGCACCGAGGAGTTCCAGACCACCCGGGGCCCGCGCCGCCGCCCGCTCGTGATCCACGTCGAGGCTGGCCTGCGCTCGAACGACGCCGACATGCCCGAGGAGATCAACCGCGTGCTCACCGACTCGATCAGCGACGTGCTGTTCGTCTCCGAGCCGGCCGGCATGGTGAACCTCGCGCGCGAAGGGGTCACCGGTGATCGCGCGCAGTTCGTGGGCAACGTGATGATCGACACCTTGCTCGCCGCGCGCGACCGTGCCCGGAGCTCGACGATCCTCGCCACGCTGGGCCTCGCCGAGCACGGCTATGGCCTGGTCACGCTCCACCGGCCGAGCAACGTCGATGACGTCACCGCGCTGCGCGGACTGCTCGAGAGCCTCGGCACGATCGCGCGCGACATGCCGCTGGTGTTCCCGGTCCACCCGCGGACGCGGACGCGGATCGCGAGCGCGGGGATCACGCTCGATCCGGCGCAGTGGCGTCTGATCGAGCCGCTCGGCTACCTCGACTTCATCCGGCTGACCGCGTCCGCGCGCGTGGTGCTCACCGACTCCGGAGGGATCCAGGAGGAGACCACCGTGCTCGGCGTCCCGTGCATCACGTTGCGCGACAACACCGAGCGTCCGGTCACGGTCGAGCAGGGCACCAACCAGCTCGTCGGCACCCGGCGCGAGGCGATCCTGGCGGCGTACGCGAAGATCGACGCGATCCGGCGGGCCGCGAAGGTGCCGGATCGCTGGGATGGCAAGAGCGCGGACCGGATCGTCGCGGCGCTCGGGACGCTGTTCGCGTGACCGACCGCGTCCGCGTCTACATCACGATCGACACCGAGTGCGCGGAGGAGCGCGGCGCGGCGCCGCCCGTCGGTTACGATCTGCGGGTCTGGGGCCGGTTCGCGAACCAGCGCCGCGCGCTCGGGATCGAGCTGATCATGGACGAGCTCGAGCGCCACGATCTCCGCGGCACGTTCTTCACCGAGGCGCTCGGCGCGGCGTACTTCGGCGAGCCCGGGCTCGCGGAGGTGTGTCGCGCGCTGGTCCGGCGCGGTCATGACGTCCAGCTCCACACCCATCCCCGGCAGGCGCACGCGAACTGGCGCACGCTCGGCGAGGCACCGGCCGACGACGACCTCGGCAACTACCCGATCGACGCGCAGGTCGAGCTGCTGCGCCGCGGGATCGCGATCCTCGAGCGTTGTGGCGTGCCCGCGGGCAGCGTGCTCGCGTTTCGCGCCGGCAACTTCGGTGCGAGCAACTCGACGTGGGAGGCGATCGCGCGCGCCGGGCTCGTGGTGTCGTCCAACTACAACCCGTGCTACTTCGACAAGCGCTGCAAGATGCGGATCGCCCGCCCGTCGGCCGGCCTGTTCCTCGCGGAGCACGGCGTGTGGGAGCTGCCGATCACGAACTTCATCGAGCGCGCGGGCGGCGCGCGCCATGCCCAGATCACCGCCGTGTCGTCCGGCGAGACCCGCGCCACGCTCGACGCGGCCCAGCGCGCCGGCATCCGGGAGGTCACGATCGTGACCCACTCGTTCGAGCTCTATCACACCGACTCGGTCGCCGAGCACCGCGGCCGCCCGAACGCGGTCAACGTGCTGCGGCTGCGCGCGCTGTGCAAGTACCTCGCGCAGCATCGCGATCGCTTCGAGGTCGACACCGTCGGCGCGCTGGCGCGGCGGATCCACGACGGCAGCGAGCGTCCGGCGCCGTCGCCCGGGCTCGCGATGCCGCGCGGCCGCAGCCATCACAAGCTGCGGCGGCTCGCCGAGCAGACCTACAAGCGGCTCGAGCAGCGCCTCCGCTGGTCGTTACCCGTGGTGTAGCGGCCGCCGACGATCGAGGTCTGCGAACCCTGACGGGGCGCATCATTTCGGCGACACTTGCCGTGCATGCTTCACGGCGAGAACATCGTCTGCTTCGCAAAAGACTGGACGGAGGATCCGACCAGCAACAACCACGTGATGCGGATGCTCGGGCGCGACAACCGCGTGCTGTGGCTCAACTCGATCGCGACGCGCGCGCCCTCGCTCACGAGCTCGCGCGATCTCGGGAAGATCGCCACCAAGGTGAAGAGCTTCCTGCGCGGGCCGACGCACATCGAGGGTGGGCTGGATGTCTACACGCCGGTGGTGTTGCCGTTCCCGCACAGCCGGGTGGCGGTCAAGATCAACGAGCAGATCCTGCGCCGGAGCATCGACCTCCTGCGCCAGCACCGCGGCATGGACGACTTCCAGCTGTGGAGCTTCTTGCCGACCGCGGCGAAGTACGTCGGCAAGCTCGGCGAGTCGCTCGTCGTCTACTACTGCACCGACGAGTGGTCCCACTTCTCGAGCGTGAGCCGGGACGAGGTGATGGACCTCGAGCGCGAGCTGTGCCAGCGCGCCGACATCGTGTTCGCCACCGCGTCGACGCTGGTCGATAGCAAGCGGGTCTACAACCCCGAGACCCACCTCGCGCTGCACGGCGTCGATCAGGCGCACTTCGCGCGCGCGCTCGCGCCCGAGACCGAGCTCGGCCCCGAGGTCCGCGACCTGACGAGCCCGGTGCTCGGCTTCGTCGGGCTGATCCAGGACTGGGTCGACGTCGAGCTGATCCGTTACCTCGCCGAGCGCCGCCGCGACTGGACGATCGTGATGATCGGCAAGGCGCTGGTCGACATGTCGAGCCTCGAGCGGCTGCCGAACGTGCGCCTGCTCGGGCGCAAGCCGTACGACGAGCTGCCCCAGTATCTCAAGGCGTTCGATCTCGGCCTGATCCCGTTCAAGCTCAACGAGCTCACGCGCAACGTCAACCCGATCAAGCTGCGCGAGTACCTCAGCGCCGGCCTGCCGACCGTGTCGACCGACATCCCCGAGGTCGCGCGGTACGTCCGCGGCAACGGCCAGCTCGCGAACGCCTGCGCGGTGGCGACGACCCACGAGCACTTCTACGACGCCTGCGAGCACCTGCTCGCCCATGACTCCGCGGCCGCGCGGCGGGCTCGCAGCCAGGCGATGCTCGAGGAGACGTGGGAGCGCAAGGTCGCCGTGCTCGGCGAGCACATCGCGCGCGTGCGGGCCAAGAAGCGCTCGAACGGTTGACGGTTGATCGAGGCCAGCGGACTCGTGGTTCGGTGGCGAGTCGACAGGCCATGTACGCTGAGCGCCGGGCCGAGGCACGCCACCCCGTCTCGGATCGACGGCCGCGCTCGCTGCGCACGTTCGTCGATCTGCCGCATCAGTCGGTCTTGATATCGATGACGTAGTCGAGCTTCACCTCGATGTCATTGCTATAGAGCTGAAGCTCCCTGGGATGAATGCTGCTTGGTGGGGTCCCCGTCACCTCGAGCGGTTCTGCGTGCAGGTTTGATTCGCAGTGTGCCGAGGTCGGCGCGGCATCGAAGCGAAGCTCGCCGGTCCCATTGGAGATCCGATTCGTCGCATCCGCGCGTCCGTCGTTCATGAAGATCGCCCCGGTGAACGTGTACATGAAGTTCAACTGAGACATGCCGTCGTCCCAGAGCTGGCAGTAGTACTGCGCGCCTACGGTCGGATCGTCCATGATGATCGCGACCACCGTATTGTTCGACGCTCCGATCGCCCCCGTCGTGGCGTGGACGATGACCAGATCGTGGCCCGGAACAAGGGGGCGGCCGATCCTGCGCTCCGCTCCGATCGAGTCGAGCACGAGCTGATCGTTCGACACGCTGGGGCTGCCACCGCTGACGATCCAGACCGGATCGAGGGACACGAACGGATCGAACAACACGATCCGCTGTCGCGGGATGGTCGGCTCCGGATCGCAGGCGTCGCCGACCTGATCGCCGTCGGTGTCGAGCTGATCCGGATCCGCGACGTGCGGACAGGTGTCACACGCATCGTCGATCCCATCGCCGTCCTCATCGTGACCGCTCGGGCTACACGATGACGCGCCGGTGGCATCCGCCAGTTCGCCGAAGTGGAAGCGGCCGCATCCAGCGGAGAGGCCCAGCACGAGAGCGATCGCGGCGCGCATGAATCCAGGGTCGTCCGTCGGCGGACTCGCCACAAGCATCTCGCGAGAGGTCCGGTGACGATCCGGCGGGCGTGGGGCCGGTCGCGAGCGCGACTTGTTCCCCGCTCCGGCCAGTCGCAACACGCGCCGGGCGACCGAAGCTGGAGATCCCGATGCTGACCGCGGAGGAATCAGAGCTCCCGGGGGCCTAGGGAACGACCGGCGTCCCGTCGGCCTCGACGTTGTTCGACCACACGTTGTTGTGGCCGGTATCCCAGTACGCCGGCCCGGGACCGTAGGCGCCGACGGTCGAATGGAAGTCGAATCCGAAGACGTTGTTCGTCACCGAGATGTCGTGGCTCGGAGTTGCTTGCCCGCCACCGCCGTAGAAGGTCCATCCGCCGCCGGCGAAGTAGTTGGCATCGATCGTCACGTACTGGGCGAGCGCGCCGCCCCACGCACCGAGGTTGATCGCGCCGGTCTCGCCCGTGTTCAACAGGATCTTGTTGCGCGCGATCAAGAGACCGTTGTTGTCCCCCGCGGCCTGCAGGCCATCGTTGTGCGCACCGCCGCTCGGGTCGAACATCTCGACGTAGTTCTCGAGGACCTGATCGTTCTGGCTTCCCATCGAGAAGCCATCACCCCCGAGCGAGATGTAGTTGCGCAGAAACACGTTGTGGCCGTCGTTGCTGGTCGTGATCACCTCGTCGGACGCCGCGCCGATCGCGGTGCCGCCGAGATCGGAGTACAGGATGTACACGGGACCGGCGCCGGGGCGCGGATACACCGACCAGTACCCCGACCCGCGGATCTTGCAGCCGCGGATCACCACCGGCATCGCGGCGTACACGTCGATGCTGCCGCTGATGCTCACGCCCTGCATCAGCAGGTGCGGGCCGGTCACGGTCACGCCGTCGTACGTCGCGGACGCGGGGATCTGCTGGAGATATGGTGCCGAGCTCGCGTCGTAGATTCCGACGCTGTTCCCCGACGCCGTGAACGAGGTGATGCCGATCGCGGCGGGGCCGACCATCGCGACCGTCAGGTCCTTGCCGTGGGTCAGGCCGCTGCCGCCGCTCGCCGTGGCCGTGACCGTGACCGTCGACGAGCTGCCGACGTTGCCGGCCGCGTCGTAAGCGTTGGCGCTGAGCGCGTACGTCGCGCCGGCGGTCGCCGGAACCGTCCACGTGCATGTGTACGGTTCCGATGCCTGCGAACACGCAACCGTCGAGTCGACGTGGAAGTCGACTCTCGTCACGCCGACGTCGTCTGTCGCCGTCGCGGACAACGTCAACGACGCCCCCGGCATCACGGTCTGTCCGTCGGTCAACCCGGTCAGGGTGACCGTGGGGGCCGCCTCGTCCGCGGACGTCATGGGATCGGTCGAGCCGCAGGCCACGAGCAGCGAGACCAGCAAACTGCGTACGAAGGGGGCCGACATGGTGGGTACGAAGTTACCTGGGTCCGGTTACCGGCATCAATTTCTGAATAAGAGTCACTGCAATTTCCGCGGGTGCTCAGCTCGCGGCCCACGTCCACGCGGCTGGATCCCAGGCGGCGTCGAGATCGTCCGCGAGCACAGGGTCGAGAAACGCTCGGGTCGCCGTCGTGACGGCATCGAGCGTCGGCCAGGCGAGCCGATCCTCGCGGGCCATCGTCGCATAGGGCACCGTCCACGCCTCTAGCGGTGTGGGGACGGCGGCGGGCAGCGCGTGCGTCTTGCGGAACGTGAAGGTTTGGTCGAGCGCGGCCCGCAGGCGCTTGGCATCGAAGGATCGCGCGGTGGCGAGCAGCGCGAGGTCCGGCAGGTCCTTCACGCGCGAGTTCGGGCGCGGGCGCGGCATCGTGTAGGCGTGGAGCTTCTCCGCGACGTGCGTCTCGATGGGATAGAGCCGCAGCGTCGGTGGCGCGATGCCGGCGAAGGCGAGGACGTCTTTCGCGACGACGACCTCGGGCTCGCCGAAGATCGGATCCCCCAGCGCCACGTCCACGCCGAAGGGCTGACCATAGAGCTTGCCTGCGAGCTTGCACTCGGCGCGGAAGCGGCGCCCGTCGTACTGCGTCCCGTCGTTCTGGATCTCGGGGTGATCTTCGTCGGGCACGACCTCGAAGGTCATGAAGTCGTCGAGGTCACGCCGTCCCACCTCCTGGAGCTTCGCGAGGACGTCGTCGGGGGAGCCGATCATACGGAGGTCTACGTCCTTGGTGGTACGCGCGCGCTCGAGACGTAGCTCGAGCACGAGCCCGCCCTTCAACGTCGCCGCGTCTCCGAGCACCGCGACGACGCGCGCGAGGAAGCGATCGAACACGAGGAGCTGTCGCCTGCGCGCGAACTTGGCGGCAGCGCGGAGACGTTGTTCGAGCGCCTGCTTGAACGCCTCGGGCGAGGCGTACCTGCGCGGCGTCATGCAGCGAGGCCTCCGAACGGAGCGAGCGCTGCTTCGACCTCACCGAGCTCGGTCTTCGTGACGAGCCCACGGCGAACCGCCTGCTGTGCGGCTTGTCGAAGAAGCTCCGGTGAGAGCCCGGCCTTCGCGCAGTCGTTCAGCGAGCGCCGCGGGCTGGTCGTCGGCACGGCGCCGAACCACGCACGATCTTCCGGCGGCACGTCGGCGTGGTGGAGGACGATGCCGGGCGGCACGCGGAACCGGCGCCGGCGCCACGTTGCGGGCAGCGTGAGATGAATGTGCACCGGGAGCACGTCGGATAGCCCGTGGAGCGAGAGGGCGCTCTGATGCGAGACGATGCCAGCCAGCTCGGACCACAGCCAGGCGGCGACGAGATCCTCGTGTTCGCCTGCTGGGAAGTGCACGATCCGGTAGATGCTCCGCCGAACCCGCACGGCCTTGCCAGTGTGGATGTAGTGGATGAGGAGCTGCGGCGAGTAGCCAGCCTCGGCCGCCTGCTTCGTTGTGAAGAGCCCTTCCTGGGCCGCCGCGGTCTCGAAGAGGCGGTTCCAGTCCGGATGGACTGAGTGATCCGCGTCCATTCTCAAAACGTAAGCATTATTTTAGTTTTGTGCAATCTGTCGCACGGTACTTAAATTTTGCTTTAGTTTTGTGTGGTTTGAATCGTAGACCGTTCAAATCCGCCGTCGGCGCGCCGGCGCGCTCGCCGCGGCGCGCAGCGGAGGAAACGCCCACCGGCACCGGAGCTTCGGCGTCGTCCCCGCGAGCTCGATGCAACGGACCTCGCGGCGATCGGCCAGCCACAGGCTGCCATCGTCGGCGAACGTCGCGATCTCCGAGTTGCCCCCGAGCTCGAACCGCGGCTGCCCGTCTTCGGCCACGACGCCGTCGCGGAACGTGAGCCATCGCCCGCGCTCGCTGCGCGCGATGGCGGCGCTCGCGTGCTTGGACCTCGGGCGGCGGGCGCGCTTCGCGGCATAGCGACCGGCGTCGTCGAGGTATGGCAGCGCGGAGGTGTCGTCGAGTTGCTGCGGGAACGCGGTTACGAGGCCGCCATCGCGCAGGCGGAACACGCCGCCGTCGCCGTGCTTGTCTTCGACCCAGATGAACCGATGATCCGGGGACGATTCGTTGACCACCGGGTAGTCGGAGACCTCGAGCCGCTGCGAGCTCCCCGCGTTGTTGTGGAGGAACGCGACCTCCAGCTGCTCGTCGAACCACACGGACGTCGCGTCGGTGGGGAGCTCGATCCACCGCCCGCGCGCGAGCTCGAGGGCGAACACGCGCTGGCGCTCCTCGGGACGATCCTCGTAGCCGGGGATCTGCGTCATCCGACCGGCGGGTGCCCAGGCCTTGACCAGCGCGCACGCGGCGGTCGGTGCGGCGAGGTACTCGCCCGCGCAGGGCACGATGCGGAGCACCTTACCGTCGCGAGCCCGGAACACCACGAGCGACCGCGCGAACGCGACCAACCCGGTGCCGTCCTCGAACACCCGCAGGCCGTAGATCGCGGCGGGTTCGTAGGGCGCCGGCTGGGGAGGCGGCGCGATCGGGCAGGGCGGGAGCGGATCGCGCGTCCTCCACGCCGACCACGTCCGTGTCGCTCGGCCCGCGGCGATCGCGGCGAGGCAGCTCGCGACCTCGTCTGTCAGCTCGGTGATGAGCGATGCGCGATCTGCCGCCGCATCCGCGGCCGCGAGCTCGATGATGCGGTGCGCGCGGAACATCGCCTGATAGAGGAGGTCGCACGCAGAGGATGCGTACACGCCGTCGGCGTGCACCGGGCGTCGTTCGGCCAACGGCAGGACGGGGACGACGCGCGTGAGCGCGCCGCTGGGATGCGGCACCGGCCGCGCGAGGGCGATATGCGCGAACCGTTCGCGCTGGGCCTCGGGGAGGTCGCCGAACAGCGCCTCGCTGCATAGCCCTCCGGGTACGCGGCGCATGGGCCCGAACCACCGGTCGGACCTGGTGGGCGATAGCGCGTAGATCGTGCCCGCGTTCGCGAGGGACCCCGATGAGCCGGAGCGGATCGCGGCCTCGGCCTCCGCGACCCCTGCGTGTCCAGTGGCGGAGAAGTAGCGGTCGAGCGGCGATGGTGTGGTCACAGCGGTCCGGACGCCTGAGCATCAGCACAGTCGCACGCTGGCTGCCGACTCCACGCGCGATGGTTCACGCCGACGAACGCTTCCCCACAGCGGGTACGTGCCTTCACGAATCGCCGACCACCTCGAGACCATGCTGCAAGACGAACGAGATCGGTCGACCCCATGGTTTCGGGTTGCGCGCCGTGACGTCACACCACCCGGGTTCCCGCTGTCACGCGGTGGGCTCCCCGGCCTGGCACGATCAGTGTGCCAAGGTGGCGATCTCGCTCGCCGAGAGCACCCGGTTGTAGATCCGAGCATCATCGATGCTGCCGAGTACCGGATCGGCGATCGCGCTAAACTCGATGTTGTACGTGCTGGTCACGCTCCCCAGCGGGGCGATGCTCATCGGTCCGGCGACGAGCGCACCATCGACGTAGAGCGAGGATGTCTGCACGGAACGATCGACAACCGCGAACACGTGATGCCACGTATTGTCGCGGTAGTCATACGGTGGAGAGGCTACTTGCCGGTTGACGATGCCATCGGAGAGGTTGACGGACCACGTGTTTTCTTGTCGTGCGAACTCCAGGTCGTAGCCGATCTGCGCAGCGCTGGACCCGCCTTTGTACAGGGGCAGCTCCCACCCGCTGCCAG
>WBZN01000523.1_pt1 | contig 29012 bp, 22 predicted proteins | sample 5204281 | NCBI WGS metagenome assembly WBZN01 (sample SAMN12344347, study PRJNA552823) | activated sludge metagenome | biome: Activated sludge suspended growth; feature: Nitrification reactor; material: Wastewater; isolation source: activated sludge from nitrification reactor of wastewater... | reverse complement strand
GGGTTGTTGACGACCGAAGGGCATGAAGATGCCATTCTGATCGGCCGCGGCGCGCAATGGACCGACGGCCGGCGGGTCGCTGAACGACGCAACATTGCGGCGCAGAACAAGCCGCATCCACTCATCGAACGAAACCTCATCCTCGGATTGCGGGAGCGCGTCGACTCGAGCGGCCAAATCGTGCGACCGCTCGAAGAGGAGGACGTGCGAAACAAGCTGCGCATCCTCATGGAGCGCGGGGCACGAGCGATCGTCGTGTCGCTCCTGTGGTCTTTCATGAATCCAGCCCACGAACGAATGGTGCGCGACATCATTCGTGAGGAGTACAAGGAATACCACATCGGGTTCGTCCCGGTGGTGCTTTCGAGCGCCGTCGTGGCCAAGATCGGAGAATACGAGCGGACCATGACCGCCGTGCTCGATGCCTACCTGCAGCGGTCCATGCAGAACGACATCGGTGCGACCTGGGACAAATTGCGCGAGCGCGGCTATCGTGGCGCGTTCCTGATGATCCACAACTCTGGCGGGAGCGCGGACATCTTCAAGACGCCGGCGTCCAGGACCTTCAATGGCGGACCCGTTGCCGGGCTGATGGGGTCCGCCTATTTCGCCCAGAAGCTCGGATACCGCAACGTGATCGCGGGGGATGTCGGAGGCACGAGCTTCGATGTGGCGCTCGTGGTCGAGTCGAGTGTGCGCAACTACACCTTCAGGCCGGTGATCGATACCTGGATGGTGAACGTCACCATGATGCAGACCGTGTCGATCGGAGCCGGCGGGGGTTCGATTGCGACGGTGGATAGCTCGGGGCAGCGTCTCGAGGTCGGACCGCGCAGCGCGGGCGCCATGCCGGGACCCGCATGCTACGACCTCGGGGGAACCGAGCCGACGGTCACCGATGCAGATGTGGTGCTCGGATACATCAATCCGGAGAATTACTTCGGCGGGCGAATGGTGCTGAACAGGGGAAAGGCGGAAAAGGCCATTCGCGACAGGATCGCGCGACCGCTGGGAATCGAAGCTGTGCAGGCGGCGGCGCTCATTCGCCGTGTGGTCGACGAAAACATGGCCTCGGCGATCAAGCGCGAGGTGCACATGCGCGGCTACCGCCCGGAAGAGTTCGTGCTGTTCGCATTTGGCGGCGCCGGACCGACGCACATGGGGGGGTTGAAAGGCGATGTTCCCAAGGCCGTCGTGTTTCCCGCGGCCCCAGTGTTCTGCGCCATGGGTTCCTCGATCATGGACATCGTGCACATGTACGAGCAGTCCCGGCGCATGGTCTACATGGAACCGGGTAGCGAGCGGCTCGTGATCGATCGCGGCAGCTTCAACAGGACCGTGGAGTCGCTGATCGAGAGAGCACAACAGGACCTGCAGAGCGAAGGATTGAGCGTCGAGATGGCACGCTATTCCCTGGAGCTCGACATGCTCTACGGCGGTCAGGTCAACCTGAAGAGGATGTCCTCGCCTGTGCTGCGCATCGACTCGGATGCAGACGCCCAGGCGATCTACGCGGCCTTCGAACGCGAATTCTCCGAGGCTTTCAGTCCGCTGGTCGTCAATCGACCGGGCGGCGTCTTCCTCGACAATTTCGTCCTGCGCGTGACGGTACCCACCTGGAAGCCGCAGCTCCCCGAGCGCGCCCTTCAGGGCCCGGACGCCTCGGCCGCGCTGCTCGGCTACCGCCGGGCATTCTGGGGCGAAACGAATTCGTGGGCTGAAACACCTGTGTACCATTTTGAACAGTTGCAGGCGGGAAATTCGATTGAAGGACCGGCAATTGCGGAGGCGGAGTTAACGACGATCGTCATTCCCCCTGGCCAGCGATTCTCGATCGACCGTCATGGTCTCGGCATTCTCGAGGCAACCGCAGCACTGCCGGCTGGCAGGCGACGAGGGGACGCCGAAGCGTCGGCTCCCGCCTGAACACATTCGCAGCTCAATCATCGGAGCACCGTCCGCATGGGAATTCCTACTCTTTCGCAGAAGCTCGAGTGGCTGAAGCCTGCCCCACCCGACGAGCGGGAGCTCGCGCTCGCTGCCGCCATCAATCCGGCTGAGTTCGAGATCGGCTTTCAGCGAACCAACGACATACTCGACGAAGGCATGGACGTATTCGTGCGCTCCTGCCGGTGCGCGATGGGCGTCGCAGGCGATTCGCTGGTGGCCATCATGACCGCAGACGGCGACCTCGTGAACGGCTCGTGCGGGACGTATTTGCATGCCGTGATTCCGCCCCTGGTGATCAAGTACATCCGGCACACCTATGCGGTGAACCCCGGCATCAAGGACGGCGATCTCTGGTTCGCCAATGACGCGGTCTACGGCGGCGTGCACAACCCGGACCAGATGGTCTGCATGCCGGTGTTCCATCAGGGTGAACTCATTGCCTGGACCGCTGCACTCGTGCACACGACCGAGACCGGGGCGATCGAGCCGGGCGGGATGCCGGTATCGGCAACGTCGCGGTTCGAGGAGGGCATGAATCTGCCGCCGATGAAGATCGGCGAGAATTTCACGCTGCGCGAGGACATCGTGACGATGTTCCAGGCGTTCGGCATCCGGGCACCTTCGATGATTGCCGTCGACCTCAAAGCTCGCTGCACGACGGCCGACCGGGTCCGCACGCGCGTTCTCGAACTCTGTGACCGGGAAGGAGTGGATTACGTCCGTGGGCTGTTTCGCAAGATGTTGCAGGTTGCGGAGCGTGGAGCGCGGGAGCTGATCGAGCAGTGGCCGGATGGAAAGTACCGGTGCGTCACGTTCTCCGACGCCGTGGGTCTCAAGCAGGGGCTGGTGCGCTCGTGCTTCATGACGCTGGAGAAGCAGGGCAGCCGCATGCTCGTGGATTTCTCGGAAAGCGGCCCGGAGACCCCGTCTTCATACAACGCCCATGCTCAGGCGGCAATCGCGCACTTCTCGAATTACATTTATGAGTACCTGTTCCACAGTCTGCCGATCAGCAATGGCACCTTCGCCGCCATTGATTTCAAGTTTGCGCCCAATACCTGCCTGAATCCCGATCCGCGCGCCGCTACCTCGAACTCCGTGATGATCTCCACGGGTGTGATGAGCGCCGTGCACAACTGCTGCGCCAAGGCGATGTTCTCCACCTCACTCTGGAAGCAGGCAGGCGCCTCGATGGGCAACGGAGGTAATGCGCTCGTGCTCGCGGGCCAGAACCAGTGGGGCGCACCTTTTGCCGACATGCTTGCCTATTCGATCAACACCGAAGGGCAGGGCGCGCGCCCCACGGAGGATGGGATGGATGCATTTGGCTTCCCTTGGTGCGTCTTCGGGCGTGCACCCAACACGGAGCAGGTCGAGAATGAGTTCCCGCTGTTGGTACCCCTGTCCAATCACTGGAAGGATTCCTGCGGCCACGGCAAGCATCGCGGAGGCGTTGGCACGGTGCAGATGTGGGTCGCCCACCACGTTCCACAGGTCTACATGATGGCCATCGCGGACAACACCAAGCTGCAGACGCCGCAGCCGCTGTTCGGCGGGTACGCGCCTTGCACGGTGCCTGGCATCGGGATTCGCCACGCCAACGTCAAGCAGCTCATGGCCGAAGGCGGCGATCTCGGCAGTCTCCAGGTCGAAAAGCTACTCACCGAGCGCAAGATTGCCGGGGAGTACGAGATCGAATTTCAAGGTCGATCCGTGCGTCCGTACAACGATGGGGAGGTCGTCACCTTTGCGTTCTCGACGGGCGGTACAGGGTACGGTGATCCGCTCGATCGGGATCCGAAGGCGATCGAGCAGGATCTGCAGAAGGGCGTGCTATCACCCGAAGTGGCGCGTCGGATCTATCGAGTCGCCTGGGATTCAGAGGCGCGGCGCATCGATGAAGAGGCTACGGAGCAATTGCGCCAGGCGGAACTGGCGGCCCGGAGAAAGCGCAGCCGCCCCTATGAACAGTTCGAGAAGGAATGGCTGGGCAAGCGCCCTGACGACTCGATCCTGACGTACTACGGCTCATGGCCTGATGCCAAGGCGACCACAGCGATCCTGCGCGCGTGAACGGGCGCACAGTGTCTCCCGCGGCAGGGGCACCTTGGCGGAAGTATCTGAGGGAACTCGCCCGAGGGATGGTGCGTCCACGGGAGCCATTGTTCGCACCGCTGGCCTTTGCCTGCGCCGCTCAGATCGAGGCCCTCGATCCTCGGGACCTGGCGCAGGATGAGACAAGACTCGGCAAACATCTGAGCGGGTTGCGACGCCTGCTGGGGACGGAGGCGATCGTCTGCGCGGTGCCTTCGTGCATGGAAGCAGAGGCATTGGGTGCGCAGCTCAGCTATGAGAGCTGGCCGCCGCGGCTCGTTGATGCGGCCCCCGTGGTCATCAGTGATGCTGATATCGATCCTCAGGCACTACTGCGGAAGAGTCGCCGACTGCGAGCGTCGTTGGAGACGGTCAAACGAATTGCCGCAACAGATAAAACGGAGCCGGTGCTGGTTGCGGCACTGACGGGCCCGGCGACGCTGTGCGCACAGTTGCGCACGGCCCAGGGCGCCGGCGAAGAGGCGGGTCACGAGTTTGCCGGCCGGGTGCTGGCATCCCTGGTGCGACTTTTTGCGGAGGCCGGGGCCGACCTCGTGCTTTGGCACGAAACCAATGCGTCGACGGAGGAGACGCTGTGGCGAGAGGCGCTTGGTACCGCGTGCAACGTGGCGCGCTTTCACCGGATTCCGGCCCTGCTGGTGGCTGTTTCGAGCCCGGCTACTGCCTCATGGCCTTCTCAAGTCATCCCGTGTCCTACGCTTGCGCAAGCGCCACTTCCAGTATCCCGGCTGCAGGGACGGGCGTGGCCAGCGGATCCGGCAACATGGCCGGCACTGCCTGACGCGAACGGGTCCGAGCGATTCATCACGACTACCGAAGAAATCGCGGCCGGCAGTGACCTCGCCGAGCTCAGGCGGCATGCGTTGCGTATCCGCGGCGTCGCGACGACATGAGTCATCATGAACGCTGAGCAGTTCGATTGCCGCAGGGCCAACCGACCGGAGGGACTGGCGGGGTTCTGGGACGCGGCACTCGAGACGCTGCCCTGGGCGGAGCTTACGCGTTGGCAAGCGCGCTCGATTGAGCAGTCGCTCGATCGCCTGCACCAGCGGTCAGATCTCTACCGACGCCTGCATGCCAGCCTGCCCGCTGACTGCGTCGTGCGCACCTTGGAGGATCTCGAGGCGCTGCCCTTCACGGTCAAGGAAGACGTTCGCGCTGCCCAGGATGCGAGCACGTCCGAGCGGCCATTCGGTACGAATCAATCGGCGGCTACCGAGGAAATCGTTCAGGCAGTGTCCTCCTCCGGCACAACCGGCAGACCACTCTACTATGGTCTGACCGCGCGAGACGTGGAAGTGTGGACGGACGCCATCGCGCATTGCTTCTTTACAGCGGGGATCAGGAAGAGCGACATCGTCGCCCATCTGGTTGCGCTCCCGATGGTTGCAGGTGGATTGCCATACGCCGACGGTTTCCGCCGGATCGGGGCGACACTTTGCTGGCTGGGCGGCTTCCCGACTGAACGCATACTCCGTGAGATTCGTCAGCTTCGCGTCACGGCTGTGCTTGCGACCACCTCCTTCGGGGCGTTTCTCAGCGAGCAGTGGCTCCGAGGCTCGGAGGCGGAACCGCATTCGGCGCTCTCAAAGATGCTCTGCGGCGGCGAGCCGGGGCTGAACCAACCGGAAATCCGCGCACGGATTCGGGAGGGCCTCGGAATCGAGCATCTGCGCGAGGTCATGGGCCTCGGCGATGTCATCTCGGCGATGTGGGGCGAGTGTCAGGTCGAGAATGGGATGCATTTCAATGCGCAACGTTACGTCGCGATCGAGTTGATCAATCCGGAGTCAGGCCGGCAGATCCCGTGGTCGGATGGGGCGGTCGGCGAGATCGTCTACACCTGCTTTGCACGCGATGCAACGCCACTCGTGCGCTATCGCTCACGCGACCACATACAGGTCATCGGCGTCGACTGCGCCTGCGGGCGCACCTCGCCGCGCATCCGATGCATCGGCAGAACGGACGACATGCTCATCTACAAGGGTATGAACGTCTTTCCCACGGCGATCCGCGATCTCCTCGCCACACGCTTCGCTGGAAGCGTCGAGCCGCACATGCGAATCTGGAAGGAGTTCCCACATCAAGTGCGCTTTGATGATCCCATTGCAGTGGATGTTGAGGTGATTCCGGACCTGACCGATGCGGAACTCGAGGTGTTGCGGACAGAGATCGAGAGTGAAGTTCGCTCACAGTTGCAGGTGCGCATCAGCGCCTCGCTCCTGCCCCGCGGCACCATTCCCAGGAACGCCTACAAGAACTCCCTGTTGTCGACCCGTCCGCCGAAAGGCCTCTAGCGCGGTGGCTACCCGGCGCTGAGCCGGAGGGTGCGGAACTTCCGCATCAACTGACTGCAGGACTGCACGCCCAGCTTTCTCATCAACGTCGCGCGGTGTACGTCGACGGTCTTGTGGCTGATTTTCAGCTCCTTGCCAATCTCCTTGCTGGTCTCCCCGTCGAGCAGGTGATAGAAGATCTCGCGTTCGCGCGGAGAGAGACAGGCGAGCTCTGATTCCAACCGTTTCAAGGCTGAGATTCGGGTGTCCTGTTCACGCGCGATGCGCAGAGCCCTGTTGATCCGGCTGAGCAGTTCGTCGTCGTTGAAGGGCTTCTGGACGAAGTCCAATGCGCCAAGGCTCATCGAGCGCACAGCAGTTGGTACATCGCCGTGCGCCGTCAGGACGATCACGGGAATGTTGAAACCTCGCTGTCGCATTTCTTCGAGTAGCTCGATCCCGGTCATGTCCGGCATGCGAAGGTCCGTGACGAGGCAGGCGACCTGCTTGTCGCTACAGTACTCGTCGAGAAAGGTCTGAGCCGAGTGGTACGTCCGCGAATTGAAGCCGACGGATTCCAGCAGCCACGCCAAGGCTGAAGTAACGTCCGGTTGATCGTCTACGAGGTAGACGAGTTCAGCGCGCCTGGACGTGGCCGATCCGCGTTGTTGTGCCAGCACCCTGAGACCCTCCTCAAATGAACTCTAATCGAATTGGTGCTGTTCGTCATGGTCAGCTCCGAAGGGCGGGGCAGCGCCGTCAGCCGATCACCGCGGGAGATCGTCGTGCCCTCAGCGATCTTGCAACGCGCTCGTTGTGCGATGCATTGCGGCTTTTCTTTAGGTCATAGGTAGCCGCACCTGTTCCATTCGAACCGGGTCGCGTCTTTACTGTGCAAAAGGATCCGCTGTCAGGCAGCCGATCAAGGAGAGGGCAAGTGCACTGCCCCCAATGTGATTGCTGTGGCGGGCGTGCGGGGGGGCAAGAAATTGCTGAACGAAACGACATCGGTCCGCTTGGGCGGCCCAGGAGTCCCAATGATCACTTCAGTGACCCTTGAATCTCGGGCCTGGGTGTCCACGGCTGCAGGCGTGCTGCTGGGGCTGGTTGCTTTCGGCGCGCCCGCATTCGCGGCGGATCCGGAAGGCGAGTCCAATGTGGGGCACCTCGAGGAGATCGTCGTTACTGCACTGAAGCGGGCGGAAAACGTCCAGAAAGTGCCGGTCGCCATCACGGTCCTGTCCACGACTGCGCTCGACAGCGCAAAGCTGGACAATCCGACGGGGCTCACGCAGATGGTCCCGAACCTCCAGGTGAACGGAGTCAATGGTGACTCGGTGCCGCTGTACTCGCTGCGCGGCGTTTCCATGTTCGACTACAGCTTCAGTCAGTCGAGTCCCGTTGCCTCGTACTTCGATGAGGTCTACAAGGGCAATTTCGCCATTCTCGGCCTTGAACTCTACGACCTCGAGCGCGTGGAGGTGCTGCGCGGGCCGCAGGGCACCCTGTACGGCAAGAACACCACGGGTGGCGCCATCAACTTCATCGCCGCCAAACCGACTTTCAAGCCCGAAGGAACACTCAGGATCGGCATCGGAAACTATGATCGCCGCGAGGCCGAGGGAGCGATCGCCGGCCCGCTGGTCAGTGACACGCTGGCCGGCCGCATATCTTTCACCTATGCGAAGGCTGACGGCTGGTTCAAGAACGTGCTGGCGGGGCACCCGGACCTGGACAGCATCGACCAATGGGCAGTGCGAACCCAATTGCTGTTCCGGCCGACCGAAAAACTCAGCATGAACCTCCGGTTTGCGATGAGCCGCCAACGTCCGCAGAACTACGGCATCCTTGCCAAGGTCGGTCCCTATGGAGTAGGAGGCGGGCCGGCCGGCGGGCTCGATCCGGGGTATTTCCGGACGATTGATGGAAGCGCGGGCGGCAAACCGCTTGCCGACGACCAGACCGCCATGAACGAGACCCGCAAGCGCATCCATGACACCGACTCATGGGCTTTGACCACAAAGTGGAATGCGAGCCCGAGCTTCGACCTGACGTCGATCACGTCCTACGATCACGGCAAGCTCTTCAGTCCGGAAGGCAGCGACGGCAGTCCTGTCTCGATCCTGCGGGCGATCTATTTCGGGCGCACCACGCAGTTCACGCAGGACCTGCGCCTCACCTCGAGCCTGCAGGGGCCTTTGAACTACATCGTTGGCGCGTTCTATCAGCATGAAAGCGTCTTCAACAACACCGAAAACCACTTCTACGACGTGCTCGACCCCGTAGGTGGCGGCGAGGTATGCCTGGCGACGGGGTTCTTCGGCTGCGACGTCGCGAACGCTTTCGATCAGATCCGGAACAGTTGGGCAGTCTATGCAGATTCGAGTTACGCGATAACCGATCATGTGAAGCTGCGGACGGGCTTGCGGTACAGCCATGACGGAGCCGCGCTGCGCAATTTCAGATCCGATCTGCGGGCACCCAATGGCACGCCGCTGGTCAACCTGATTCCGGGCGACCCCGCGAATCCCGGGGCGACGCTGGGCCGGGACCTGAGCAACGCCGCGACGAGCGGGAAAATCGGACTCGATTGGACTCCTGCCGAGGACGTCCTCATCTATTTCACCTACAGCCGCGGCTACCGGTCCGGTGCTTTCAATGCGCAGGCGTTCTTCTCGCCGGACGAGGTGACGGTCGTCCGACCCGAGACTCTGGACCTCATCGAGGCGGGATTCAAGACACAATGGCTCGACCGTCGGCTGCAGTTGAATGGCGCGGTGTTCGGCTACGAATACAAGAACCAGCAAATCGTCGACATTGACCCGGCCACCGTTCAGCAACATCTGCTGAATCTCGGCAAGTCGCGCACGACGGGAATCGAGGCCGAGATGGTCGCGGCACCCGCGCCAGCGTTGCAACTCCGCGGCAGCGTCTCTTTGCTGCACGCACGCTTCCGGGAAGCGACCGTCCTCGGCCAGTCGATCAACGGCAGGCGACTGCCGAACGCGCCAGATTTTTCGGCGACGCTTGCGCTCGACTGGAATGCCTGGGTCGGCGAGCGCTTCGGACTCGCGGTGCACATCGACGGCAGCTACCAGTCGTCGCAGTTCTTCGAGGTGCTCAACGTGCCGCGTCTCGAGCAGGCGGGGTATGGTGTCCTGAACGGTCGCGTCGCGATGAAATCGGCGGATGATCGGTGGGAGCTTGGGGTCTGGGGTAGGAACATCACCGACGAGTTCTACCTCACGAATGCGCTGAACTTCCTCGACGGCTTCGATTTCGACTACCAGCATCGCGGGGCGCCGCGTACGTTCGGCATCGATTTGAGCTATAAATTCTAGGCGCCTTGGGTGACAGGAGTGATGTATGGCAACAGTGACTCTCGAGACTGCCGCCGAGCAGTTTGCGGCGCGATTTGCGGCGTCTGGTGAACTCTCCCGGAGCGGGGCGCGCTATATCCCGGGAGGCTATAGCCGACACAGCCTGACCTTCGGGCCGCACGCGATCTACGTGGAGCGCGGCGAGGGTGCATATATGCACACAGCTGATGGACATCGGCTGCTTGATTTTCACAACAACTTCAGCTGCAACATCGCGGGACACGATCACCCGCACGTTCGCAAGTCGCTCCTGGATCTCGTGCAACGCGGCTACTCCTTCGGCAACCCCATGCGTCACGAGCACCGGTTGGCTGAGATGTTGTGCGAGCGCGTCGCATCGGTGGAGCGGGTCATCTTCTCATGCTCGGCGAGCGAGTCGTGCCTGAGCGCAATCCGCATCGCGCGCGCCAACACGGGCAAGGACAAGGTCGCAAAATTCGAGGGAGGATACCATGGGCTGGGTGATGACTTCATGTTATCGCTCCATCCCTTCCGCGAGCTGTTCCCCGGGCCAGCCAACAATCCGATCGCGGTGCCGAATACCGCCGGCATTCCGCGTCACGTCCGCGAGAACGTCGTCGTGCTGCCTCAGAACGATCTCGAGTCCTGTGCCCGCATCCTGCAGGCGCACGCCGCGGAGATCGCCTGCGTCATCATGGAGTTGCAGACCGGGGCCGGAGGTGTCATCACTCTCGAGCGCGACTTTGTGCAGGGGATCCGTGAGCTCACACGCAAGCTCGGCATCGTCATGATCATTGACGAGACGATCACGCTCCGGGCGGGCTATCACGGCATGCAGGGGCTCTATGACGTGCAGCCGGACTTGACGGTGTTTGGCAAGATGATCGGCGGCGGGGTGCCGATCGGCGCGGTAGGCGGGAGGGCGGAGTACTTTCGTATGGCTGAGGAGGGTATGGTCTACCACTCGGGCACGCACCATGGCCATCCGCTGGCAACTGCGGCTGGTATCGCTACGCTCGAGGTCATGGACCAGGCCGCCTACGCCAAATTGAACACACAAGCCGACCGCATCAGGAAGGAACTCGGCGCCTGGGCTGCCGCGAAGGGATATCCGTTCATTGTCTACGGCGTTGGCAGTCACCTGGGTTACGAGATTACGGACGGTTCGGCACGGACGTACCGTTCCTGTCGCGACATGATTCGTCGCTCGGTCGAGCCGAAGATGCAGACCTTCGCGTTCGAGATGGCCAACCGTGGAGTGTTCCCGATGTACCGTGGCCAGATCGCGCTGTCTCAGCCGATGACCGATGGCGACATCGAAACGTTCATCGGCACCGCCCAATCCGTGCTCGGTGACATGTTCTAGACGATCTGCCGCGACGTGAGATCCAGCGAGTAGGAGGTGATCTCCACCTGTACCGATTCGCTGTTCGCGGCGCTGGGTGGAATGCTGGGTGGAATGCTGCGTACGCTCTGACGCAGGAGCTTGCGCGCGTCCCGCTCGATGCGATCGAGCACATCGAGGGGCTCCACCTGCAGGTTCGGGTAGCGCTCGTACTCGGCGATGCCGCGGACGAATTCGTGCAGCCGTGCGAAATCCGCGCGCAACTGGTCCCGCTCTCCCTGGTACAGGATGTTTTCGACACGCAACGCGTCATAGTCGCAGGCGGCGACGTAGTTGCGACCCGCGAAGGTGGTCAACCGGGCCGGCGTATGGGGGGGCGGCGCCGGGCGGCGGGTAACTCGGAACAGTCGCTTCAGGCCGAGCATGAAGGTTCTCGCAGTGGCGATGCGAAGCGCATCAGTCTTGGATCGATACTGTGGTGAAGGCCGGTTACCAGGCAATGACAAACGGGGTCGAACTTCGTTTCAATTGAAACAATGACAAACTCTTCATGTGAGTATGACGCCAGACTTCCCCAGTTTCAGGTGCGAATGAAGTACTTTTGCTGCCGTCGTACATACGCCACATCCTGGCGGGTCCGGCGGAACCCGCCTGTCGGCTGGTGTCGCGACAGGGGGGTATGCCAGGCCGCATTGCGAGGTGAGTCACTTGCCACCGGAATCGCTGACAGCAAATTCCCGCCAGAATCAGGCGGATAGCGCGGCCGATGCCGCGCCGCCGCACGTACTCGTCGTCGATGACGACCCGGATGTCCGGATCATGGTCGCAGAGCTCCTGGCGGAACACGATTTCCGCGTGACCGCGATCGCCTCTGGCAGGGAACTTCTCGCCACGCTCGATGGGGTTCCCGCCGACGCCGTGCTGCTGGACCTGCGGCTGCCTGGCGAGGACGGCATGGTCATCGCCCGCCGGCTGCGCGAGCGCTCCGCCATCCCCATCATCATCCTGTCGGCGCGCGCGGATGAGGCGGACCGGGTCATGGGACTCGAACTCGCCGCCGATGACTACGTGACCAAGCCGTTCAGTCCCCGCGAGCTGGTGGCGCGCCTGCGGGCGGTGCTGCGGCGCGCGCAGGCTGTGGCGGCGGAGGGAGGATCCGGTGAATCGGTGCGCGCCTACCGGTTCGCCGGCTGGGAGCTCGATATGAGGCAGCGACGACTCCGGTCGCCCGCGGGTGTCGAGGTGGAATTGACGAACACCGAGTTCAGCCTGCTCTGTGCATTTCTCCAGGCGCCCGGGCAGGTGCTCAGCCGCGACCAGTTGCTGGAGCGCTCGCGCCTGCACAGCCTCGAGGTGTGTGACCGCTCCATCGATGTGACCATCCTGCGCCTGCGACGCAAGATCGAGCGCTCGCCATCGGACCCGAAGCTGATCCGTACCGAACGGGGAGCGGGCTATCGGTTCGCCGAACCGGTGGCCGTGCTGCGCTGATCCGATGACCACCAGCGGCCTGCGGCGCACCGCCAGCCTGTCCGGCATCGCGCTGATCCTGCTGATCATCGGCGCCGACGCCTACGAAGCCTGGCAGGACTACCGCCTGACGCTCGTGCAGAGCGAGCTGGCGATCAATGCGTTGGCGCTCACGCTGGGCGAGCAGGCGACGCGAATGGTGCAGGAAATCGACGTGATCCTGAGCGAGATGGAGGACTGGAGCGAGGCCTCCGCCATCCCGGGTCACGATGACGTATCGGCCCTGCAAGCGCGGCTGAAGCGGCGGGTGGCGAACCTGCCGTTCGTGGTATCCGCCGCCATCCTTCCTTGGGCCGGCGACGAGCCCGGCAAGAAGGGCGCAGGAGCTGCGACGGCCGCCGACATCTACGCGGGCGCGCTGTCCATCCGGGACCCGCGCGCCTACGTGGGGCCGGCGCATGCGGGCCCCGGTGACACCGGGCCCACGTTCGCCCTGAGCCGCGCGTTGCGTGCGCCCACCGGGGAGGTGAGGGCGGTCGTGACGGTCCGGGTGTCGTTCGAATACCTGAGCCGCTTTTATGCCGCGGCGGACGTCGCGCCGGGTGCCTCGATCCGCCTGATCCGTTCCGACGGCATCGTGCTCGCACGCTACCCCTGGAGCCTGGAATCCAGGGCGCCCGACCCGTTCGTCCGCTTCGCGGCAACTCCCTCGCCCGACGCTCGCGCGCGGGTGGTCACGAGCGCGGACGGGACAGGCGCATTGCTCGCGCGCCGTGCGATCAATGGCTATCCCATGGCCATCGAGATCGTGCAGCCCATGCGCACCGCGCTGGCGGCGTGGCGGGTGCAGGAAACCGCGAGTTCAGTGCGCACCGGCTCGCTCGCCGTGTTCTCGGCGCTGCTGCTGGCCGCGCTCAGCTCCGCGTTGCGGCGACGCGAGCGGGCAGAGGCGGCGCAGGAGCACATGGAGAGCCAGTTGCGGGCCGCGCAGCAGGCCGACACCCTCGGCGTCTTCGCCGCGTCCATCGCGCACGACTTCAACAACATCCTGGCGGCGATCATCGGCTTCGCGGCGCTGGTGCGCGGCAAGATCCCGGCGGACTCGCCCGCGATCGCCAATCTCGACCGGTTGCTGGCCACCGCCGATCGCGCGCGCAGCCTCGTGCGGCGGGTACTGAGCTTCGACCTGCGCCGGCAGGTGCGAAGCCGGCCGTTCGCGCTCGAGCCCATCGTCACCGAGGTGCTCGGGCAGATCAGCGCCACCCATCCCACCGGCATCGACATCCGCAGTCGAGGACTGGATGCTGCGTCGCGCCTGGTCCGTGGTGATTCCACCGAGATCCATCAGGTCGTGATGAACCTGTGCACGAACGCCATCCAGGCGATGACCGGTGGCGGAGTGCTCGAGGTGGCCGTCGACACCGTGGTGATCTCCGCTCCGGCCACCCTGGCGGTCGGTGAGCTGAACCCGGGGACGTGGGCGCGGCTCAGCGTGATCGACCAGGGAGTGGGCATGTCCGCACGACAGATGCGCACCATGTTCGATCCATTCGTCAGCATGAAGCCGGGATCGCGCGGCTCGGGCCTGGGACTTGCCGTCGTACGCAACATCGTCGGCAGCATGGGCGGGGCGGTGGGCGTCACCAGCCGGGAGGGGCAGGGAACGCGCTTCGAGGTCTTCTGGCGCATCGTGCCGGCTGCTGAGCTGCAGGCAACCCAGGCGGCCGCTGCGCCCGGCCGCGGGCAGTCCATTCTCATCGTCGATGACGATGAGTCGCTGGTGAACATCGCCGAGGAATTGCTGGCGAGCCTGGGCTACGAACCGGTGGGCTTCAGTGATCCGCAGCTCGCGCTCGATGCGCTGAAGAGCGAACCGCAGAGGTTCGATGCGATCCTGACCGATGAGCACATGCCGCAGATGCGGGGCACCCAGTTCGCGCGGGAGGCGCGGCTCCTGAATGCCGCAATCCCGGTCGTCCTGGTCACCGCGCATCGCGAGCAGGGGGTGGAAAGCCGGGCACGGGCAGCCGGCATCCACGAAGTCCTCGACAAGCCGCTGCATATCGGACAACTCGCGCGAGTCTTTTCCGGGCTGTTCGCCGTGGTTTCGCAACGCAGCGAACCATCAACGAACGCAAATGAAAAAATTGGTTGAAATTATGTCGTGTCGCCATACAGCGACAGATCGAATTGCAATACGGTAGGGGCGACCTCGGCGATTCGTACACGAGATCCGGTTTCCGATGTGCACGCTGCACATCGCACATCGCCCATCGCACATCGCCCATCGCTGCGGTCCGAGTGGAACACACATGAGGTCGACACCGATGCGCAGCAATATTGTAATTTTTTCAGCCACGGCCGGAACGGTGTTGGCGATGGTGGGGTTCCATACCGTGGCACCAGTCCAGGCCGCCTCACCCCAGACTCTATTCCAGGACGTGTCATCGGCGGCCGGCTTCAACGGTAGCGGCACGGAGACCTGGGGTGCGAACTGGACCGATTACAACAACGACCTGTATCCCGACATCTTCGTCAACAATCACCGCACCCGCGCCAAGCTGTATCGCAACAACCGGGATGGCACGTTCACGGACGTGTCGAAGACGGCGGACGGGTCGAAGATCCCCGGCTGGACGGGCGGACGGTCCGATGTGGACAAGCATGGGAGCGCTGTCGGTGACGTCGACAACGACGGCGACGACGATCTCATCCTGTCGGTGAGCAGCGGACAGGACCGCCTGCTGATCAACAACAACGGCGTCTTCACCGACCAGAGCGTGCAGTACGGGGTCGACAAGATCCGCGACCTGGGGACGCGCCAGCAGATCTTCCTCGACTACAACAACGACGGCCTGCTCGACCTCGCCACCATCACCCTGTACCCGCCGGCATTCCACCCGCGCCTGCCGAACGGCACCTTTGGCGTCGGTTCCGGTGTGGAGGTGACGATGCCGTGTTCGCAGGATGCGCAGTGGGGGCACCTCACCGACCTGTACGCCGGCGGAGGCCTGGAGTTCGTGTGTGCCCCGCGTCAGGGCACTTATCCGGCGGTCGCGTCATTTCCCAGCGGCATTCCCACCAATGTCACCGCCAGCTTCCAGCAGTACTCGCCGGTCAACGATGGCGCCTCGCTGGACTTCAACGGCGACCTGCGGCCGGACCTGTTCCTGGCGCGCCAGACCGAGCGTCCCTCGGATGCCTACCAGTCATCCCCCACGCATTTCGAAACGCAGCTGATCACCTCGTCCAACACGTTCAAGTCCGTCACCTTCAAGACGGACGGGGTCGTGCAGTTCGTGACCAGCACGCGCGCCGGATCCGACCCGCAGGGTGATCCGACGCAGATCGACATCGGCAGCGTGCGCTGGCATCCGAGCTCGCTCAACTTCCAGCTGGACAAGCACGACTCCCGCAATTCGGGCATCTCCAGCGGCGCGCGCGGCGTGAACATCGGCTATCTGACCGACACCGATACCTGGAAGATCCAGGCCGGGAACTCCAGCAGCGACTACGCCTACACTTACCTGCAGGTCACCTCGACGGCGCCGATCACCGGACTGACTTTCACCGGTGCGAGCAGCGCCGACAAGGGCCTGGTACCCGTCGTGCTCAGCAACACCATCAATGGCCTGGTCAACGTCACCACCAGCGCCGGCTTCAACATGTCCTTGCGCTGCCCCACCGTGGTGGCGGGCGACTTCGACAACGACATGGACGAGGACATCTTCCTCGGCTGCACCGGCGGTGCGCAGAACCTGCCGAACCGGCTGTTCCTGAATGATGGCGCAGGTCACTTCACCGAAGTGCCCAATGCGGGCGGTGCCGCGGGCCGGACCGGCGCCGCCGTGTCCGACAATGCGGGCACGACGGAGGCCGTGATCGTGGCCGACTACGATCTCGATGGCTTCCTCGACCTGTTCGTCACCAATGGCCTCAACATGCGGCCGATCTACATCGGCGGCCCGAAGCAACTGTTCCACAATGTCGGCAACGGCAATCACTGGCTGGAATTTGACCTGGTGGGCCAGCATTCCAACCGGGACGGCATCGGCTCGAAGGTGTACGTGACCGCCGGGGGCAAGACCCAGTATCGCGAGGCCAACGGCGGCTATCATCGCTGGGCGCAGAACTCCAGGCGCATCCACGTGGGTCTGGCGGCCAACACGCAGGCCGATGTCAGCGTGGAATGGCCGGATGGCACGACCACCCTCTACACGGGCCTGGCGGCGGATCACCTGTACCGGTTGGGCCAGGGCGGCGGGGCCACCTCGGTACATTGACCGCCTAAGGTCCGTGTGACATTGCGCGCGGGCAGTCGATACCCGCTGTCGGCGGGGCAGGTCGAGCAATATGCCACCGAGGGCTTCATCGTACTGCCGTCGGTGTTCACGCTGGAGGAGATCGGCGCCGTCAGGTCGATGCTCGATCCGCTGTTCGAGCAGTTCCAGCGCATCCCCCGCTCCCGGCGATGGGACCTTGGCGCGGACAACGCCACGGATGATCGGCCGGTGCGGAGTGCGGAGATCCTTGCTCCCTCGCAACTCGATGAGCGGCTGACGCAGACCTCCGTTTACCACGCCTGCCGGGAACTGGCGGCCTGCCTTTGCGGATCGCCGGTGGAATACAAGTTCGACCACGCCATCTACAAGATGCCCTTCAGCGAGCATCCCACGGCGTGGCATCAGGACAAGGCCTACAGTGGTCCGCGCGCGCTGGCGGCCACGGTTCATTTCTGGGTGCCGCTGCAGGAGGTCAAGGTGGAGAGCGGCTGCATGCATTACCTGCCGCGCATGCACCAGGATGGTCTGATCCGGCACCAGCGCCACGCCAATGGCCATGTGCTGATGCTGCCATGGGTCGATGATTCGAGGGCCATCGCCTGTCCGCTGCGGGCCGGCGACATCGTCGCGCATTTTCCGCTCACACCGCATTACGCCAGCGGCAACCAGACCGGGCAGACGCGTCGCGCCTGGATCCTGCATTTCGGGCCCTGGGGGCGATCGCACCGACTGCGTCACGCCATGGGATTCGGCTGATCCTGCGAGAGCGGAACCAGCGCACAGGTTCACATCCGGTGCATGGATGCGCCCAGGGGCCGGGCCGGGCACCGGTCCCAATTGCCTGAGCAAACTGTCAAGTCGGTGTCTACAATGCCTGCGGGAACTTCCAGCGGCCCGCCGGCCACCGCTGCGCACACCATTGAACTGTGCGGCAACTACCGGAAATCCAATGCAGTTCCCGATGACAATGAAGGGATGATCCAGGAAGCGACCAGAGCCATGAACACTGCGCCCGTACGTCTGACCCATCTCGAGCGGCTCGAAGCGGAGAGCATCCACATCCTGCGTGAGGTGGTTTCGGAAGTCGAGAAACCGGTCATGCTGTATTCGGTGGGCAAGGACTCCGCCGTCATGCTGCACCTCGCCCGCAAGGCGTTCTACCCCTCGCCGCCGCCGTTTCCGCTGCTGCACGTGGATACCACGTGGAAGTTCAGGGCCATGTACGAGCTGCGCGACCGCATGGCGCGCGAGAGCGGCATGGAGCTGATCGTCTATCACAACCCCGAGGCGATGGCGCGCAAGATCAACCCCTTCGACCACGGCTCCGCCCTGCACACCGACCTGTGGAAGACCGAAGGGCTCAAGCAGGCGCTGGACAAGTACGGCTTCGATGCCGCGTTCGGTGGCGCCCGCCGGGACGAGGAAAAGAGCCGGGCCAAGGAGCGCATCTTCTCGTTCCGCTCCGCGAACCACCGCTGGGACCCCAAGCGCCAGCGGCCGGAATTGTGGAATCTCTACAATGCGAAGAAAGCGAAGGGAGAGAGCATCCGCGTCTTCCCGATTTCCAACTGGACCGAGCTCGACATCTGGCAGTACATCCATCTGGAGAACATCCCGATCGTGCCGCTGTATTTCTCGGCGGTGCGGCCCACGGTGGTCCGCGACGGCATGATCCTCATGGTCGACGATGACCGGTTCCCGCTGAAGCCGGGCGAGAAGGTGGTGCCGCGCTCGATCCGCTTCCGGACGCTGGGCTGCTATCCGCTGACTGGCGCCGTGGAGAGCAAGGCCGAAACGCTCCCCGAGGTGATCCAGGAGATGCTGCTCACCACCACCTCGGAACGGCAGGGGCGCGCCATCGATCACGACCAGGCGGCAAGCATGGAAAAGAAGAAGCAGGAGGGTTATTTCTGATGTCGGCCACCCAAAAGGACGTCTCCTATCAGGCGGACACGCTGATCGCGGAGGACATCGATGCCTATCTGCTGCGGCATCAACACAAGAGCCTGCTGCGCTTCATCACCTGCGGAAGCGTCGATGACGGCAAGTCCACGCTGATCGGCCGGTTGCTGTACGACTCGAAGATGATCTTCGAGGACCAGTTGGCGGCGCTCGAGGCCGACAGCAAGCGCGTCGGCACCCAGGGACAGAACATCGATTTCGCGCTGCTGGTCGACGGCCTGGCCGCCGAGCGCGAGCAGGGCATCACCATCGATGTGGCCTACCGGTTCTTCGCCACCGACAAGCGCAAGTTCATCGTCGCCGACACGCCGGGCCACGAGCAGTACACGCGCAACATGATCACCGGCGCCTCCACCGCCGATCTCGCGGTGATCCTCATCGATGCGCGCAAGGGCGTGCTCACCCAGACCCGGCGGCACAGCTACCTTGCGCACCTGATCGGCATCAGGAACCTGGTGCTGGCGGTCAACAAGATGGACCTGATCGGCTACGACCAGGCCAGGTACGATGCGATCGTCGCCGATTACCGCGCGTTCGCGGCCTCCATCGGCGTGCACGAATTCACCCCGATGCCGATCTCCGGGTTCATCGGCGACAACATCACCACCCGCTCGAAGAACACTCCCTGGTACCACGGGCCGACGCTCATGGAACACCTGGAGACGGTGGAGATCGACGTGACGGCGGCGCAGGCCAAGCCGTTCCGCCTGCCGGTGCAGTGGGTGAACCGTCCCAACCTGGATTTTCGCGGCTTCTCCGGCCTGATCGCCAGCGGGTGCATCCGCCCGGGCGATGCCGTGCGGGTGCTGCCCTCGGGCAAGACCACCACGGTCACCCGCGTCGTCACCTTCGGCGGCGACCTGCCGGTGGGCGTTGCGGGCCAGTCGGTCACGGTGTGCTTCGCCGACGAAGTGGACTGCAGCCGCGGCGATGTGATCGTCAAGTCGGACGAGCCGGCGCAGGTCGCCGACCAGTTCGAAGCGACCATCGTCTGGATGTCGGATGAAGCCCTGCTGCCCGGCCGTGCCTACTGGCTCAAGCTCGGCACGCAGATGGTGTCGGCGAGCGTCCAGCATCCGAAGTACCAGGTCAACGTCAACACGCTGGAGCACCTGGCGGCCAAGACCCTCGAGCTCAACGCGATCGGCGTCTGCAGCCTCGCCACGGATCGTCCGCTGGTGTTCGAGCCGTACGAAGTGAACCACACGCTCGGCGGCTTCGTGCTCATCGACAAGCTGAGCAACGCGACCGTCGCCGCGGGCATGCTGCACTTCTCGCTGCGCCGCAGCCAGAACGTGCATTGGCAGGCGCTGGACGTCACCCGCGAGAAGCACTCCGACCTCAAGAACCAGAAGCCGGCCGTGCTGTGGTTCACCGGCCTGTCGGGCGCGGGCAAGTCCACGATCGCCAATCTCGTGGAGAAGAAGCTGGTGCGCATGAACCGGCACACCTTCCTGCTGGACGGCGACAATGTCCGCCATGGCCTGAACAAGGACCTCGGTTTCACCGATGCGGACCGCGTCGAGAACATCAGGCGGGTGGGCGAGGTGGCCAAGCTGATGACCGATGCGGGGTTGATCGTCATCACCGCGTTCATCAGCCCGTTCCGGGCCGAGCGCAAGATGGTACGTGACATGATCGCCGCGGGTGAGTTCATCGAGGTGTTCATCAATACCCCGCTGGCAGCCGCTGAGGCGCGCGACGTCAAGGGCCTGTACAAGAAGGCGCGGGCGGGGCAGCTCAAGAATTTCACCGGCATCGACAGTCCGTACGAGCCTCCGGTGAATCCGGAGATCACCATCGACACCACCAAGCTGAGCGCGGAGCAGGCGGCAGACCTCATCGTCGACCTGCTGGTCCCATGAACGACGTCGAACTGGCCCGGCACGTAGCCGAGGTGGCGGGAAGGCTGTTGCTCGACGTACAGGCCTCCGGCCTGTTCGAGGACAAGAGCCTGGGCAAGGCGGGCGACCGGGTCGCGAATGCCTTCATCATGGAAGCGCTGCGCAAGCAGCGGCCGGACGATGCCATCCTCAGCGAGGAGGAGAAGGACAATGCGGCGCGTCTGTCCGCGAAGCGCGTCTGGATCGTCGATCCGCTGGATGGCACCCGCGAGTTCGGCGAGCGGCGCACCGACTGGGCCGTGCACATCGCGCTGGCGGTGGATGGCAAGGCCACGATCGGCGCGGTGGCGCTGCCGGGCTTTCCCATGACCCTGGACAGCGGCTCGGTGGTCGGTCCACCGCCGGCATCCGGTCAGTTGCGCATGCTGGTGAGCCGGACCCGGCCCGCCGCGGAGGCGGTGGCCGTGGCCGAATCTCTGGGTGCAGCGCTCGTGCCCATGGGCTCTGCCGGGGCCAAGGCCATGGCGGTGGTGCGCAACGAAGCGGACATCTACCTGCACTCCGGCGGCCAGTATGAGTGGGATTCCTGCGCGCCGGTTGCGGTGGCGCAGGCCGCAGGGCTGCACGTGAGCCGCATCGACGGCTCGCCCCTGGTCTACAACTGCGAGAACACCTACCTGCCCGACTTGCTCGTCTGCCGCAAGGAGCACGCGGCGGCGGTACTCGGCGCACTCAAGAAATAGACGGCGCGATGCATTGAGGGCTTGCGCGAGCGCAAAGCTCGCGCCGGCCGTCACGCGCGCAACGGATTTTTTGAGCCACGTTGCGCCGGATTGCGCCTTTAGTTTTGAAGGGGAGCCCCGCGGGGCGCCCTCCAAACCTAAACTGGAGCAGTCAAAATGTACCGCAAGAGCATGATTAAAAATGGGTTACACATGGCGCTGCCGACGTTGGCAGCGGCCTTTGCGGTGGGGCCGGCACATGCTGCGGGACCTGCCTTCAAGCACACTGGCGGCATCGCCACGATCACGTTCGCCGCTGCCGACGCGGCGCTGAAACCGGCTGCCGCCGGCGGCGTGGACTTCGTCAACGCGAAAACGAAGGAGATGCCGGTCGCCAGTGCCTTCTCCGCCGACATCGCGCAGGCCGACCTGATCGCCCAACTGAGTTCCGTCGGCCGGAGCGGCCACGCCGGCATCCTGGAGGGGGCGGATGGAGACGGGCAGTCGACACCACTGTTCCTGGGCAAGCCGGCGCACGAGGAGGGGGGAGTGGCGCCGCAGGAGGCGGGGACCAGCAATCAACCCTTCAGCACGGCCCGCGCCGATGGAGCGACCGGCTCGACCAACAAGATCTATCCCTTCCGGGCCGCCGGCAAGCTGTTCTTCACGGACAACGGCGCCTCGTTCATCTGCTCTGCCTCGCTGATCAAGCCGGGGATCGTCGTCACGGCGGCGCATTGCGTCAACAAGTACGGCGAGAACCGCTCATACACGAACTTCAGCTTCATTCCGGGATACAAGAGCGGCGCCGCGCCCTACGGGGCCTGGACGGTGAAGCAGGTGAGCGTGCTGAGCGCCTACGCCAAGGGCACGGACACCTGTTCCCAGGCCGGGGTGGTGTGCAAGGATGACGTGGCGCTGTTGGTGCTGAATGCGCAGAACGGCCGCTTCGCCGGCACGAGCACCGGCTACTACAGCGTCGGCTACAACGGCTACGGGTTCACCTCCACCAATCTCATCCACATCACGCAGCTCGGCTATCCGGCCTGCCTCGACAATGGCGAGATCATGGAGCGCAACGATTCGCACGGCTTCAAGTCGGCGAGCAACACCAACAACACGCTCATCGGCTCGCTGATGTGCGGCGGATCGAGCGGCGGGCCCTGGATGACCACCTTCGGCGTGCGTCCGAACCTGACCTCGACGACCACCGGCACGAATGCGACACCGAACACCGTGGTGGGCGTCACCAGTTGGGGCTCGACCAGCACCGGGCCGAAGCAGATGGGCGCCAGCCCGTTCCTCGACACCAACGTGATCGCGCTGCTGAACGGCGTGTGCGCGAATTTTCCGGCGAACTGCAACTGAGGGCGCCGGGGTGCGGGCGGGCGGGACTGGCGGTCCCGTTCGTCCGCACCGGGTGCGCCATCGCGCAACGCATCGCGCTGGGGCTCGATGCCCAGCGATCCGCTGTATCTCACCGACTACGGGGCGTGGGTGCTGCTGACCCTCGGAAAGCTCGAGCCTGACTAGCCCTCGTCCATGAGGCTGCAGTCGTTCAGTACTCGCCCGCCTACCCTGGCGACGACGATCACGCGCGTAGACCGGAGGCACCAACCATCGTTACCGTCGAAGTAGGGAACGGAGACGAGCCAGCAAGGCTCATCGATACTCGTGAAACCGAACCGTGCGGGTGGGGCCGACGGTTTGACATCGCCGACAATCGAGCCGAACTTTGAGTCGCCAGCAAAGAAGCCGGGCGATGCAAGATACGCGGACACTCGCTCGGCGCCGGCCTTCTCAACTGCATAGGCCTCAGCGATCTTCGCCGCCTCTGCCGGGGAGACGATGCGCGGTACCGGCGACTTGTCACTGATCGGCTCGCTGACGACGAGCGGGATAGCCATGAACGCAGAATTGGGCCAAATGCTGCCCAAGTCAATATGGTGGGCGGTACAGGGATTGAACCTGTGACCCCTGCCGTGTGAAGGCAGAAAATTCCCCTTCGGACATCAGCAGTCGTCCACCTATGTATATGAAATCCCTTAAAACACAGAGGTTTTGAACGCAACCGTCCGAGTCGATCCGTGCTAGTATTTTTCACATGGATTTCACACGGACGTTTTAGGTGAGAATAGACACCAAAATAGGCAGGGGTCGCCTGGATCCGCGGCCGGCGCCTTACTTCGCGCGCTTGTCTAAGGGACGCTTCCTCGGTTACCGGAAATTGGGCGATGGCTTGGGCTCCTGGGTGGCGCGATATCACCCGGAGGATGCAAAGCCTGTATCCAAGACCTTGGGGGAGCTGTCGGACACCTTCGAGTTCGACCAGGCGGCTGAAGCGGCGCGGTCGTGGTTCAAGGACCTCGATGCCGGCATCACCGGGCAGTCCGAGCAGGGCGAGGCCACCGTCGAAACGGCTTGCCGGGATTATGTGACCGACCGGCGCCGGGAAAAGGGCGAGGCCACGGCCCACGACGCCGACAAGCGCTTTCAGAGGACGGTATACGGAGATGGCAAGGATCGCCCGCCCAATCGCATTGCCGGCGTCCCATTGGCGAAATTGCGCAGCACCCAGGTTCGGGAATGGCGGGAGTCATTGGTGGTCGCCGGTTTGAGCAAGGCGAGCGTCAATCGAACACAAATCGCCTTGAATGCCGCCTTGAATCTGGCGGTGGCGCGAAAGGTCGTCAGCGTTGAAAAGGCCAGCGCCTGGCGCGACGTGAAACCCTTCAAGGGCGCCGCCAAACGGCGCGACCTGTTTCTCGATCTTGCGCAGCGGCGGGCGCTGCTGGCCGTAACGGGAGGCGGCTTGCGAAACCTGCTCTTGGCCGCGATGTATACGGGTTGCCGCGCCGGCGAGCTGGTCGGAGCGCTGTGCCGGCAATTTGATGCGCGAACATCGGTATTGACCGTGTCGGGGAAGACCGGAGCGCGACCGATCGTGCTATCGGTCGAGGCCGCCGGATTCTTTTCAGGCCTTACGGCATCGCGAGGCCCCGATGCGCATTTGCTCGTCCGCGACGATGGCCGGCGGTGGGGTCCTAGCGACTGGGACGAACTCGTGCGCGACGCGGCGGTCCGGGCAGAGCTTCCCGCCGGGACGTGTTTGTACACCCTGCGGCATAGCTGGATTACCCAGGCATTGTTGGACGGCATGAGCACACTCGAAGTCGCCAAGTTGGTCGGCACGTCGGTGATGATGATCGAAAAGTATTACGGCCACCTCGTACACGCCACGGCGCGTGAGCGGTTGGCAAAGGTCAGCATGCTGTGAAAGTCCGAGATGTGATTCGCATGATCGAGAATGACGGCTGGATCCACGTCCGGACAAAGGGCAGTCATCGCCAATTTCGCCATTCGGTCAAACCCGGAACCGTGACGGTGTCGGGAAAACTCGGCGTGGACGTGCCAATCGGGACGCTCAATAGTATTCTTAAGCAGGCAGGATTGAAGCGGACATGAGGAACCATTCGATGGAATATCTGGTTGTCATCGAAAAAGGCAAAAGCAGTTTTGGCGCTTACGTGCCGGACTTGCCCGGATGCGTGGCGGTCGGCGAGACGCGTCGCGAGGTCATGAAGCTGATCCGCGAAGGAATCGAACTGCATATTGAATCGCTGCGCGAGGCTGGTGAACCGGTTCCCCCTCCTGCCTCGAAGAGCGAAACGGTCAAGATCCGCGCGGCTTGAGTTGCCGTCGGCCTTCCTCGCGACATTAAGAATCCGCAATCTTTGAAAAATTAATCCTGGGGTATTTTCGCAGCCAGTCGGGCCAGGGCGAATTTGGTGGAGTTGCATCGTAGTCCAGCGTGGATTTTCCTTGCGGCCGGTTAATTCTGGAAAGATTGCTCGATCGGCGAATTGCGATTATCTAGTAGACGCTGTTCCAATTTTCCACGGTCATGCCCATGACCACATGGAGGCGTCGATGTCCACTCCCGTAGTTTCTCTGCCCCATCTTCGATTCGAGATTTCAGAGGCGGCGAATATCTTGCGCATCAGTCGCGCGACGCTGTACGAGCGCATCCGCGACGGATTGATCGCCACGCAGAAGGATGGCCGGCGCACGTTCATCACCGACGATGAACTGCGCCGCTACGTGAGTTCGAAAGCCTAGCCTCGCTATCGTTTCTGCGGCGATGGCGCAGCGGTGCCGCGACCTTTTCGCGTGGATGCGGGCGTTCACCGGCTTCAATCAATTGCCGGCAACGACGCGCCTCGTTCTTTTCTCTCACATGCGGTTCATGAATCGGGAGGGCGGAGGCTGCTGGGTGGGTGTCAGGCGACTGGCGGAGGCCGCGGGCCTGGACAAAGGCACTGTGGCAAAGCACCGGCAGGTCGCGATACTGGCAGGCTGGCTGATCGCTTCCCCGCACTCCCGGTATTCACGCAGTCGGTCATTCGAAGCTGCGATCCCGGATGAACTTGCGGCTGACTTCAGTCCCAACGCAAAGGGTGGCTTGCCGTCCGAGCTGGCCGTACAGTCGAATCGTCATGCGGCTCGTCGACTGTACGGTCGCAGTGCGTCGAGCGTACGGGTTGATCGAACTGACCGTCCGGTGGCGCCGTACAAATCTTTTCCAACTTCTCAAGATCTTCAAAACCGCGGCGCGCATGGAAGCGCGCGCGTGATGGAGGAGGCGAGCGCCGAACTCATCGCGTGGCTTCGTAGCAGTGATCTGGGAAGGCGTTACGCACATGATCCCGATGCGCTTGATCGCCTGACGCCATTGACGTTGAGATTTTCGGGTTACGAGTCGGTCGTACGGCAGGTGATCGAGGAATCCACATAGAGAATCGGGGCGAAGATCGTGGGAGGGCAAGATTAAAGGTCCGCGGTGCGCGCACTCGAAGGCAATGTCTGCACAAGGGGTTGTTGAGCCTTGCGGCGGATTCTCGACGGCAGTCGTCTGCTCAATGGTGAGGTGAATCAACTCACGAGCGAACTGTGCAGACAGCGGTTGATGATCATGGATAGCGAGGCAACTCATGCCTGACAGACGCGAGCAGCGATTCGAGGTGAGGCCGGCGGCGCCGCGCGCGCCACACGCGGCACCTGTTCACTTCGTCCGCCAGGTACGTCAGCTGGCCCACAACGCAGGCCCGATGAGGGTCGGTTCCGACGGCGCTGCCCGTTCCCGTCCTGGTCCTCGCCATGGTCGAGGTCGGGTGGCCGCGCGGGTGGCGGGGTCGTCCTTCGGACTGCGATCGAGGCGGGTAGCGGTCAAGGTCCGCCACGTGAAGATCGGCGGCAAGGTGAGTACGACGATGGCCCATGTCCGCTACCTGCAGCGCGAGGGTGTGGGGTCTGACCGTGAACCGGGCGAAGCCTACGGACGAGACGCTGACTCGGCGGACACCCAGGCATTTGCGCAGGGCTGCGTCGATGACCGTCACCAGTTCCGGCTGATCGTCTCGCCCGAGGAAGGAGCGGAGCTCGAGGATCTGAAGGACTTCACCCGATCGCTGATGCAGCAGATGGAATCCGACCTGCAGACGCGATTGGACTGGGTGGCTGTTGATCATTGGGACACCGGCCATCCGCACACCCATGTCCTGATCCGAGGCAAGGATCAGGAAGGATCCGACCTGCTGATCGACCGCGAGTACTTGACCCGAGGCCTGCGGATGAGAGCCTCGGAGCTGGCAACCGAGAGGCTGGGGCCTCGGACCCAGATGGAGATCGATGCCGACTGGAATCGGCAAGTGAAGGCGGAGCGCTGGACGGGAATCGACAACCTGCTGGACCGGCACTCGGTCGACGGATTGTTGAGGGCGTCAGAGCTTGCCGACTTGGATGCGGCCACTCGCGCTAGGTGCGTCGGAAGGCTTCAGACATTGGCGAGGATGGGCCTGGCCGATGAGCTCGATGACGACCAATGGCGATTGGCGCCCGGCCGGCGGGTGAACCTGCAGGAGATGGGCGAGCGGGGGGACATCATCCGAACGCTGCAGCGGGCACATGGCCGATCCGCCCACTATCAGATCCTGGACCCGGCCGATCTCTCCCACTCCCTGGTCGGTCGCGTCGCCGGCAAAGGGCTGCATGAGGAGATGGCCGATCGAGGCTACCTGCTGATCGAAGCCCTGGACGGTCACACCCACTATGTCCCGTTGGCCGCATCCGTGCCCCTGTCGGAGTTCCCGGCTGGCGGTATCGTCCGGGTGACCCCCGTCGGAGAGCGGGTGGTCGATCGCAACATCGCGGCGGCGGCCCATGAAGGGGTTTACCGAGTCGATGAGCATCTGCAACAGATCCAGGCCGCAGGGTACGACGGGATTGACCCCACGGAGTACATCCAGCCGCACGTGAGGCGATTGGAGGCGCTCAGGCGCGCCAGGATCGTCGAGCGGATCGAGGAGGGCATCTGGCGTGTTCCGGCCGATCTGGCCGCCCGAGGCCTGCAATACGATCGGGAACGCACTGGTGGGGCCGACATCAGGTTGGTGACGCCGCTGCCCATCGAGCGACAACGCCGGGCGTTGGGCGCGACCTGGCTTGATCAGCAGCTCATTGGAACGGTCCTGCCGCCGGAGAGCGAGTTCGGTCGGCAACTTGCCTCAGCGTTGCAGGACCGCCAGCAGGCGTTGATCGACGAAGGGCTTGCTCAACGTCAGGGCGCGAAGGTGTTGTTCACCAGCAATCTTCTGTCCCGGCTCAAGGAACGAGAGCTCGACTCGGTGGGCACGGGGCTGGAACGGTCTACTGGTCTTTACTACCGGCCAACGACCGAGGGCATCCGGGTAACCGGCACCTACCGGCAGGCCGTGCAGTTGGCCAGCGGCAAGTTCGCCATGCTCGATGATGGGGTCGGGTTTTCCCTTGTGCCGTGGCGACCAACAATTGACCGTCGCCTTGGTCAGTCGCTGTCTGCCACCATTCATGGTTCACGGGTCAGTTGGGAAATCGGTAGGTCCCGAGGGCTATCCATTTAGAAATCTAGTATGTCCGCCTTCCAGTCGGCGGCCGCTTCGAGCTTTAGCTCCTGCGCATCCAGTTGATTGGATTTGTTGTCAGAAGGCGGCGAGCGTACGCGTGCCCGAGTTGACTTCAATCAAGATCCGCGTAGGCTCTACGAACAAAGCCGCTGAGTATCAAGACAAGGATGTTTAGAAATGAACGTTTGGCGCGCCTGTACCCACCTCTTGTTTCGGTATTCCCTAATTGTCTTTGTCATTGTCGTTGGATTGGCTTCGGTTCGATCCGAAGCGTAATCGGTACCCTGTCCCGCAGGATTGGATCCAACCTATACCGAGTGCACGGCCCCAGTCTTTACGCCGTATTCGTACAACGGAAACTCCGATCTCACAGCAGTGAAGGATCAAATCCTACAAGGATTTTATCTTCCACAGGGTCCAAGTCAGCTGCCAGTTTTCTGTCCCGGTACAGCGTCTTACACTGGAACGTATCACTACCTTTGCGATGGAACGCCGGCGTTTGACGGATCATCAAAGTGCACGGCCTGGGGCGGCACGCTGGTAAAGAGCCAGATCCTTTATGACGTCCTTGGCTCGGGCCCTACAGTCGTATATGACCCTTTGCTAGGACCCTACCTGACAAATTGCATTGATGGGTGTTGATGGCTGTTGAGATCCGCGCTTTTCTGGCGATGAGTGCGGATTTGGATTGTTGGTCGTCGCGAGCAATTCGTGGCTGATTGATTTCATCGGCGCCCGATTGGACGACCGATTTTCCCTTGAT
>WBZN01000520.1_pt1 | contig 29200 bp, 15 predicted proteins | sample 5204281 | NCBI WGS metagenome assembly WBZN01 (sample SAMN12344347, study PRJNA552823) | activated sludge metagenome | biome: Activated sludge suspended growth; feature: Nitrification reactor; material: Wastewater; isolation source: activated sludge from nitrification reactor of wastewater... | reverse complement strand
CGATTGAGTACATGCAGGACGTCGTCGGCACGCAGCCATCGAAATGGTGCGCCGGCTGCCACGACCACGCGGTCTTCTTCAACGGCCGCTTCGATCGTCCGATCAAGGACCAGATCAACACGCCTGAGGCGCAGGCGGGTCTCGGGTGTACGTCGTGCCACTCGATCACGAAGGTCGGCAGCACGATGGGGCAGGGGGACTTCGAAGTCGAGTATCCGCCGCTCCACGACCTCGCGGCGAGCCGGCAGCCGGTGCTGGAAAAAGCGCACGATCTACTGACGCACCTGGCTCCCGGTCCGCATCGCGACACGTTCATGAAGCCGTTCATGCGCGAACAGACGGCCGAGTTCTGCTCGGCCTGTCACAAGGTACACCTCGATGTGCCGGTGAACAGCTATCGCTGGTTCCGCGGCTTCAACGACTACGACAACTGGCAGGCGTCCGGCGTCTCGGGTCAGGGCGCGCGATCGTTCTACTACCCGGCCAAGTCGTCCACCTGCGGCAACTGCCACATGCCGCTCGTGGCGTCGAACGACCCGGCGGCCAAGAACGGATTCGTGAAGTCGCACCGCTTCCCGGGCGCCAACACCGCGCTGCCGTTCGTCAACAAAGACGAGGTGCAGCTCAAGACGGTGCAGGATTTCCTCAAGGACGGCCAGGTTACCGTCGACGTGTTCGGGATCACCCGTGGCACCGAGCTGCCGCCAAGTCCCGAGAGCGACCCGGCGGGCGCACGCGGTGCCGCGCAGGAGCCGACGCTGATGAGCACGTTCGCCATCGGAGAAGAATCCGGCCAGTTTGCCAGCGGCGGGCGCCGCTCGAACGGTCCGCTCGCCGAGGTGCTCGCGCCGCTCGACAAGGTGCCGGTCACGGTGAAGCGTGGCGAGTCGGTGCTGGCCGAAGTCGTTGTCCGCACGCGCAAGGTCGGTCACTTCTTCCCGGGCGGCACGGTCGACGCGCTCGAAGTGTGGGTCGAGTTCGAGGCCGTGGACGACAAGGGGCGGGTGATTCGTCACAGCGGCGGCGTCGCAGACGAGGGGCGCGGTCCGCTCGACCCGACGGCGCATCTCTATCGCAGCCTGCAGCTCGATGAGCATGGCAACCCGATCAACAAGCGCAGCGCCTGGATGACGCGGTCGGTGGCTTATGTCCGGCTGATTCCGCCTGGCGCCGCCGACACGATCCACTACCGGCTGGATATTCCGGCCGATGCCGGTGACACGATCACCCTGCGGGCCAAGGTGAACTACCGCAAGTTCAGCTGGTGGAATACGCAGTGGGCCTATGCCGGTGTGCCGGCTGGACCGACGACCGGTGCGGACGGACACGCGCTGGTGAGCAAGTCGTTCGACGACCGGCAGTGGTCGTTCACCGGCGACCTGTCGACGGTGTCGGGGGCGACGAAGGAGATTCCGGCGCTGCCGATCACGGTGCTGGCGAACGCGCAGGCGACGCTCACGGTCGCGGCGGCCGATGCGACGCTGCCGCCGGCGTCGCCGCTGGTGGACGCCTCGGTCCGCGAGCGCTGGAATGACTACGGCATTGGCCTGTTGCTGCAGGGCGACCTGTCAGGCGCCGAGGCGGCGTTCCGCCGGGTCATGCAGGCCGATCCGAAATACGCGGACGGTCCGGTCAACGTCGCCCGGGTGCTGGTGCAGGAAGGCGACATGCAGGCGGCGATGCCGCTGCTCGAGCAGGCGCTGGCGCTGTCGCCCGGACTGGCCAAGGCGCACTACTTCCTCGGCCTGGCGCAGAAGGCGGAAGGGCGCTACGACGAAGCGCTGGCCAACTTCAAGGCGGCGGCCGCCGCCTATCCGCGTGACCGTGTCGTGCTCGGGCAGATCGGTCGCGTGCTCTTCCTGCAGCGCAAGCACGAGGAGGCGGTGGCGGCGTATCAGCGTGCGCTGAGCGTCGATCCGGAAGATCTCTTCGCCCACTACAACCTCATGCTGGCTTACCAGGGCCTCGGACAGGCGGACCTCGCCGAGCGCGAGCGGCGTCTGTACGAGCGATTCAAGGCAGATGAATCGGCGCAAACGATCACCGGACCGTTCCGCCAGCGGTCACCGGCCGACAACAACGAGCGGCAGTCGATTCATGCTCACTGATCGCGCACCCCGGACGACCCTTCGCAAGGGCAGCCGGATTCGTCTTATCGGTCTTGCCGGGCCGGCCGGTGTGGCGGTAGCGGTCACGTGCGTCGCGCTGTGGGCGAGCGCGCTCGCCGGCCGTGCCGCCGCGCCGACCTTCACGGACATCAGCGCCGCCGCCGGCATCCGTTTCACCCATACGAACGGTGCCTTCGGCAGGAAATACCTGCCAGAAACGCTCGGCTCCGGCGTCACCGCGTTCGATGCGGACGGCGATGGCCGGCAGGATCTGCTCTTCGTCAACAGCACGCGCTGGCCGGGGCGTCCCGGCGCGCCGTCACTGCCGGCGCTCTATCGCAACGCCGGCGGCGGCCGCTTCACGGACGTGACGCGTGGTTCCGGGCTCGATGTCGAGCTGTACGGCATGGGAGCCGCCGCGGCCGATTTCGACAACGATGGCCACGCCGATGTCTACGTCACGGCGCTGGGCGGCAATCGTTTGTTCAAGGGCCTCGGCAACGGCCGCTTCACCGATGTGACGGCGAAAGCCGGTGTGGCCGACAGCGGCTTCTCGACGGGCGCGCTCTGGTTTGACTACGACAAGGATGGCCGCCTCGATCTGTTCGTCGCCCACTATGTCGACTGGACCGAGAAAGGCGACCTGCACTGCACGCTCGACGGCAAGTCCAAGTCGTACTGCACGCCCGAATCCTATAAGGGACAGAGCGGGTCGCTGTTTCACAATCGGGGCGACGGCAGCTTCGAGAATGTCACTCGCAAGGCCGGACTGTTCGACACCGCCGCCAAGGCGCTCGGCGTTGCCATGCTCGACTACGATGGCGACGGTTGGATGGATCTCTTCGTGTCGAACGACACCCAGCCCAATCGTCTCTATCGCAACCAGAAGGACGGCACGTTCGTCGACGTCGCGGTCGCCGCCGGTGTCGCCTTCAGTGAGGCCGGCGTCGCCCGGGCCGGCATGGGCGTCGACGCCATCGACTACGATGGCTCGGGAAGGCCGAGCCTCATTGTCGGCAACTTCTCGAACGAGATGATGGCCGTCTATCACAACGAAGGCAAAGGCCTGTTCATCGACGACGCGCCGCGTTCGACGATTGGCCGGTCGACGCTGCTGACACTGACCTTCGGCTGCTTCTTCTTCGACTATGACCTCGATGGCCGCCCTGACATCTTCGCGGTCAACGGCCACGTCGCCGACGACATCGAGAAAGTGCAGTCGCGGGTGACGTATCGCCAGAAGCCGCACCTGTTCCGCAACGCCGGTGGCGGCCGATTCGAAGAGGCCACGCCCTCGGCGGGGCCGGCCCTGGCGCAGCCGATGGTGGCCCGCGGCGCGGCCTACGCCGACATCGACGGGGACGGTGATCTCGACATCGCCATCAGCACGAACAACGGTCCCGGCCGACTGCTGCGCAACGACAGCGATGCCGCTGCGCATGCGCTGCGGGTGCGGACGGTCGGCACGACGTCCAACCGTGACGGCATCGGCGCGACGGTGCAGATCTCGGTCGGCGGACAGAAGCGCGTGCAACTCGTGAAATCAGGTTCGAGCTACCTGTCGCAGAGCGAATTGCCGCTGACCTTCGGCCTGGGTGCCGCGTCGGTCGTCGACGAGATTCGTGTCACCTGGCCGGGCGGCAAGGTTGACGTCGCCACGAAGGTGACCGCCGACACCACGGTCACCGTGCGTGAAGGGGCTGGCGTGGTCGAGTCCCGACCGATCTCGCGCAATGGCGCGACGGCGACGTCCGCCGCGGCAGCGCAACCGCCAGCGACGAACAGCCGTCCGCCGGCATCCGGTGCCCGCCGTTGACACGGTCCGTCCAGCGGTGGCGAGCGGCGTGGCTGGTCGCGGCCTGTCTGACCGTCACGCTGGCCTGTTCGTTCACCTCGAACGGCTCCCCGAACGGCGCCTCGAATGGCGCGTCCAGTGGATCAATGAATGCGGCCGACCGCGAGAAGCGGGAGCGCGCATACCGTGCGAACAACCTCGGTGTCGCCCTGCTCGAGCAGTTGAAGTATCCCGAGGCCGCGACCGCCTTTCGCGACGCCCTCGCCATTGACCCTGCGCTCGGCCTCGCGCACCTGAACCTCAGCCTCGCGCTGTTGTACGCACAGGACTTCGCCGGCGCCCAGCACGAGGCCGAGCTTGCCGCGCAGCAACTGCCCGAGGCGTCGCAACCGCAGTACGTGCTGGGGCTGATTGCCCGCTCGCAGAGCCGCAATGACGTCGCCCGCGCGCAGTTCGACCGCGTGCGCCAGAGCGAGCCGACCGACGTCGGCGTCAACATCAACGTGGCGCAGATTGCGCTTGAAGATCAGCGCTACGCCGATGCCATCGGCGTCCTGCGTCCCGTCGTCGAGGCCGAACCGTCCAATGTCACTGCCGCCTACGTGTACGGCCTGGCGTTGACGCGCAACGGCGCGACCGAGGAAGGGCAGCGGTGGCTCGAGAAGGCGCAGGAGCTGCGTCGCAGCGGCTACGCCGTGACATTCGGCACCGGCTACCTCGAACAGGGGCACCTCGCCGAGGCGCTGGCGTCGACGGGACGAGAGCCGGATCTCCTCGCCCCCCTCTCTTCTCGCGTCGTCTTCACGGCGGCGACGCTGGCGCCCAGGCGTGCCACCGACGCGGCGTCCGCCCCGTCCGTCGATCCAGCTGGTGCTCGCGGCTCACTCACCACCTTCGACGTGGACGGTGACGGTGATCTCGACGCGCTGCTCGTGGAGGCCGGTGGCCTGCGTCTGCTGCAGAACGACGGCACGCCGTCGACCGGTCCGGCCTGGACCGATGTCACGGCGGCGTCAGGACTCGGCGGTGCCCGTGCCGGCACGCCGGCGGTCACGGCGGTTGCCGCCGATTTCGACAACGACGGCGCGTCTGACCTGTTCGTGTTTCGTGCCACGGCGAGCGGCCTCTATCGGAACGACGGTAAGGGGCACTTCAGCGACGTGACCGCTCGCGCCGGCTTCCCGCCGTTCGCGGCGACGCCGACCGCGGTAGCCTGGGTCGATGTCGACCACGACGGCGACGTCGACCTGGTACTCGCGGGCAGCGCCGGCCGGCCGCAACTGCTGCGGAACAATCGCGATGGTTCGTTCACCGACGTGTCGGCGGCGGCCCGGCTCGACCACGCCGGCGACGTCGTCGCCATCGTGCCGAGCGACTACGACAATCATCGCGACGTCGACCTGCTGTTCGCGTATCGCGACGCACCGCCGGTTCTGTACGCCAATCAGCGTGATGGCGGGTTTCGCGACGTCACCGCGTCGACCGGTCTGACGTCGGCCGTGCCGGCCGGCGGCGTTGTGGCAGCCGGCACGGGCGATATCAACAAGGACGATGCGCCCGACTTCATCTTCGCGACCACGCGCGGTGTCGTGGCCGCGCTCAGCGACGGTCGCGGACGATTCTCGACTCAGCCGATTGCCGAGATCGCCGGCCTGGTCGCCGTCCAGGTACTCGACTACGACGACGATGGACTGCTGGACGTGGTGGCGTGGTCGAGCGACGGCCCGCACGCCTGGCGGAACGAGGGGCGCAGCTGGCGTGACGTGACCAACACCGCGATCGCCACCGCCGCTGCGGGGGCAGGTGTCACGGCGTCTGCACGCGGTCCGATCGCGGCGCGCGCGGTGGCCGCCGGCGACTTCGACGGCGACGGTCACACCGACCTCGCGGCGCTGGCCGCCGACACCGCCTGGCTGTGGCGCAACAGCGGCGATCCGGGCCGCCACTCGCTGCGCATCGCGCTGCGCGGACTGGTCAGCAACAAGGCGAGCGTTGGCGCCAAGTTGCAGATCAGGGCGGCCAGTCTGAGCAGTCGTCTCGAACTCTCCGCGGCGTCGCCAGCCGTGGCCCCGGCCGACGTCGTCTTCGGCCTCGGCGAGCGTCCCGCTGCCGATGTCATCCGCGTCCTGTGGCCGTCTGGCATTCTGCAGGCCGAAGTCGTGGACAGCGGCGGCTCGTCCGCGCCGCTGGTGCGACCGGCACCTGTGGTCATCGAAGAGCTCGATCGCAAGCCCTCGTCGTGCCCGTTCCTCTTCACGTGGAACGGTGAGCGTTTCGAATTCGTCACCGACTTCCTCGGTGGTGGTGAGATGGGCGACTGGGTCGCGCCCGGCCGCTTCAACTCGCCCGATCCGCTCGAATACGTCCGCATCCGCGGCGACCAGCTGAAGGCGCGCGACGGTGTCATCTCGCTGCGGGTGACCAACGAGCTGGAAGAGACGCTGTTTCTCGACCAGGTGCAGCTGGTCGCCATTGCCCACCCGGCAGACGTGGCGATCTTCCCGAACGAAGGGATGACCGACCCGCCGAAGCCGCATCGACTCCACCCGGTGGCCCACGTCCGTCCCGTCGCTCGCGCCAGCGACGAACATGGGCACGATGTGACCGCGCGTGTGGCCGCGCGCGACTGGCAGGCGCCAGACGACTTCACACTTGCCGCCATTCGCGGGTATGCCGAGCCGCACACGCTGACGATCGATGTCGGGCACGTAAGCCGGCCCGTGCTGCTCCTCACGGCCTGGACCGACTATGCGTTCTCGAGCGACAACGTGGCCGCGCAGCAGGCCGGCCTGACCTCGGAGCTGCCGAGCCTGAGCGTGCAGGACGCCGCGGGCCGCTGGCGTCCGCTCGACGTGACGATTGGCCTGCCGGTTGGACGTCCGCAGACGATCGCCATCGATCTCACCGGGCAACTGCGGCCCGGCGAGCGCGTCGTGCGGCTGGCGACCAACATGCGGATCTACTGGGACCAGGTCGCTGTCGGCGAAGCGACCGCGGCGCAGCCGCTCACCGCCACCCTTGACGCGTCGACGGCCGTGCTGCGCGAGCGTGGCTTCTCGGCAGAGTTGCGGTCCGGTCGCCAGCGTCCGACCCTGTACGACTACGACCAGGTCACGCTGACGTCACCGTGGAAAGCGATGGCCGGCCATTTCACCCGACCGGGCGACGTCCGGACCCTGCTGGCCGCCACGGACGATCAGTTCGTCATCGCGCGGCCGGGAGACGAGGTCGCGTTGCAGTTTCCCGCGACAGCCCTGGCACCATTGCCCGACGGATGGACGCGCACGTATCTGCTGCGCGCCGATGGGTTCAGCAAGGAGATGGATCCGAACTCCGGCAGTCCGTACACGGTCGAGCCGTTGCCGTTCCATCGCATGACGCGCTATCCCTACGATTCGACGCGCGAACGTTATCCTGAAACCGCTGCGAGCCGGGCCTGGCGCGACGCGTTCAATACGCGCCTTTCGGTGCGTCCGCTCCCTCCGCTGGCGCCGCTCGCGTCGCCGGCGGCACCATCGACCGCCCCGACTGGCGGACACTGAACCGATGCCCATGCTTCGCTACGCGGCCGCGGCGTGCCAGACCGATCTGCCGAATCCACTGACGCGCGACGCGATGGCCGCGAATACCGATCGCATGCTCGCGATGATCGATGCGGCGGTCGCTGGCAGCGCGCCGTTCCTGCCGGTCAGGCTGGTGGTGTTTCCCGAGTTCGCGCACGCGGCGCCGGTGTACCCGACGGTGGAGCAACTGCTCACACACCTGGCGGTGCCGATTCCCAACGCGCATACCGATCGACTGATCGCGAAGGCGCGGGAGCATGACATCTACATCCAGAGCGGATCGATGCTCGAAGTCGACGCGCGCTGGCCCGGGGTCGTCTTCAACACGACCTGCCTCATCGGTCCGGAGGGCATCTGGTACAAGTACCGGAAGGTCAATCCGTGGATTCCGTACGAGGTGCACAGCAGTCCGCACGATATTCCCGGCTATGACGAGCCGCTGTTTCCGGTAGCGGACACGCCCATCGGTCGCCTCGGCTGCGCCATCTGCTACGACTGGCTGTTCCCGGAAGCGATGCGCCAACTGACCGCGAATGGCGCCGAGGTGCTCATCCGGGTGTCGGCCTACATGGATCCGTGGGGCGCGACCGAGCCGATGAACTGGTGGACGGTCATCAATCGCGCCCGCGCCATCGAGAACGTCGCCATCGTCGTTGCCGCCAACCAGGGCGCCAGTCTGCGTCACTATCCGCCGTACTCGTGGCCGGGCGGCTCGCAAATCGTCGACTTCGACGGCCGGCTGCTCGCGGACGCGTCGCCCGGTCCGGGCGAACGGATCGTCGTCGCGCCCGTGGACCTTTCAGCGCTACGGCACGAACGGACCACCCGTGTCGGCCACCACATGCCGTCGCACCTGCGCACGGAAGCCTATCCGGTGTACCGGACCCCAGCCTATCCGGCACGGACGCAGCCGCAGGCGCCGCTCTCGTTCGAAGAGAACAACGGGCGCATTGCCGCTGCCAAGCGCGGCTTCATCACGCGCAGCGACCTGCCGTCGACCGACCGCTCAGGCAGCTAGTGGCTGCCGCGGCCCGGCTTCGCGAAGGCGAAGGGGCGCAGCCGCGGCGTGGTGAAGGCGGTCTCCTCTTCAACGATGTCGAGTAGCCGATCGACGGCCACGTTGCGGAATGTCTGTGTCCGTCCGGTCGTTGGCCAGCTGATCTCGAGCGTCTCGATACGCGTCGCCTTCCCGAGGCCGAGCGTCTGACGCAGTGGGTTCGCGCCGAACGTGCCGCCGCTGTTGACGTGCCGGTAGATGCTCCGCCGGGTTCCGGCGTCGATGATGTCGGCACGGATGCGGGCGCCAATCGCCGAGCGATTCGACGTCCGGCCGTGCAGGGTGAGCGCGAGCCAGTGATTGCGGAAGCCCGGATTCTCGTAGAAGACGTTGTTTGCCGGGTCGACCGGGTAGGCCCCGCCCATCTGCTCGAACACATCGAGGTCGCCGTCCTGGTTGAAGTCGGCGAAGACGACGGCATGTCCTTTCTGCAGGTGGGCGAAGCCGCCGGCCTGGCTGATGTCGGCGAACCGCTTGCCCCCCTGGTTGTGGTACATCACGTTCGGCATCAGGTTGTGCACGGCCGGATAGCCGGTACCCAGGTAGAAGTCGAGGAAGCCGTCGTTGTCGAGATCGCCGAAGTTCGAACCCATGGGCGCCGTCGGCCGCGTGAGGTTGTACTGCGCCGACACCTCGGTGAAGTGACCGGCGCCGTCGCCTCGATACAGGCGGGCGAGCTCGACGTCGAGTGGACGCTTGAGCGCGCTGGCGGCCAGGTGCTCGATGCCAGCCGCGTAGGCGGCGACGTAGAGGTCGAGGGCGCCGTCGTTGTCGACATCCCAGAACCAGGCCGGAAAGCTCTCCGTCGGCCCGGCGACGCCGACCCGCTCGGCGATATCGGTGAACGTCCCGTCGCCGTTGTTGTGATACAGCCGGTTCAGCTCGAAGCGATTCGAGACGTAGAGGTCGGGACGGCGATCGTTGTCGATGTCGCCCCACGTCGCCGCCTTGGCGTAGCGGTTGTTGGTGACGCCCGCGGCGGCGGCGACGTCGGTGAAGGTGCCGTCCCCGTTGTTGCGGAACAGCTGCGACGGCGCATTGATCGCCGCCGATGATTCGTTGCCGATATAGAGATCGAGATCGCCGTCGTTGTCATAGTCAGCCCACGCACCGGTCTGACTGGGGAAGCGGGCGGGGGCGAGACCGGCCGCGAGTGTGACGTCGGAGAACGTCCCGTTCCCGTTGTTCCGCAGCAGCGACTTCGGATGCTGGCCCTGCGCGCCGAGCCAGGCGCCGCGCAGCACGAGGATGTCGGTGGCGCCGTCGTTGTTGTAGTCGGCCTGGACCATGTTCAGGCCGCCGGCGATGCCGGTGAGGTTGGCGGGTTCGGTGCGATCGCTGAATCGCCCGTTGCCGTCGTTGTGATACAGGCGCAGACCCTCGCGCGGATCCCAGCTCGACACCACCAGATCGATGAGGCCGTCGTTGTCGAAGTCGTCTGCGATCGCGCCGCCGGAGTTGTTCACCGTGTCGAGCCCGAGGGCGGGTGCGATGTTGGCGAAGCGGGGAAACGCTTCTTCTGATTCGAACGCTGACGGTGGAATCAGAAAGGCCTTCGGCACCTGGTCGGGATAGCCCCCTACGGTCATGTACGCGATGTTCATGAGCCAGCGGAAGGAAAGGTCGAGCGCGTCGTTCGGATGGTTGGCCAGTCCTTGGGCGAAGGTGGCAATGGCGCGGCGTGATGGTTCCTGCTGCGTATGGAGACTGTCACCGCGCAACGGCAGGATACAACTGGTGGCGCTGTTGTGCAGCGTGCAGTTCTGCGTTTCACCGAGGCGCATGTAGGCGACACCCAGGTGGAACAGGTTGGAGTTCATGTACGGCGCCATCGTCGTCGCATCACCGGCCCGCGTCACGATCGGCAGTGCCTGCGACAGGTGGTCGATCGCCTCGGCGACCTGGCCGGCCCGCAGTTCTGCCTGCGCCAGATCGATGAGCACGAGCCAGCGTTCGGAATCCGGTGTGGTCGCCGTCAAGGCCGCCAGGCGCGCGCGCTGCTCGCGCAGGGCGGTTTCGCCGAGAAACGGGTGCCGCTGAGGCGTGGAGCTGGCGATGTCCCTGAGGATGGTCAGCATCCGCAGATGACCCGCATCTGACGCCGGCGCGGCAGCCGGAGTGGACCCAGGCACTTGAGCCAGCACAGGTGACGAGGTGGCGGGTGACGCGGTCGGTGGTTGCGGCTGCGGCGGCGGTGCGGCCAGCAGTGACGCGGCGAGCATCGTCGTGACGCCGATGCTCAGCCAGCCGATGCCGGCAGATGACCGAACCATCGGGTTATGCTATCCGAAGAGCTGCATGAACCTCCGCACCGTTTGTCTGCTGGCCGGATGCCTGTTCGTCTCGGCATGCACCGACTCCCGGCCGTCCACGCAATCCACGTCGCCTGGTGCCGCCGCGGTGCCGCCGACCAGCGGCGGGTCGGCGACCGCTGCCGAGTCGCCGTCGGCCGCCTGGTTCACCGATCGCGCGGCTGAGAGCGGCCTGCGCTTCCAGCACGTGAACGGTGCCAGTCGGCAGTACTTCTACCCGGAGATTCTGCCGCCGGGCGTCGCCCTCTTCGACTACGACGGCGACGGCGACCTTGACGTGTTCGTGGTCCAGGGGACGGCGCTCGGCGCGCCCGGTGGCGCGTCGCCGTCAGCAGAGGCGTCGACGTCCGCCGCTGGTCAGCTGTTTCGCAACGACCTGGCCGTGCAGGCTGACGGGACGCGGACGCTGCGCTTCACCAACGTCACCGCCGCGAGCGGCATCACGACCCGCGGCTACGGGATGGGCGTGGCGACCGGCGACATCGACAACGACGGCGATGTCGACCTGTACGTCACCAGCTTCGGCGCCAACCAGTTGTTCCGCAACAACGGCGACGGCACATTTTCCGACGTCACGCGCGACAGCGGCACGGCCAACCAGCCGAATGGCTTCTCCGTGTCGGCTGCCTTCGTTGACTACGATCGGGATGGGCTGCTCGACCTCTACGTGTCGAACAACACGAACTACGCGCTCAGCAACACGACGGTCTGTCCGAACCCGGCCGGCACGCCTGACTACTGTCCACCGCAAATCTACGGCGGTCGGGCCGATCGGTTGCTTCACAACATCGGCAAGGGACGGTTCGCTGATGTCACGGCGAAAACACTGCCCGGTCTGAAAGCCAGTCCGGCGCTCGGCGTCGCGACCGCCGACTTCAATGGCGACGGCTGGATGGACATCTACGTCGCCAACGATGGCGAAGACGATTTCCTCTGGATCAACCAGCAGAACGGCACGTTCCGCGAATCCGGTCTGGCGGCTGGCGTCGCCGTGACCGCGGAAGGCAAGCCGGAAGCGAGCATGGGCGTTGATGCCGGCGACTTCGACAACGACGGCGACGAAGACCTCATCGTCGCCGAACTCACCAGCCAGGGAAGCAACCTGTTCGTCAATGACGGCCAGGGACGCTTTCGCGATGCCAGCGCGGCGTCCGGCATCGGCTCGCAGAGTCAACCCTACACCGGCTGGGGCACCGGCTGGATTGACTATGACAACGACGGCTGGCTCGACATCCTGACCGTCAATGGCACCATCATCGAACTTGCCGCGCAGAAGGGACAGCCGTTCCCCTACGCGCAGCGCAAGGTGCTCTTCCACAACCTCGGGACTGGACGGTTCGAAGAAGTCGGCGGCCAGGCCGGTCCGGCGTTCGCGCTCACCGAGTCGGGTCGTGGCGCGGCGTTCGGCGACATCGACAACGATGGGGATGTCGACGTGGTCGTCGGCAACGACAGCGGTCCGCTGCGGCTGTTCGTGAACGACATCGGCGCACGCAACCACTGGGTGGGCCTGCGCCTGCTCGATGGCCATGGCCGTGATGCGCTTGGCGCGCGCGTGCAGGTAACCCGAGGCGGCGCGCCGGCGATCTGGCGGCGGGCGCGGGCCGACGGCAGCTACGCTTCCGCCAACGATCCGCGTGTGCTCGTGGGCCTGGGAACGGCGACGACCGTGCCGGCGGTGACGGTGCTGTGGCCCGATGGCACGCGCGAACGCTGGAGTGGCGTGACGATCGACCGCTGGACGACCTTGCGGCAGGGCACGGGCGAGAAGGGATGACGACGCAGCGCGGCGCGAACGATCGGCGTGTCCACGTTCGACGTGCGCGTCCACGGCTGCGACTCGCGGCGGCTCTCGCCGGGTGGCTGGCGTCGACGGCGTGCGGCGGGCAGGACAGCACGTCAACGACGGCGACTCCGGCGACCGCCGAGACAACCGGCACCGCCGCCTCCGTCACCGCGGCCGCGACCCGGGCAGACCACATCGTGCTGCGACCGACGCCATTGCCCGACCTGTCACCCATGGCGGCGACGGTGCAGCAGCAGATTCGCGACCAGCATGCGCGCCTGGTGGCGCTGGCGGCCAACGCCGCCGCTCCGCCGCTCGAGTTGAGCGAGGCCTACGGTGGCCTGGGGAAGCTGCTGATGGCTGCGCAGGCGTACGACGCGGCCGAGCCTTGCCTGCTGAACGCGCAGACGCTGAATCCCGCCGACCCGCGCTGGCCCTACTACCTCGCGCAGATTGCCCGCACGCTGGGGCAGCCCGACAAAGCGCTGCCGCTCTTCGAACGGGTGCGGCAACTGCAGCCCGATGACGTCACGACGCTCGTCTGGCTCGGCGAGACGCAGTTGCAGCTGGGGCGGCCACAGGCGGCCGAGCCGCCGTTCGCGCGCGCGCTCGCACTGCAGGAAACGTCGGTGTCGGCCCGCTACGGACTGGGTCGGGCGGCGCTGGCCGAGAACGACTACCCGCGCGCCGTCACGTACCTCGAAGAGGTGCTCAAGCGCGACCCCAAGGCGTCGTCGGCTCACTACCCGCTGTCACTGGCGTACGAGGCGCTCGGGAACAAGGCGAAGGCGGCCGAGCATCTGCGTTTACGCGGCACGCGCGAGATTCTGCCGGCCGACCCGCTGATGGTCGATCTCGAAGGGTTGCTGAACAGCGCCCAGACGTACGAGACGCAGGGCATTCGCGCGCTCGAGCGCGAGGATTTCACCACTGCCGCCGACCAGTTCCGCAAGGGGCTGGCGTTGGCGCCCGAGAGTGCGGCGTTGCACCACCGTCTCGGCGCGGCGCTGGTCGGGCTCGGGGACAAGCCGTCGGCGCGACGCGAGTTCGAAGCCGCCGTCGGTCTGCAACCGACCTACTTTCTCGCCCTCTACAGTCTCGGCGTGTTGCACCAGGAAGAGGGCCATCACGAGGAGGCGATCGCCCGCTTCAAGGCTGCCCTGGCGGCGCGTCCGATCTACACAGAGGCGCGCGTGCGCCTGGCGTCGAGCCTGCGGCGCGCCGGGCATCCGCAGGAGGCACTGGCGGAGTATCAACAGGTGCTGTCCGCCAACGCCGATCTCACCGAGGCGCGGCTCGGCGCGGCGATGACGCTGGCGCAACTGGGACGCTATCGTGACGCGCGCGAACGCCTCGTGGCCGCGGCCGCGAGCGGACCCGATCAGCCGACGTTCCAGCACGCGCTGGCGCGGCTGCTGGTCACGGTGCCTGACGGTGCGTTGCGCGATGGTCAACGGGCGATGGGGCTGGTGCAGCAGCTCGTGCAGCAGGGCCGTTCGCTCGAACTCGGCGAGACCATGGCGATGACCCTTGCGGAACTGGGAGAGTTCGATCGCGCGGCCGCCATTCAGCGCGATCTGATCACCGGCGCGACGCGCAACAATGTGACGACGGTGCTGCCGCGGCTGCAGGCGAATCTCGCCCGCTACCAGCGGCGCGAACCGAGTCGCACGCCGTGGACGCGCGAGGAAGGACCGTAGTGTTGAGGAACGTCGCCGTCCGTGCGTTCGCGATCGTGGCGAGCCTGCTCGTCCCGGTGGCGCCGGTGTCCGCCCAACTGGTGGCGTCACCGTCCGCGGCCGTGTCGATTCGCGAGGCCGTGCCTGACGCCTCTGCCGGGACGTTGACGATTGCCGGCGCCGGATTCGGCGCCCGGCCCTTCGTCACGCTCGATCTCGTGCCGGTCGACGTCCAGCTGTCGAACGACTCGCGGATCATCGCCCGCGTGCCGCTGGCGGCCATGCCGCCGGGCTCGTATCAGCTGACCGTCAGCCGCGGCGCGGCACCCGGCGAGTCGGCGTCGCTCGACGTCTCGCTCAACGGCGGCGCGCGCACGCCGATCGCCCCGGCCGTCACGGTGCCCCTGCTCGCTGGCACCGACCCGGCGGCGACCATCGAGGGCCAGCCACCGATCACTGTCGCCGACGTCGACCGCGAATGGCAGCGGACTGATCCGGCCGGCTATCTCGCGCTGATGCGCCAGGTCGATGCGTCTCGGCGTCGCCTCGCCAACCAGCTGGTCGCCGAGGCGCTGCTCGCACGCGAAGCCGCCTCGCGCGGACTGACCACCGACGCGCTGCTGAAAGAAGAGCTGCCCAGGCGGACCATTCCGCTGCCGGATGCCGCCGTGACGTCGCTCTACGCCAGCCTCAACGAGCGAACACGCGGGACCACGCTCGACCAGATGCGCCCGGCGCTGCGCGCCTGGCTCGCCAAGCACACCGAACCTGAGCTCGCGCGGCTGACCTACGTCGAAGAGCTCATGAAGACCTCGGCGCGCGCCGACATCGTCATCCCGGCGCTGCGCACCGAGGTCAGCGTCGCGCCTGCCGACCCCGCGCTCGGTCCGGCGACGGCGGCGGTCACGATCGTCGCGTTCGGCGATCTGCAGAGCAACGAGTACGTGCGCCTGGCGCAGGAGTTCACGCGCGCCCGCGAGACCTTCGGCGCCCGCCTGCGCATTGTCTACAAGCCGCTGCCGACCTTCGGGCCGGCGTCGGCGGCCATCGCGCAGGCGGCGGCCTGCGCGCACGCGCAGGGGCGGTTCTGGCCGTATCACGATGCGGCGATGAAACCAGGGTCGCTCGAAGGGGCGCGGCTCTCGACGATCGCCGCCGACGTCGGCCTCGACGGGGCGGCCTTCGAGCGCTGCCGCCAGAGTGCCGACAGCCAGTCGCTGCCGCAGCGCGCCGTCGACGACGCCGGCCGCTATGGCATCAGCGGGAGCCCGGCCTTCGTCGTGAACGGACGGTTCGCGCCGGAGCCGCCGCCATTCCTGCCGCCGTTCGAGTACCTGAAGCGCCTGGTGGAGGAAGAGCTGCAGCGCCAGGCGCGCGAGGCCGCGGGTCGTTAGCGGGCTGGCGCCGGCAGCAGTCCGTGCGCTTCGTCTACGGCCACGACCTGGTCGGCCGCGACGTTCTCGAAGAGTTGCCGCGTGCCTGAGGGCCATTCGACCTCGAGGCGCGTGACCTGACGATCGCCCGCGAGGCCGAAGGTGAGTGTGAGCTCGCTCTGCGACGCGTAGCTCGAACCGCTGTGGACCATCTGCCACTGTGAACCGCCGGCGCTGGTCACCCGCACGATGGTGCCGAGGGCACTACGCGTCGATCGCGCACCGGCCGCACGCACCCGCAGCCAGTGGTTGGCCTGGCCGCCGTCATTGCGCAGCAGCACGGCCGGGCCGCCGAGCGTGGTCATGGCGAGGTCGAGGTCCCCATCACCGTCGGCGTCGAGATATGCGGCGCCGCGTCCCATGACCGGACGGTTGAAGGCGGCGCCCAGGCGGGGGCCGATGTTCTCGAAGACGCTCGTCGCCGTCCGCGCCGTCCCACGGTTGCGCAGCAGCAGCGGTGGCTGGCTGAGGCGGGCACGGGCGTCCATGCCCTGCGACTCGTCGGTGCCGCCGTTCAGGGCGAAGAGATCCAGGTAGCCATCGAGGTCGGCGTCGAAGAAGAACACCGCCCAGGTCACGTTCGACAGGCTGGCGCGGCCGATCTCACTGCGCGGCGCGATGTCGGTGAAGGATCGGCCATTGGTGTTGCGGTAGACGCCGAGCATCTCGTTCAGGAAGTTGCCGACCGCGATGTGCGGCCGGCCGGAGCGGTCGAAGTCGGCGGCATCGACGCCCATGTTGGCGCGGGCGACGCCATGTTCGCTGAGGGCAACGCCGGCCCGGACCCCTTCGTCGACGAAGTGCCCCTGACCGTCGTTGCGATACAGCTTGGCCGGGACGCGGTCGCTGCCGATGAACAAGTCGAGCCAGCCGTCGGCGTTGTAGTCGAGCACCGCCACGCCCATCGCCTTGTCGGTCGGGTCGTTGAGGCCGGCCCGCGCCGTCACATCGTCGAAGCGGCCGCCGCCCAGGTTGCGATAGAGCTTCGGCGCCGTCGGCTTGTAGGCGTCCGGACCGCAGTAGCCGCGTTCGCCGCCAAGCGCACAGACCGGTTCCTTCGCCGGCGACCACTGGACGTAGTTGCCGATGAAGAGGTCGGCGAGGCCGTCGCGGTCGTAGTCGAGCCAGGCGGCGCTGACTGCGAAGTCGCTGTTCCGGATGCCGGCCCGGCTGGTGACGTCGGCGAACCGTCCGGCTCCCTCGTTGTGGAACAGCCGGCCGCCGTCGGCCGCCGTGATGAAGACGTCGTCGCGGCCGTCGTTGTCGTAGTCGGCAACGGTGGCCCCGAGGCCGTAGAGGGTGGTCTGGTCGAGGCCGCTGCCGGCGGTGACATCGCGGAACGTCCCGTCGTGGTTGTTGCGCAACAGGGCGTGACGGGTCGGACCGGTGGCCTTCCAGTTCCGGCCGTTCACGAACAGGAGGTCGGGCCAGCGGTCACCGTCGAGGTCCAGCACGGCGACGCCGCCGCCAAAGAGCTCCGGGTAGTACTTGGCGCCGGTGGCGCCATTGTTGTGGCGGAACGCGATTCCGGCCGATTGGGTGATATCGGCGAACGCCAGCGGGGCGGGCCGGTCCGGTGCCTGGGCGGCCGGCACGGCCATCGCCAGCACGGCGGCAAGCCCGGCCATGGCGGCGGCTCGCAGGCCGGGAAGGGCTCGAATTGACGGTGGTGTGACGGGCAGACGGGGCACCTGGCCCCATCTTAGCGGGTCTTCCTGACTCTGCCCGAGAGGGCCGCGCGAACCACGCGGTCGTGCAGTGGCCGGGTCGGTGTCGGCTGTGTGTCAATTTGGTGACAAGCCGCCGGTTTTTGTCTTTCGGGCCAGCGACTTCCGGGTGGCCGGGCATCACGAAACCGTGCGAGAATACTGGTCGCTTTATGCGTGGGAACTCCTGCGAGTTGGGTCAGCGAGAGGCCCGTGGGAATCGCGATGGGAGGGGAGTGAGTATGGGGTGGAAGCGTTCGTTGGGATCGGCTCTGGTCGTTCCCGCTGTCATGGCTGTCATGGCCGCCGGGGCGACTGTCGCACAGGCGCAGCAGCCGGCCGCGGCTGAAGTCACGTTCCACAAGGACATCGAACCAATCCTGCAGCGCAGCTGCCAGAAGTGCCACCGCACCGATGGTGTCGCGCCGATGTCGTTGTTGACCTACGAAGAGGTGCGGCCGTGGGCCCGCGCCATCAAGACGCGCACCGGCATCGGCCCGCGCGCCGGCGTCATGCCGCCGTTCTATCTCGAGAAGAACATCGGCATTCAGCACTTCAAGAACGACCCGTCGCTGAGCGACGTCGAGATTGCCAAGGTGGCGAAGTGGGCCGACAGCGGCGCGCCGCGCGGCAACGCGGCTGATGCGCCGGCCGCGAAGAAGTGGGACGACAACGCCAAGTGGGCGATCGGCACCCCCGACCTCATCGTCAAGACCACCGACGTCGTCGTCAAGGGCACCGCGCCTGACTGGTGGGGCGAGATTCCGCGCGTGAAGATTCCGCTCGACGAAGACCGCTACGTGGTCGCCCTCGAGGTCAAGGAGTTCAACGACGTGCCGTCGTCCGGCAACGGCCGCGCGACGGTCGGCGGCCGCTACGTGTTCCACCACATGATTTGGAGCACGAAGGCGCTGGGCGAAGGCGACCAGGGCAGCGATGCGGCGTTTGATGACGGCAGCACCGGCTGGCCCGTGCACGAGGTCGGTCGCGAAGCCGACTTCTTCGACCTCGACTCGGCCCGCCTGCTGAAGGCCGGTTCCTCGGTCATCTCCGACTCGGTGCACCTGCACTCGAACGGCCGCGACACGAAGGCCCACCTCGAGATCGGCTTCAAGTTCGCCCCGAAGGGCTTCACGCCGAAGTACAAGCGCTCGCTGATGTCGCTCGGCAACGGTGTCGACATCGACGTCCGCGCGATGGAGAAGGACCAGCAGCTGCACGCCTACGCGGTGGTGAACGAGCCGACGAAGATCCTGTCGTTCGAGCCGCACTTGCACGCGCCCGGCATGCGCATGTGCCTCGAGCTGATCTGGGGCTACAACATCCAGACCCTCAACTGCGTCGGCTACGACCATAACTGGGTGCGTGGCTACAACTACGAGGACGACTACGCGCCGCTCGTGCCGAAGGGCGCGATTCTCCACATCATCGGCTACATGGACAATTCGCCGTCGAACAAGAACGTCCCAGACCCGCGCAACTGGCAGGGCTCGGGCAACCGTTCGGTCGCGAACATGTTCATCGACCTCGGGAACCGCGTCAGCCTGACGGAAGAGCAGTTCCAGGAGGAGATGGCGAAGCGGCGGGAGCGGCTCAAGCTCACCCGCAACAGCGTCGTCATCGGCTGCCCGCTCTGCACGATCAGCGCGGCCACGGCGCCGCAGCGCACGCAGCAGCAACAGCAGCAGAACCAACAGCAGTAGGTTCGACCACCGACCTGAGGCCCCGGCGCACACGCGCCGGGGCCTTTTCTTCGATCAACAGCTGGAGAGGCGGCCGCGGGACTTCGTGTCCGCAGAGGCGCCGGACGCCGTTCCGATCGTGCGTGGCACGACCGGGCCGGGGCGAAGCTTGCGCCGCGCCAGCATTCGATTTCGGGATATGCGGGAGCAGGGCAGATCATGAGCGACATGCGTACTTCTTGGACCAGGACGCTCGTCCTGGGCGTTTCCCTGGCGATGGCCTTCGGCCTGGCAGTGCGCGGCACGGCGCGCGCCCAGTCGTTGTCCTACACGAGCGGCCAGAACGTCTCCCCGGCCTATGAAGGCTGGGAAGAAGATGAACAGGGCAACAAGTTCTTCCTGTTCGGCTACATGAACCGCAACTGGGTCGAGGAAATCGACGTGCAGGTCGGGCCGGAGAACAGCTTCAGCCCGGGCACGCCGGACCAGGGCCAGCCGACGCGGTTCCTGCCGCGTCGCAACCGATTCATCTTCAAGGTGCCGGTACCGAAGACCTTCACCGAGAAGGACGAGATTGTCTGGACGCTGACGACGAAAGGCAAGACCGAGAAGGCGTACGGCACCATCCGGACCGACTACAAGGTCGACTCCGTCACGGTGATGTCCGAGACCGGCGCGCTCGGGGGCGGCACGAGCAGCCCGGAAGTGCGCGCCAACAAGGCGCCTGTCGTGACCGTCCAGGGCAGCAAGAAGCTCACGGCCAAGGTCGGTGAGTCGCTGCAGATCGTCACGCTGGTGCAGGACGACGGCATTCCGAAGCGCCGCCTGCCGGGCCTGTCGGGTGCCGCTGTGGCAAACACCGGTTCGCGTCGCGACACCGTCGCCGCCGCGCCAACCCAGAACACCCAGAATCCGCTGATCGCGAACCGCCTCACGGCGCCGCCGGCGCGCGTCACGGTCGGCAAGAACGTCGGCCTGCACCTGGCGTGGTTCGTGTTCCGCTCACCGTCGAACGCGAAGGTTCAGTTCTCGCCCGAGCAGACGTCGACCTGGGAAGATACGCGCGCCGGGGCGAACTCGCCGTGGGCGCCCATCTGGATTGCGCCGCCGATGCCGGCGGACGGCAAGGTGCCGGTCACCGTATCCTTCGACACGCCGGGCACCTACGTGCTGCGCGCCCGTTCGGACGATGGTGGTCTGACGGGTGACGACGAAGTGACCGTCACGGTCACCAAGTAGGCGACGGTCGGGCACGGACGAGACAAGACGGGACGAGAGAGACGATGAAGCGATTGACGATTCCTCGCGTTGTAGTCGCCGTGGCGGCCGCCGCGGCGGCCTCTGCCGTTGTCGTGACGTTGCAGGCGCAGTCGGCCGGGACGACGACCGCCGACGTCCAGGCCGGCTTTGCCAATCCGGCGAAGTGGCTGAGCGTGCACGGTGACTACACCGGACAGCGCCACAGTCCGCTGACGCAGATTACGCCGGCCAATGCCGCCCAGCTCACGCCGGTCTGGACCTTCCAGACCGGTGGCGTGCAGGGGCAGTTCGAGGCGACGCCGATCGTCATCGACGGCGTGCTCTACTACACCGGCCCGCAGAATCACGCGTGGGCCGTCGACGCGAAGACCGGTAAGGAAATCTGGCACTACCAGCGGACGCTGGTCGCCGGGTTGAAGGTCTGCTGCGGCCCGGTCAACCGCGGCTTCGCGGTGTACGGCGACAAGCTGTACATGACCACGCTCGACTCGCACCTGCTGGCGCTCGACATGAAGACCGGCAAGGTCGTGTGGGAGGTCGAAGTCGCCGACTTCAAGCTGGGGTACGCCAGCACGCCGGCGCCGCTCGTCGTCAAGGACAAGCTGATCGTCGGCATCGCCGGCGGCGAGTACGCCAACCGTGGATTCCTCGACGCCTACGAGCCGGCCACCGGCAAGCGCGTGTGGCGCTTCTGGACCGTGCCGGCGCCGGGCGAGAAGGGCAGCGAGACCTGGCCGGTCGACGTCCTCGAGCGCGGCGGTGCGCCGACGTGGCTCACCGGCACCTACGACCCGGATCTCAACACGTTGTACTGGGGCACCGGCAATCCGAACCCGGATTGGGATGGCGACAGCCGTCCCGGCGACAACCTCTACGCCGCCTCGCTCATCGCGCTCGATCCCGACAAGGGCACGCTGAAGTGGCACTTCCAGTTCACGCCGCACGATACGCACGACTGGGACGCCAACCAGGTGCCGGTGCTCGCCGACCTGAGCATCGGGGGGCAGGCACGCAAGGTCGTGCTGCAGGCCAACCGGAACGGGTTCCTCTACGTGCTCGATCGCACGAACGGCAAGTTCATCGCCGCGCACGCTTATGGCAACCAGAACTGGGCGAGCGGTTTTACGGCAGACGGCAAGCCGATCGAACTGCCGGGCCACACGCCGACCGAAGCGGGCACCAACACCTGCCCGGACTGGTACGGCAACACGAACTTCATGTCGCCGTCATTCGACAAGGCGCGTGGTCTGTTCTTCCTGACGGTCCGCGAGACCTGCGCCAAGTTCATCAAGAAGGCGACGCCTGACGCCAACGTCGGCGACCGCACGATGGGCGGTACGGTGCAGCCGCTCGAGCCGCGTACCGGTGCGCTCAAAGCGATTGACCCGGTCACCGGGAAAGAGAAGTGGGCCGTCCGCTATGCCGGTCCGGGGTGGGCGGGCGTGCTGTCGACGGCGAGTGGTGTCGTCTTCGCCTCTGACAACGCCGGCACGTTCATGGCCGTCGATGCGGTGTCGGGCAAGGTGCTGTACAGCTACCAGACGGGCGGCAACGTGTTCGCCCCACCGACCACCTACACGCTCGATGGCAAGCAGTACGTCGTGCTGCCGTCGGCGACCACCATCACCGCGTTTACGGTCCGCTAAGGCGGACTATACTCTGCGGTCGTGACGTTCTCGCGCACCGCTGCCGTGACCGGCCTCCGTCGGTCACGGCGATTCTTTCCCTCGATCGTGGCGCTGCTGTCCCTGCTGGCGGCGGTTCCCACGCCTGCCTTCGGCCAGGACGTCCCACAGACCATCGTCCGCGATGCGGACGGCCGCACCACCATCCGCGCCGTTCGTCTGACCGCCCCGCTGCGGCTGGACGGCGCCATCGACGAGGCGGTCTACACCGACATTCCTCCCTTCTCGGACTACATCCAGATGGAGCCGCGGGGCGGCGAACCGGCCACCGAGAAGACCGAAGGCTGGATCCTGTTCGACGACCGCAACGTCTACGTGTCGCTGCGCGCCTACGAAAGTGCGCCCGAGCGGATGATCGTCAACGAGATGCGGCGCGACTCGAACAACATCCGCCAGGGCGACAACGTCGGCTTTGCCTTCGACACGTTTCTCGACAAGCGGAATGCGGTTCAGTTCGAAGTGAACGTCCTCGGCGGTCGCACCGACGGGCAGAGCACCAACGAACGGCAGTACAACGGCGACTGGAATCCGGTCTGGCGGGTCTGGACCGCGCGCTTCGACGGCGGCTGGAGCATCGAGGCGATGATTCCGTTCAAGTCGCTGCGCTACACCCCCGGGCGGCAGCAGACGTGGGGATTCCAGACGCGCCGCGTCAGCAAGTGGAAGAACGAGATCTCGTACATCACCAAGGTGCCGCCATCGCTCGGCATGGGCCGGGCCGACTTCTCGGCATCGCTCTATGCGACGGTGGTCGGGATCGAGGCGCCGCAGAATGGCCGGGTGCTCGAGGTCAAGCCGTACGTCATTGCCAACCTGACGACCGATCGGGTCGGCACGCCGCGGCGGAACAACGACCCCGACGGTGACGTCGGCGTCGACGCCAAGGTCAGCACGCAGAACCTCACGGCCGACTTCACGGTGAACACCGACTTCGCCCAGGTCGAGGCTGACGAGCAGCAGGTGAACCTGACGCGCTTCACGCTCTTCTTCCCCGAGAAGCGTGAGTTCTTCCTCGAGAACCTCGGCACCTTCACCTTCAGCGGCGTCTTCGGCCGCGCGACGACGGCCGCGGCGACGAGCACCAGCGGTGATTCGGGTGACACGCCGATCATGTTCTACAGCCGGCGCATCGGCCTTGGCGCGAGCGGCGCGCTGCCGATTCTCGGCGGCGGCCGCCTGTCCGGACGCCTGGGCCGCTTTTCGTTCGGGCTCATCGACATCCAGACGCGTGACTTCGGTTCCGCGCCGTCCACCAACTTCGCCGTCGTCCGCGCCCGGCGCGACATTTTGCGGCGCAGCAGCATCGGCGCGATGTTCACCGGCCGATCCGTCTCGGTGACCGGTCTCGGGCAGAACCAGATGTTCGGCGTCGACGGCACGTTCGCCTTCTTCGACAACCTCGCCATCAATACCTATTGGGCGAAGACGCAGACCGACGGCTTGCGCGGAAGCGCGAGTCGGGCAGCGGACCGCTGTACGTCGGGCTCAGGGACCAGTCGCCATGCTGGCGTTCGTAGACGCCGATGCGCGAGAACGAATTCCACTTGCTGAAGAGCACGCGGTCACCCTGGTGCCCTTTGGTATCGGTGACGTCGAACGTCGCCAGGCCCGAGAGCTGACCGCCCAGGGCGACGGCGAGCACGCCACCGCCGACCAGCGAGAGGCGCCGGCGGTCGCCCGGCGCGGCGAAGAGCAGGGCGGCCAGGACGGCAAGGGCGGCTGCGGCGATGACGACGCCCGGGGCCCCGACCCCGTTCATCAGCGGCAGCAGCACCAGGCAGCCGGCCGCGGCGCCGAGCAGGTCGGCCGCGTAGATGGCGTTGACCCGGGCGCTGAAGCGGCTGATCGCCAGGGTGATGACCAGGCCACCCGTGAAGAAGGGGACGGCGGCCAGCCCGTAGATGATGAGCATCAGTGCCAGGTTGCGCGGTGAGTAGTTCAGCCCGACCCGCAGGCGCACCAGGAAGAAGAGGGCCAGCACGGTGGCGCCGGCAAAGACGAGGGCGCGCGTCGCGAGCAGCGGCCCGGTGGCGCGGCTCTCCAGCTGCCGCCGGCGCAGGAACGCGAAGACCCCGCTGGCGCTCAGGCCGAAGAGCGCAATCGAAATCGCGAGGAAAGCGAAGTGGTAGTACATGACGACCGAGAAGATGCGCGTCAGCGCCAGCTCGGTCATCAACAGCGCGGCCGACAGACAGGCGACCGCAAGGAGCGGGGCGAGGGACATCGCGGGAGTGTACCATCCGGCTTTTGGCACACCTTCCAGGCGAACTTCAAGGACTTGGACCCGAATTGCCCGGTTGGGCCCCGGAATAGCCCCATATCTGTAAGATTCCCGTAGAACGGCATACCCGACCTCGGGTATAGTTTCCCGCCGATTGCGTCGGGAGGGGAGTCCCGGCGCGACGGTCGTACAGCTTCGGATGCGAGTCGGTGGCGGCTCTGCCGAGGGGAGGCACAATTGATCCGATCAGTGTTGCGACACGCGAGGCGTGTTGTCTATGCGATGCTCATGTTGGGCTGCGTGTGGGGCTCCACACAGCCGGCATTCGCACAGCAGGCCAGTGGTATCAGCGGCATCGTCCGCGACAGCGCCGGGCTGGCGATGCCGGGCGTGACCGTTGAAGCGGCCAGTCCAGCGCTCATCGAAAAGGTCCGTTCGGTGACGTCCGACGGCGACGGCCGTTACACCATCGTCGACCTGCGGCCTGGTCTTTACACCGTGACGTTCTCGCTGCCCGGCTTCTCGACCGTGAAGCGTGAAGGCGTCGACCTCGGTGCCGGGTTCACCGCCCAGGTGAACGTCCAGATGCAGGTCGGCGCACTCGAGGAAACGATTACCGTCTCCGGTGCGGCGCCCGTCGTCGACACCCAGACGATGCGCCGGCAGGAAGTGCTCGACCAGAAAGAACTCGAGTCGCTGCCGAGCGGCAACATCGGCCTGCAGACGCTGGCCTACATGACGCCCGGCTTCGCGACCACCCAGTCTGACGTCGGCGGCGGCCGCGATACCTGGTCGGCCCAGGGCGCCTACACGCTGTACCACGGCAAGACCGGGACGCGCGCCTCGTTCGACAACTTCCGCAATCAGTACTTCATCGGTGCCGCCAACGGCGTCGGCTACGTCACCGACCAGGGGATGATTGCCGAAATGCAGCTCGAGACGAGCGGCATGGGCGCCGAGTCAGGCTCGGGCAGCGTGTCGATGAACGTCATCCCGAAGAGCGGCAGCAACGTCTTCGCGGGCGGGATCGACGGCTTCTACTCGAACGCCAACATGGCGAGCAAGAACATCGGCCCCGAGCTGAACTCGTGGACGAGTGATCCCGCCGTGTTGCGTGCCGCTGGCATCAACGCCTCGGGCCAGGTGCAGCGCATCTACCGCGTCGGTGCCCAGCTCGGCGGTCCGATCAAGCAGGACAAGATGTGGTTCTACAGCGCCATCGGCCGCTGGGGATCGCGTGTGAACCAGCCAGGCGCCTTCTTCAACCCGCTGCAGGGCAGGGCCAATATTCCCGGCCGTCCGGCGTCCGCCGAATTCGGTCCGGCGCTCGGGCCGACCCCGACCCTCTTCTATCCCGGCCAGCCGGGGTCTCCGGCCATCAACGAGACGTACGCCGGCATGAAGCAGGCGGCCAGCTTCGACTGGTATCGCAACCATGCGACGCGTCTCACCTACAACCTGAACGCCAAGAACCGCCTCAACTTCTTCGGCGACATCCAGAAGTCCTGCCGCTGCACGACCGGCCCCTTCACCGGCGCCAACGCGATCGAGAGCGAGCGCGGCTGGGACTGGTGGCCGTCGGGCGTGGTGCAGGGCACCTGGACGGCGCCGCTCACCAGTAAGCTGCTGCTCGACGCCGGCGCGTCGTGGCAGGTCGCCAACTGGGTGAACTTCGCCGAACCGGGCGTGTCGCGCGACGACCGTTCGATTCTCGAACTGGCGACGAACTACCGTTACGGTGCGACCACCCTGCTGACCGCGCCGAAGGCGCGGACCGGCCGCAGTGCGCAGCGCTTCGCCGTCTCGTATGTCACCGGCACGCACAACGTGAAGGTCGGCATGACGCTCGAACAGGCGTTCAACGACGAGTCGCGCAGCCGCAACAACACGACCGATGGTTTGAACTACGACTTCCTGAACGGCCGGCCGTCGCGCATCCAGTACTACGCGCAGCCGTACTTCCAGCAGGAGCGCATGAACGCGGAACTCGGGCTCTTCGCCCAGGACGCGTGGACGATCAAGCGCCTGACCCTGAACCTCGGCATCCGCCTCGACTACGTCACGATGGGCTACCCGGCCGCGTCATTGCCGGCCGGTCCGTTCGTGCCGGCCAGACAGGTGTCCGAGCTCAAGGGCGTGCCGCAGTGGACCGACATCAACCCGCGCGCCGGCTTCGCCTATGACGTCTTCGGCAACGGCCGTACGGCGGTCAAGTTCTCGGTCGGTCGTTACAACGAGCTGAGCCGCAGCGACCTGACGCGCCGCTTCCACCCGTTCGCGTCGTCGGTGTTCTCGGCGTTCCGCAACTGGAACGATGCGAATGCGGACTACATTCCGGACTGCAACCTGGCGGTCTTCACCGCGAACGGCGAATGCGGCGCCATCTCGAACGTCAACTTCGGGCAGTTCCTGCCGCAGGCGACGCAGTTCTCGGACGCTGTGACCAAGGACAATCGCGACTTCCTCTGGGACGTCAACACCGAGGTCGTGCACGAGCTGATCAAGGGTCTCTCGTTGAGCTTCGTCTACAACCACAACTGGGATGGCAGCTTCACGGTGACCGATAACCTCGCCGTCGGTCCGGCGGACTTCGACGAGTTCTGCGTGACGGTGCCGACCGACTCGCGGCTGCCGAATTCCGGTCAGCGGCAGTGCGGCTTCTACGACATCAAGCCGTCGCTCTTTGGTGTCGGCAACCTGAAGGTCGCCAACGCCAAGGAATACGGCGCCAAGCCGCAGCGCTACTGGGACGGGTTCACCATCTCCGCGAACGGACGTCTGCCGAAACAGATCACCCTCGGCGGCGGTCTCGACTTCGGCCGCCAGGTGCGCGACAACTGCTACACCGTCGACGTGCCGAACCAGCCGAACGACATCGGCAACGCCAACACCGGCGGGCCGTTCTGCCGGCAGGTGACCTCGTGGATGAATACGATGGACATCCGCATCCGTGGCAGCGTGCCGCTGAAGTGGGGCTTCAACGCCAGCTTCATCTTCCGCAACACGGCAGGTGCCGAGCAGTCGGCGATCCTGACGGTGGCGAATGCGGACATCGCGGCCGGTCGCGTCCAGTTCGTCAACCCGGCCCGCACCTCGCTGTCCACGGCGCGGGCGGTCAATCTCCACGCGCCGCAGGCGCTGTTCGGACCGCGGTTCAACCAGCTTGACTTCGCGGTGAACAAGACCGTGAACACGGCGGTGGGCCGCATCCGCCTGGCGCTCGACCTCTACAATGCCACCAACGCCAACTCGGTGCAGTCAGTCCAGACGGCCTACGCACTGGCCGGTAACCGCTGGCTCCGTCCGAACCAGTTCCTCGATCCCCGGCTGGCGCGCGTGACCGCCAGCTTCCAGTTCTAAGAGAGGAGCCGGAACCATGGTGATGAAGCGCATTGTTGCACTCGGCCTCGTGTTCGCACTGGGCCACTCGGCCGTCGCATTCGCTGAGGGCTCGCTCCTCTCAGCGGGTGCGCGGCATCTTCAGCAGGCCGTCCAGTCGGCGCCGGCACCGAACGTGCCGGTGGTCGGCCGCTCGCTGGCGGCCAACGCCGCTGCTCAGCAGGGGGGCTCGACGCTGCAGTCGAGCGGCCTTCGCAGGCGCACCAAGCTGATGATCGGCCTGGCGATTGCCGCTGGCTTCGCTGGCAGCGTGCTGGCCATCGACAGCCGGGTCGAGAACAACACGCCGTCCAGCCTCGGCACGCGCCAGGACTAGCGCGCTCCGAGTCACGACCATCGCCCCACCAGACGCCTCGGCGCCTGGTGGGGTTTTTCATTTCCGGCGCCCGCTCGAGGCGTCGACAAGACTTCGACAGGTAACGTAAGGTTGAATCGGATGTTGGGCGCAGCCTACCTCGTGCTCGTGCTCGGATCGGTGTGGCTCTGGGGCTTCCCGAGCGCCACGCTGGCCTACTACGTCAACGTGGCGGTGCATCCGCTGCTTGGCCTGGGTCTGCTCGTCGCCGGCGCGCGCTGGCTGCGGACCTGGTGGCGCGGCGGCCTGACCGGCCGCGCGATGGTCGCGTTGCACGGCCTGTCGGCCCTGCTCGGCGTCGCCATTCTCATCCTCGGGGCGACGACCCGCTATCGGCTGCTGGTCAACGCTCACGCGTTGAGCGGTGGCCTGGCCGCGCTGTTCCTCGGCGTCTCCCTCTCCACGGCCGCCTCAGCCCGCCACGTCCGGCGGTTCGCAGCCGCGGTGCTCGTCCTGGTCGTCGTCGGCAGCGCGACGGCGGCGCTGGCCCGGGCCGGCTACGACGACCGGATGCGCCAGACGTTTCGCATCGAGAATCCGCCGGTGCCGCCGGGCGCCATGGAGCAGGAGGGCCGCGGTCCGGCCAGCCCGTTCTTCCCCTCGTCTGCCGACACCAACGTGCGTGGCATCATCCCGGCCAATTTCTTCATGACGAGCGAGATGTGCGGTCGCTGCCACAAGGACATCTACGACCAGTGGAACTCGTCGGCGCATCACTTCTCATCGTTCAACAACCAGTGGTACCGCAAGTCGATCGAGTACATGCAGGACGTCGTCGGCACGCAGCCATCGAAATGGTGCGCCGGCTGCCACGACCACGCGGTCTTCTTCAACGGCCGCTTCGATCGTCCGATCAAGGACCAGATCAACACGCCTGAGGCGCAGGCGGGTCTCGGGTGTACGTCGTGCCACTCGATCACGAAGGTCGGCAGCACGATGGGGCAGGGGGACTTCGAAGTCGAGTATCCGCCGCTCCACGACCTCGCGGCGAGCCGGCAGCCGGTGCTGGAAAAAGCGCACGATCTGCTGACGTACCTGGCTCCCGGTCCGCATCGCGACACGTTCATGAAGCCGTTCATGCGCGAACAGACGGCCGAGTTCTGCTCGGCCTGTCACAAGGTACACCTCGATGTGCCGGTGAACAGCTATCGCTGGTTCC
>WBZN01000263.1_pt1 | contig 29288 bp, 22 predicted proteins | sample 5204281 | NCBI WGS metagenome assembly WBZN01 (sample SAMN12344347, study PRJNA552823) | activated sludge metagenome | biome: Activated sludge suspended growth; feature: Nitrification reactor; material: Wastewater; isolation source: activated sludge from nitrification reactor of wastewater... | reverse complement strand
CCCCGGGAAAGCGATACCATTCTGCGCCGCCTGTTGGCGGCCGCCGCCGCGCAGCCGCCGGGCGCCTTCATGGTCCTGGAAATCGGCTGCGGCCAGGCCGAACGGCTGGCGGGCGCGGTGGCACCTGGTTTGCTACTTCGCGAGGTGCGGCGCGACTATGCCGGCATCCCGCGTATTCTCGTTCTCGAACGGCGCTGAAGGACTCACCCATGGACAAGTTCCGTATCCAAGGCCCCAGCCGACTGCAGGGCATCGTGCGCGCTAGCGGCGCCAAGAACGCCGCCTTGCCGGCCCTCGCCGCCTGCCTGCTCACCGGCGACGAGGTGACGCTGTCGAACCTGCCGCGGGTGCAGGACCTGCGCACGCTGCGCCGCCTGCTGGCGCATCTCGGCGTCGAGAGCAGCGGCGACGGCGAGACCCTCACGCTGTCGGCGCGCGGCGAAGGCAGCCTCGACGACGCTCCGTACGAGATGGTGAAGACCATGCGCGCCAGCGTGCTCGTGCTGGGGCCGATGCTGGCGCGTCGCGGCCGCGCCAGAGTGTCTCTGCCCGGCGGCTGCGCCATCGGGGTGCGGCCCATCGACCAGCACCTGCTGGGGCTCGAGGCCCTCGGCGCCACGGTGCGCCTCGACCACGGCTATGTGAACGCCGAGGCCGCGCGCCTGCGCGGTACTCGCTTCCGATTCGCGACGCCGACGGTGACCGGCACCGAGAACGTCATGATGGCCGCCACCCTGGCCGAGGGCACCACGCGCCTCGAAAACTGCGCCCGCGAGCCCGAGGTGGCGGACCTCGCGCGGCTGCTGAACGCCATGGGGGCGCGCATCGCCGGCGCCGGCACCGACACGCTGGAAATCGAGGGCGTGAGCGCGCTGCACGGCGCCCGGCACAGCGTGATCGGCGATCGCATCGAGGGCGGCACGTACCTGATCGGCGCGGCGATCTCGCGCGGCGACGTGACGCTCGCGGGCGCGGCGGCGACCGATCTCGCGCCGCTGCTCGAGAAGCTGGCCGAATGCGGATGCACGGTCGACGTCGGCGCCCAAGGAATCCGCGTCGCGCGTAGCGGTGCGTTGCGGCCGCGCGACGTCATCACCGCGCCGCATCCCGGCTTCCCCACCGACCTGCAGGCGCAGTACATGGCACTCATGACGCAGGCCGAGGGCATGGCTACCCTGCACGAGACCGTATTCGAGAACCGCTTTCAGCACGTTCCCGAGCTGATGCGCATGGGCGCCGACGTGCGCGCCGAGGGCGGTACGGCCCGCGTCTACGGGCCGTCGGCGCTGTCGGGTGCCGCGGTCATGGCCACCGACCTGCGTGCTTCGGCCTGCCTGGTGCTCGCCGGCCTGGTCGCCGCGGGCAGCACCGAGATCGACCGCATCTATCACCTCGATCGCGGCTACGAAGCGATGGAAACCAAGCTCGCGGCGCTCGGCGCGCGGGTCGAACGGCTCACCGGCGCCGGCACGCCGGTCCCGGTGGAGCACTGACATGGCCGCGAACGATTGTCTGTTCTGTCGCATCGTCAGCGGCGAGATTCCGGCGCGCCTGGTCCACTCCGACGACGACGTCGTGGCGTTCCACGACCTCCATCCGCAGGCTCCGGTGCACGTATTGGTCATCCCGCGCCGCCACGTAGCTCATCTGCTCGCCGCGAGCGCCGACGACCAGGCGCTCCTCGGCACCTTGCTGCTCCGAGCTGCGACGGTGGCCCGCCAACTGGGCCTGGAAGCCGAGGGGTTCCGCGTCGTGCTCAACACCCTGGAGAGCGCTGGTCAATCGGTCTTCCACCTGCACGCCCACGTGCTCGGAGGGCGGCCGATGCTTTGGCCGCCGGGATGAAGCGTTCTCTACTCGCGACCCGAGCCGCCGCCGCGGCGCTGCTCCTTGCCGCCCACGCGGGCGCCGATCCGCCGCCCGCCGCGCCGACCGCGGCGCCGGACGTGCGCATCGCGATCGTCGAGGCGTTGCTTCAAGACCAGGTCCCGCGAGCCCTGGCGCTGGTCGAGAGCGCGTTGCGCATGCCCTCCGCGGCGCGCCCGGTAGGCCTGCAGTACGTCCAGGCGCATCTGCTCGAGATCGAAGGCCGGCAGCAGGAAGCCGCCGACGCTTTCTCCGCCGCGATGACGGCCTACCCGCCGTTCGCCCCGTACGCCCGCTACCGACTGGCGATCGGGCAGGCCCGGCTCGGCCATCCGGAAGTCTCCGCCGGGCTGCTCGCCACGCTGCTCGGCGACCACCCGCCCGCCGTGCTCACCGCGCCGGCGCTGCGGCTGCTGCGCGGCGCGCTCGGAGCCGGTGGCGATTGCCGTCTGCTGCGCGGCATCGACAACCACGACTTCGCCACGCCCGAACGCCGTCAACTCGAGCTCGCGCAGGCGGACTGTCTCTCCCGGGCCGGCGACAAGCTGACCGCGATCGCGCACTGGACCAGCGTGCTCGAGGCCGATCGCGCCGACGACGCCGCGCGTGAGGCCGCCGACCGGCTGGCCGAGCTGCCGGCCGAGGCGCGCACCCGGCGTACCGATGTCCTGATCGGCCTGGCGCTCAATCTGCATCGCGAGTTCGAGCGCTCGTCCCTGGTGCTCGACGGCCCGCTGAACCTGATCGACACGCGCCAGCCCAAGGCGCCGGTCCTGTCGCCGCAGGAAGACACGGCGGTGCGCTACGCCCGCGCACGCAACGACTTCTGGCTCGGCCAGTACGCATCGGCGGCGCGGCGGTTCGAGGCTCTGGTGTCGCGGCACCCAGGCGCCGACGAGGAAGCGCAGGCGCTGTATCAGGAGGGGCGCTCGTTCGAGATGCTCGCCAACTGGCGCGCCGCCTCCGCCGCATTTCGGCGCTCCTACCTGGCGGAGCCCAACGGCGAGTATGCGCCCTCGGCGCTCTACGCCGCCTTGCGCGTCGAATGGATCTCCGGCGGCGAAGCCGAGGCGCTCAAGCTCAACAAGACGCTGACCGTGGATCGACGCTGGCGCATTGCCGCCGCCCGCGCCGGCGTCTTCCTCGCCGCCGCCGACATCGTGCGCGGGCGCACCGATCGCGCCGCCGCCTTCCTGGCCCAGGCCGAGCGCGGCGGCGCGCAACCCGCCGAGGTCGCGTTCTGGCGCGGCCGCCTTCTCGAGCTCACGGGCAAGCTGGACGCCGCGGTCCTCGCCTTCGCCCAGTCGCTTCGCAGGCAACCGTACGGCCTGGTGGCGGATGCCGTGCGCGCGCGGCTGGCCACGCCCGCGCTCGCCGGAACCGCGCGCGCCGTGGGCCAACGTTTGGCCGCCGGTCCCGGTAGCGATGAGCTCTGGCAAGCCTGGCTCCTGCTCGGCGACGACTCTCCCGCCGGCGGCGGAGCGCGAATGGCGCTCGGCAATCTCCTGGCGCGCGAGCCTCTGCCGCGCCTTTTCCTCTATCTCACGCCGGTACCGATCGCGGCGTGGCCTCTCTGGCGCGCCCCGCTGCGCGACCCGGAGGAGCTGCTGCTCGCACTCGGCATGTGGAGCGAGGGCGCGCCCGCCGTGTCGCGCTATTTCCCGCTCTCGGACCCCGCGTTGGCCCTCACCGGGGCGCAACTCCTGGCCCGCGCCGGCGAGACCCGACGGACGCTCTACGTGGCCGAGATCCTGCATCATCGCGTGCCCGCGAAGATCCCGACCCAGCTTCTGCCGGCCGAGTTCCGCCGCATCCTGTTTCCGCTGCCATGGCGCAACGTGATCGAGACCGAAGCGCGCCGCCAGGGCGTGGACCCCTCGCTGCTCGCCGCCATCGTGCGCGAGGAGAGCCGGTTCGACCCCCGGGCGGTCTCGGCGGCATCGGCTCGCGGCCTCGCGCAATTCGTGCTGCCCACGGCGCGGCGCATCGGGCAGGGCATCGGCCTCGCCGAGCTATCGGCGAGCGACCTCGAGCGCCCCGAGATCTCGATCGCGCTGGGCGCCGCGTACCTGGCGCAGCTCCAGCGCCAGCTCGGCGGCACCGTCCAGGCGGTGGCGGCGTACAACGCCGGAGAGATGCAGGCCGAGCTATGGCGGGCGTACTGCACCAGCCAGGAGCCGGCCGAGTATTTCTCCAAGCTGAGCTTCCGTGAGACGCGCGGCTACGTCGAAGAAGTGCTCTCGAGCCGCGCCCAGTACAACGAGTTGTATACGCACACCCCGTAGGAGCGGCCGCCTCTGGCGCCCCGGGCGCGCCTCTCGTACACTTACCGGACGGTGTCAACCCGGATGCGTAGTCCTCTCTCGAGGTCGCGCGGCGGGGCCCGGGTCCTCCCGGCCCCTTGCGATGGCGGCTGTTGCCGTCCCTGCCACGGCACCGTCCTCTCGATCAAATCGCATGGATTCTCGCCGCCGGCTTGCCGCGGGGGCGTCGCCCGGCTCGAACGTTCTCTGGGAGGGAGAAGATGAAGACCTATCGCTTGCTGCTGGCCGCCACGCTATTGTGCCGCTCCGCTGCCGCCTTCGCTGCCGGTGACGGTGTGGACATGGTCGTGAAGCGCGTGCTGGAGAACAAGCTGCAGTTGCAGGTTCCGCAGAGTTTCCAGTTGATGAGTGAAGAAAAGCGCTTGAAGTTTCCCAAGGATCGCCGCCCGACGCTGGCCTACACCGACGACGCCGGCGCGGTGAGCATCGCGATCACGCTGTCCGAGAACCGAGTGTTCGACAGTCAGGTCGAGGACTCGCACAAGAACATGATCGCCAACCTGCGCACCGCGTTCCCCATGGCACAATGGCAGCGCAGCGAACGACGCGCGGTGAGCGACCACCCGGCCTTCCTCCTGGACCTGCGCGCTCCCACCACGCCATCCGCACCCGAAGCCCGCTACGTGATCCTGGGCGCTTCGCTCGGCGGCAAATTGCTCACCATCACGATGAAGTGTCCGCCGAAGGAAGAACAGGACTGGCTGCCGGTGTGGGAGGCCGTGATCAAGTCCGTGTCCTTCGTGCAATAGCGGCACTCGTCCCCGTCCCGCGCAGCTCTCCCATGCGCGGGCCGGGCGGGGACCGGCTCTTCCTTCAGCTAGGGCGGCGGGACTTCGTAGACCACCGGGGGTAGTTGTGGGTGGACGCTGTCGAAGTGGTCGATGACGTCGGCCTGCTTGCGCAAGTCGGCGGTCCAGCGCCTGATCTCGTCGAGCAGTCGTTGCTCGCGCAGCACGGCGCGGATCTGTTCGCGCACGTCGTCGAGCGGCGGCAGCGGTTTGCCTTGCCGCGTCATCTCCTTGGCCAAGGCATCGCGATAGTAGGTGCTGATGTCGTCGAGCGACACGAACACCCGCGCCCCCAGGCGTTCCTCGACGTAGGCGTACACCATCAACTGCCGCGCCACCAGCTGATGCAAGCCCTCGGCCGAAAGCCCCACCTCGCGCAGACGCTGCTCGAAGGCCGCAGTGCTCGGAAAGCCGGCACGGATCTTGTCGAATCCCTTCTCGATGTCCTGCGGCGGCACGTCGGCGAACCCGAACCGATCGAGGTCGTGATAGCGCAGCCGCTGCTCGATCAGCATGTCGAGCACTCGCCGCCACAGAGCCCGCGCTTCCTCGCCGGCCTGGCGTTCGACGATCCCCAGCGCGATCACCTGGCGCACGTCCGAGGCGAGGATCGGGTCTTCGTCGACCACCGCGAGGATACGGTCGGTGGGCCATGGCGAGGGCTTCGGGGCGGCCTCGACGCGTGGCTTCGGTTGGGTGGCGGCGACGCCCGGGCCGGCCAGGAAGGCCAGCCCCAACAACGTACGAATCAATGACTTACGCCACGTCCAGCGGGCCTCTGAGCACGCCATCGTCACGGGTCGCATGCTAGCATCGAGCACGATGAGCAAGCCTCCGGCGACGGTGCGGGTCGGCCTGGCGCAGATCGACAGCCGACTCGGCGACCTCGAAGGCAACTTCGAACGCCACGAGCGCTGGATCCACGACGCCCGCGGCCAGGGCGTCGAACTGCTGCTGTTCCCCGAGCTTTCCCTCACCGGCTACCGTCTCCTCCACCTCACGCCGCGCGTCGCCATCAACCCCTACCGCTCGCCGGCGATCGCCCGCCTGGCGCGGGCTGCCGCCGAAATGTCGGTGGTGGTGGGGCTGGTGGAAGAGGACGAACAGGGGGTGCTGTACAACTGCGCGCTCTTGCTGCACCGCGGCACGATCGCGCTCGCACACCGCAAGATCTACCTGCCGAGCTACGGCATCTTCCAGGAGGGCCGCTTCTTCGGCGAGGGCAAGCGGCTGGCACTGGCACCGCTCGACGGCGCCAACGGTGAACCTTGTGGCGCCCGTCTCGGCCTGTTGATCTGCGAGGACCTCTGGCACGCCGAGCTCGCGCGGCGGCTGGCGCGCGGCGGCGCGAAGATGATCGGCGTGATCTCCGCCAGCCCGGGTCGCGTCGGCCCCGGAGAGCGCCCCGAGAGCCAGGAAGACTGGGAAACCTTGACCCGCGCCGCGGCGCTGCTCAACACCTCGTGGGTGCTGTACTGCAATCGCGTCGGCTGGGAGGAAGGCACGTTCTACACCGGCGGCAGCCACATCGTGCGCCCCGGCGGCGAGGTGCTGGCGCGCGCGCCGTATCTCGACGAGAACCTCCTGGTCGCCGACATCGATGTGCTCGAGGTCGACCGTCTGCGCTGGAAGCTGCCGCTGTTGCGCGCCGAGCGCATCGACGTGGAAGGGCCCGAGTGAATCCGCGAGTCGCTCCGCGAGCTCATCCATGATCCGCCGCGAAGAGGTGAAGAGTCGGCTGGTGCTCAACCCGGCGCTCGCGACCCGCGCGCTCACCGGGTTCATCACCGACGCCATCGAGACCGCCGGGGCCACCGGCGTGGTGCTGGGACTCTCGGGCGGCGTCGACTCGGCGCTCGCCGCGGCGCTCGCGGTCGCCGGTCTCGGCGCCGACCGCGTGCACACGTTCCTGCTGCCGTACCGCACGTCCAATCCCGACTCGGCCGAGGACGCGGAGCTCGTCGCGGCGCACTTCGGGCTGCACCTGCGCACCATCGACATCACGCCCATGATCGACGCCTACTTCGCCGTCGAGCCCGACGCGACCGCCGTGCGGCGCGGCAACAAGATGGCGCGCGAGCGCATGGCCATCCTGTTCGACCAGGCCAAGCAGCTCGGCGCGCTGGTGCTCGGCACGTCCAACAAGACCGAGATCCTGCTCGGGTATTCGACCATCTTCGGCGACAACGCGAGCTCGCTCAACCCGCTCGGCGACTTGTACAAGCAGCAGGTCTGGGAGCTGTCGCGCCACGTCGGCGTGCCTTCGCAGGTGATCGACAAGAAGCCGTCGGCCGATCTGTGGCCCGGCCAGACCGACGAGGGCGACTTCGGATTCGACTACGCGACCGCCGACGAAGTCTTGTACCTGATCTTCGACCAGGGCCTGACCGCCGAGGAAGTGGTGGCGCGCGGCTACCCGGAAGAGGTCGTGCTGCGGATCACGCGCCTGGAGCGCAACAACCGCTTCAAGCGGCGCCTCATGCTGATCGCCCGGCTCTCGGGCAGCGCGGTGAATCTCGACCGCGAGATTCCGCGCGACTGACGCGGTCCGTTCGCGCCGGCTCCTCCCGCCATGCCCGGCCGTCTGCTCGTCGTCGCCACGCCGATCGGCAATCTCGCCGACCTCTCGCCGCGCGCCCGCGAGGCCTTCGAGAAGGCGGACATCGTCGCCTGCGAGGACACGCGCCACACCGGTCAATTGCTGCACCAGCTCGGGATTCGCAAGACCCTGATCTCGCTGCACGAGCACAACGAACGCCAGCGGGTGCCGCGCTTGCTCGAGGAGCTCGCCGAAGGCCGCACGATCGCGCTGGCGAGCGACGCCGGCACGCCGCTGCTTTCGGACCCGGGCTACGTGCTGGTGCGGGAAGCGGCGGCCCAGGGCGCCATCGTCGAGCCCATTCCCGGCCCTTCGGCGGTGCTGGCGGCGCTCGTGGCCTCGGCGCTGCCGCCTTATCCGTTCACGTTCGCGGGCTTCGCCCCGCCGAAGAGCGGCAAGCGGCGCACGTTCTTCCGCGGCCTCGCGGGCCTGCCGCACACGCTGGTGGTCTTCGAGTCGCCGCACCGTCTGTTGGCGAGCCTCGCCGACGCGATCGCGGAATTCGGCGACCGGCCGGCCGCCGTCTGCCGCGAGCTCACCAAGCTGCACGAGGAGACCCGGCGCGGAACGTTGTCGGCGCTCGCCCGCGTGCTCGGCGAGCGCCCGTCGCAGAAGGGTGAGTTCGTGCTCGTCATCGGCGGCGCGCAGTCGCGTCCGGCCGCCGGGGAAGGCGTCCACGAAGCAACGCAGGAAGTCCCGGACGACGGCAGCGACGAGAGCGACGACTAGTCTGCGATCGAATGTCCAGCCGCGCGCAGCGCGGCGAGCGCGCGATCCAGCGACTCCTGCTTGACCAGCACGTAGTCGGTGTCGAAGGTCGAGATCACGAAGATCGAAATCCCGGCATCAGCCAGCGGCTGCGCGATCGACAGCACGACGCCGACCAGCGAGAAGTCCAACGTTCCGACCACTCCCAGTGCGCGCCAACTGCGCTCGGCACGCACGCCGGCCGGCACCTGCGCTTCGTCACACACCACCGAGAGCTCGGCGGTGGTGCGGGTGACGGAGGAGAACTGCCCGCCCGCCGCCCACGTCGGGACCGGGTCGGCTGACGCCAAACGGCACACCGCAAGTGTCGGCGCGAGAAGCGTGAGGCGCATCTTTCGAATCAGGCGTCCCGGTCCGCGATCCAGCAGCCGCCGAGCACGCGCGAACCGTCGTAGAACACCGCCGCCTGGCCTGGGGCGACGCCGCGCTGGGGCGCGGAGAACTCGATGCGCGCGCGGCCGTCGCCGAGATCGTGAATGACCGATTCCACGCCGGCGTGGTGCGCGCGGATCTTTACCGTCGCGCGCCGCGGCCCGGCGGGCGCACGACCGATCCAATGCAGGCGCTCGCCGAGCAGGCCCGGGGCCAGGAGCTCGTCCTCGCCGCCCACGACCACCCGATTCGATGCCGGCAGGACGCGCAGCACGTACCGACGCTCGCCGGTCGCCACGCCCAACCCGCGCCGCTGCCCCACGGTGTAGCGGTAGTAGGGCTCCCCGGCGCCGAGCTCGCGGCCGGCCGCGTCGACCACGGTGCTCGCCGCGCCCATCGCGACCGGCACCGCGACCGCGCGCGCCGCGGCCTCACGCTCCACGAACTCGCGCACGCCTCCGGAGACGAAGCAGATCTCCATGCTCTCGCCCTTCTCCGCCACCACCAGCCCGGCCTGCCGCGCCAGCTCGCGTACCTGCGGCTTGGTGAGCTCGCCGAGCGGGAAATGGCTGGCCGCGAGCTGCTCCTCGGTGAGCTCGAACAGGTAGTAGCTCTGGTCCTTTTCGAGGTACACGGCGCGGTGCAATTCCAGCCCGTCCGGACCCGCGACGATCCGCGCGTAGTGCCCGGTCGCCATGCGTTCCGCGCCGAGCTCGCGCGCCTTGCGCAGGAACAGGTCGAACTTCACGAAGGTGTTGCAGCGCGTGCAGGGCACCGGAGTGCGGCCGGCGATGTAGTCGTCGACGAACGGCTCCACCACGGTGCGCCGGAACTCCTCCTCCATGCGCAGCGTGTAGTGGTGAATGCCGCACTGCTGCGCCACCCGCCGCGCATCGCCGAGATCGAGGGCGCCGCAGCAGCGACCGTTTGCCTGCGGCTGCGCATCCTGGGTGTGGTCCCAGAGCAGCATCGAGAGTCCGATCACCGCCCGCGGGCCGACCTCGTCGGCGCGCGAAAGCAGCCAGGCCGCGACCGAGGAGTCGAGACCGCCGCTCATCGCGACCGCCGTCAGTCCGGGGCGCGGAACGGGGGCGGGAAACGTCTCCGGCATGGCCTCAGAGAATCAGGGCGGAGGAAAACCGGCGCAGCTCGGCGGCCTCCTCGGCCAGTGCTTCGAGGAAGCGATCGACTTCTTCCTCGCTGTTGCTGATCCCGAAGCTGACGCGAATCGACGAGCGCGCCTCTGCCTCGGAGAGACCGAGCGCGAGCAGGGTCTTGCTGGGCTCGACCGCTCCCGAGGAGCAGGCCGAGCCGGTGGATACCGCGAAGCCCCGCAAGTCGAGGCGGATGAGCAGCGAGTCGCCCGCCGCGCCGAGCAGCGCGAGATTGGTCGTATGCGGCAGGCGCACGGCGTCGGCGCAATGCACGACCGCATCCGGAATCCGCCGCAGCCCGGCTTCGAAACGCTCCCGCAGCCCGTTCAGGAAGGCCATGCGCTGCGGCAATTCCGCCACCGACAGCTCGGCCGCGCGACCCAAGCCGACGATCGCCGGCACGTTCTCGGTCGACGCGCGGCGACGCCGCTCCTGCGGTCCGCCCACCAGGAGGCCCTCGAGCTCGCTGCCGGGACGGATCCAGAGCGCGGCGGCGCCGAGGGGACCGTAGAACTTATGGCCGCCGAGCGTCAGATAGTCGACGCCCAGCGCGTCGACGTTGACCGGGATCTTGCCCACCGCCTGCACGGCGTCGCACAGCACCGGGATGCCGCGCGCGCGGCACAGCGCCGCGACTTCCGCCACCGGCTGCAGCGTGCCGAGCTCGTTGTTCGCCAGCATCAGGGCGACGATCCGGGTGTCGGGACGCAGCGCCGCGGCGACCGCGCCCGCGGTGACCACACCGCTCGGATCGGGTCCGACGCGCGTCACGCTCATGCCCATGCTCTCGAGCCGCGTCGCCACCTCGCGGATCGACGGATGCTCGAGCGCCGAGATCACCAGGTGGCCGCGGTATTCGGCCCGCCGCGCGGTGTCGAACAGAACGGCGTTGTTCGCCTCGGTGCCGGAGCCGGTGAACACGACCTCCGCCGGACGGGCGCCGAGCAGCTCGGCCACGCTGGCGCGCGCCCGCTCGATCGCCTCGCGCGCCGCCTGCCCGAAGGCATGAGCCGAGGACGGGTTGCCGAAGGTCTCGCCGAGCCACGGCAGCATGACTTCGCGCACCCGCGGGTCGAGCGGCGTCGTCGCGTTGTGATCGAGGTAAACGGGCCCCTGCATGGGCCGATCTTATCTCCTGCCGGCACGCTTCGGACCCCCGCAAGAGCGGCAGAGGGGGGCCCAGCCGACTCCCGATGGGGACGGGAAACCGCGTCATCGAGCCTCGAAAACCGGGCGCCGCGAGCTAGGATCCGCGCATGGCAAGCCGCACACTCTGCCGCCGCCTCACCGGCTCTGTCCTGCTCCTCCTGGCTCTGCTCGCCGCCGCTCCGGCACTTTCGGCCGAGAAGCTGACCCGCGCCCAGCGCGAGCAGCAGAAGAAGCTCGTCGAGCAGCTGCCCGAGCAGTATCGCAAGTGGCTCGAAGACGTCGAGATCCTCATCACGCCGGACGAGAAGACCGCATTCCTGGCGCTCAACAAGGACTACCAGCGCGATTCCTTCATCGAGCGCTTCTGGCAGGTTCGCGATCCCTATCCCGACACGTCGCGCAACGAGTTCAAGGACAGCTGGGAACAGCGACTGGAGATGGCGCGCCAAGAGTACGGCGGCCTCAAGGACGATCGCTCGCGCATGCTGCTGCTCAACGGCGCTCCCGACGCCGCCCTGCGCGCCCGTTGCACCGGCATGTGGCCGCTCGAGATCTGGTTCTTCGACGGCAGCGAGCGCGTGCACGACAAGTTCTTTCTGGTCTTCTTCCAGAACTTCGGCCAGGGCACGTTCCGCATCTGGCAGCCGATCGACGAGCGCAGCCTCGCCGAGCTGTTCCAATTCGCACCGCCCAACGGCGACGTGAATGCCCTGGTGCAAGAGATCGGCAACGGCTGCGGCGTCGACGGCGACACCGTGCGCGCCGGCATTCTCACCGTCTTGCGCGCCGGTCCCCTCGACTACTCGAGCCTGCTGGCGCGCCTCGAGCAACCGGTCGAAAAGCCGCTGCGCGAGTGGGTGGCGACCTTCAACTCCACCAGCACGGACCTCGACTCCGCCGCCATTGCCTTCAAGGCCGAGACCAAATTCAGCTTCCCGGCGCGCCACCAGAGCCGCACCGTGGTCCAAGGCCTGGTGAAGATCCCCAAGACCGAAGCGGCGCTCAGCGACTTCGGCGGCGCGCAGCGCTATGACTTCCTGATCACCGGCGAGGTGCTGCGCGGCAAGAAGCTGTTCGACAGTTTTCGCTACAAGTTCGGCTTCCCGCTGAGCGAGCTGCCGGGCAACGACATCGCGCTGGTCTTCGAGCGCAGCCTGCGACCCGGCGACTACTCGGTAATCGTCAAGGTCGAGGACCTGAACGGCAAGAAGTTCTACCGCCACCAGGAGGATCTCACCGTCCCCGGCGTGGACGGGCCGGACATCCTGCCGTCGGCCGACAGCGAGACGGCGAAGATCCTCGCCGAGGCCAACGCCGCCATCTCGAGCGGCGAGAACACCATCAAGATCATCCCGCCGGCGGGCGAGCTCCAGGCCGGCATGCTGCGCATCGACACTCTCACCACGGGCCCGGCCAAGATCGCGCAGGTCGATTTCACGCTCGACGGCAAACCGATCCTCACCAAGCACACGCCGCCTTACAGCGTCGAGCTCGATTTCGGGACGCTGCCGCGCGCCCACATGCTGAAGGTGATTTCGCGCGACGACAGCGGCGCCGAGATCGCCAGCGACGAGCGCCAGCTGAACGGCGGCGTCAACCGGTTCGCCCTGCGCTTCATCGAGCCGCAAGCGGGCAAGACCTACAGCAAGAGCCTGCGCGCCCAGGTGCAGGTGGACGTGCCGGACGGCGACGTCGTGGAACGCGTCGAGTTCTACCTCAACGAGTCATTGGTCGCCACGGTCTACCAACCGCCGTTCGTGCAGCCGATCGTGCTCGGCAACAACGCCACCGGCTACGTGCGCGCGGTGGCCTACCTGCCGGACGGAAATTCCACCGAGCGGGTGGTGTTCATCAACATGCCCGATCTGGTCGAGGAGGTGAGCGTCCAGTACGTCGAGCTCTTCGCCAGCGCGCTCGACAAGGCGGGCAAGAGCGTCGCCGGTCTGTCCGGCGAGGACTTCGCGATTAAGGAGGACGGCAAGGTGCAGCAGATCGTGCGCTTCGACAAGGTGGACAATCTGCCCATGCACGTCGAGATCCTGCTCGACACCTCCGCGTCCATGGCCGACAGCCTCGATCGCGCGCGCGCCGCGGCGTTGCAGTTCTTCCAGCAGACGCTGCAGCCCAAGGATCGCGCGGCCGTGGTGACGTTCAACGACCGGCCGCAGCTCCAGGCCAAGCTCACCAACGACTTGTCGACGCTCGCCGCGTCGCTGGTCGGCCTCAAGGCCGAGCGCGGCACGGCGCTTTACGACGCGGTGATCTTTTCGCTGTACTACATGAACGGCGTCAAGGGTCAGCGCGCGCTGCTGCTGCTCTCCGACGGCAAGGACGAGAACAGTCGCTTCACCTTCGAGAACATGCTCGAGTACGCGCGCCGCTCCGGCGTCGCGGTGTACGCCGTGGGGCTCGACTTCGGCAAGGCGGAGCGCGATACCAAGAAGAAGCTCGAGAAGCTCGCCGACGAGACCGGCGGGCGCTCGTTCTTCATCGAGAACGTCGACCAGCTGCCGGCCATTTACGGCCAGATCCAGACCGAGCTGCGCTCGCGCTATCTGATCGCCTATCAGTCGAACAACTCGGCGCCCGGCGACAAGTTCCGCACCGTCGACCTCCGATGCCTGAAGCCCGGAGTCGAAACCAAGACCATTCGTGGGTATTACCCGTGATTCGGGCCATGATCCGGCCCATGATCCGCACGCTGAACCGCTCGACGAGCCGGACCGCCAGGGGCATCTGTGGTGCGGCGCTCGCCCTTTGCACCCTGGTCGCAAGCGGCGGCCCCGCCCGCGCCGCCGAACCGCCCCTGCCGACGCCGGAGGCCGCGCCGGCGCATCCGCTCACGATCGAGCACCGGCGCTGGCTCGAGGACGTGGAGTTGCTGATCTCACCGGCCGAGCGCGCGGCCTTCCTGGCGCTCACCCGCGACTATCAGCGCAACGCCTTCATCGAGCGCTTCTGGCTCGAGCGCGACCCCTATCCCGACACGGCGCAGAACGAGCTCCGCGTGCGCTGGACGGAACGGCTGGAAATGGCCCGTGCGCGCTACGAGAGCCTCGACGACGCGCGGGCTCACCTGCTGCTGTGGAACGGCGAGCCGGCGCAGATCATGAAGTCGGCCTGTCGCGAGCTCTTGCTGCCGCTCGAGGTCTGGGTGTACGGCCCGAGCGAGTTCAGCCGCAAGGGCTTCACCGTCACCACGGTCGGTTTCGGCAAGCACTACCGCTTCTGGCAGCCGAGCTCCGAGGGGCTCCACTCGCTGCTCGACACCGCGCAGCCGTTGTTCACCGACGAGGAGGTGGCGCAGGAGGTCCAGCACGCCTGCCCGCAGGCCGAGGACTTCCTCTCGGCGCTCGTCGATTCCACGGATTTCGACGAGGCCAAGGCGCGCGTCGCTCTCGGACCGAAGCCCGGCGACGAGTGGCTGCAGGCGTTCAGCGCCCGCTCCACCGACTTGCCCGACGCCGCCGCGCGCCTGCCGGCCGAGCTCGCGGTGCGCTTCCCCGGCCGCTACCAGAGCCGCACCGTCGTCGAAGCCGTGCTCGGCGTGCCGCGCGCCGCGGCCACGGCCGGCCAGAACGGCTACGCCTTCCTGGTCGACGGCGAGGTGTTGCTGAACGGCGACCTGTTCGACAGCTTCCGTTACCGCTTCGACCTGCCGCTCGCGGGCGCCGGCGATACGCTGCCGGTCATCGTCCAGCGCCACCTGCGGCCCGGCAACTACCACGTGATCCTGAAGCTCGAGGACATCGCCGGCAAGCGCTACTTCCGCGACGAACGCGATCTCGCCGTGCCCGCGGTCGCCGACTCGGCGCAAGCCTCGGCCGCCGTCCCGGCGCCGGCCGCACCCGATCGACTTGCGGAAGCGGACGCCGCGGCCGCGGTCGCCACCGGCGATCACACGGTGCGCCTGTACTCGCCCGGCGGCGAGCTACGCACCGGTCGCCTGCGCATCGAGGCCGCGACCACGGGTGAGGGCATCGCCCGGGTCGCGTTCTCGCTCAACGGCAAGCCGATCCTCAGCAAGGCGCGGCCGCCGTGGAGCGTCGAGATCGACCTCGGCAAGGCGCCGCGCACACACGCGCTGCGCGCGGTCGCGTTCGACGACAAGGGCGTGGAGCTGGCGAGCGACGAGCTGCTGCTCAACTCGGGGCCGAACCGGTTCCGCGTCCGCCTGCTGTCGCCGCAGCGTGGGCAGATCTACAAGAACAGCCTACGCGCCGAAGCCGCGGTTGAAGTGCCGCCGCAGGAGCGCCTCGAGCGCCTCGAGTTCTACCTCAACGACACCCGGGTCGCGACGCTCTTCCAGCCGCCGTTCGTGCAGCCCATCGTCCTGCCGCAGGGCGAGGCCATCACCTACGTGCGCGCCGTGGCCTATCTGCCGGACGGCAACTCGAGCGAGGACCTGGTGTTCGTGAACGCGCCCGAGATCGGTGAAGAGGTGAAGATCGACTTCGTCGAGCTCTACGCCACCGCCGTCGACCGGCGCGGCAAGACGGTGGACGACCTGCGCACCGACGAGATCAGCGTCTCCGAAGAGGGCGCGCCGCAGGAGGTGCGCCGCTTCGAACGCGTGCAGGACCTGCCGATCCACGCCGGCGTGGTGCTCGACGTCTCGACGTCGATGACCGAGCGCCTCGGCGAGGCGGTACGCTCGGCGCTCGCGTTCTTCCACTTCCTCACGCCCAAGGATCGCGGCACCGTCATCACCTTCAACGACCGTCCCACGCTCAAGGTACCCTTCACCAACAACCCCGAAGTGCTGGCCGACGGCCTCGCCAACCTGACGGCCGACGGTGAAACGGCGCTGCACGACGCGGTGATCTACGCCCTGCACTACTTCAGCGGCCTCAAGGGCCGGCGCGTGCTGGTGGTGATCACCGACGGCGACGACACGAAGAGCAAGTACGGCTTCGATGAAACGCTCGAGTACGCGCGCCGCACCGGGGTCGCGATCTACGCCGTGGGCATCTCGCTGCAGTCCAACGCCACCATCGCGCGCTCGCACCTGCAGAAGCTCGCCGAGGAGACCGGGGGCCGCGTCTTCTTCATCGAACGCGCCAGCGAGCTCGAGCGGATCTACACCGCGGTACAGGAGGAGTTGCGCGCGCAGTACATCCTGTCCTACCAATCGACGCGACCCGGCGGCGACGAGTTCCGCACCGTCGAGGTCAAGGTGAAGCGCCCCGGCGTCGAGCTCCGCACCCAGCGCGGGTACTACCCATGAGGCCCGGCAAGGGCCGGGCCGCTCGATGACTCCCGGCAAGGGCCAGGCCGTTCGATGACTGCCCGGCAAGGGCCGGGCCGCTCGCTAACCGCCCGGCAAAGTCCGGGCCGGTCGGAGACGGACGGCTGCCGACGGATGCGTCGATGACGCGGCTGCCCCGTCTCGTGCTCGCGTCCGGCTCGCCGCGGCGACGGGAGCTGCTCGCGCTGTTCGGGTTGCCGTTCGAGGTCCGGCCGGCCGACGTCGACGAGACACCGCGCCCGGGCGAGGACCCGGAGGTCTACGTTCTGCGCCTGGCCGAGGAGAAGGCCGCCGCGGTCGCCGCGGCAGATGAGTTGGTGCTCGGCGCCGACACCACCGTGGTGCTCGACGGCGAGATCCTCGGCAAGCCGGTAGACGCCGCCGACGCCCAGACCATGCTGGCGCGCATCGCGGGCCGTGAACACGTCGTGCTCACCGGGGTCGCCCTGCATCGCGGCGGATCGGGCCTCTGCGCGAGCGCCGTCGAGCCCACGCGCGTGCGCATGGCACCGATGAGCGCGCACGACATCGCCTGGTACGTCTCCACCGGCGAGCCCATGGACAAGGCGGGCTCCTACGGCGCGCAGGGCCTGGGTGCGCTGTTCGTCGACGCCGTCTTCGGCAACTACCAGAACGTCGTCGGCCTCCCTCTGCCGCTGGTGCGCCGCCTGTTGCACGACGCCGGGCAGCCCCTCGACGGACGCGCCACGGCCGTCGCCGGGCAAGCGTAGACCCCCGCGGCCGCCCAGCGGGTCAGCGACCCGACGCCTCGCGCGGCCGCGATCGGCGTCACCTGCGGGCGCTCTTGCCGCAATGCGGCAAGAGGGGCTACCATGGGCGTGCCGGCCCTCCGCCGGCGAAGTCCAGGATGGAGGCGCCATGAGCAGGCTCGAGTTCCGATCCGGAATCCTGCAGGCCTATCCGGACGTCTACGGCGCCTTTGTCCTCGCCGCCCTCGAGGCACTGGCGCCGCTCAACGCCGACCGCCTCGCCGTCATGGCCGCGCGCATCGCGCGCCGCCGGCGGCGCATCGAGAATCACGAGCGCATCGCCTTCCTGGATCCCGAAGCGCTCATCCCTCGCACCCGCCTGCGGGTCGCGGATGCGCGGGCCGGACGGTTCGACGGCTGCGAGATCCCGGTCGATCTCGCCCGCCAGTGGATCCAGGGCACCGGTCCGGCCACCAAACCGCGCTCCTCGACGAAGAGCGGCCTGCGCAACGTCGCCTACGCGCTGCTCTCCGGCGCCGACGGCTGGATGTTCGACGGCGAGGACGCGCTCGGCCAGATCGATACCATGTCGCTCGACAACCAGCGCAACCTCAAGCTGGCGATCGCGGGCGATCCGCTGTTTCTCGACGTGGCTGCCGCGGTGAGCGTCGAGATGAACGCCTGGTCGCAGGAGTTCATCGGCCGGCCCATCGTGACCGACTGGCGGCGCCAGCTGGCGTTCACCACCAAGCTGTTCCGGCCGCGCGGGCTGCACCTGGACGACCGCCATGTGCGCGAGCCCGGCGGCCGCGGCTTCTCGGCGTCGATCGTGGACCTCTGCCTGTATGTGGTCAACAACCAGGCGGCGTTGCGCGAAGCGCGTTCCTCCGTGGTGCTCTACCTGCCGAAGATCCAGACCGCCGAAGAGGCCGCGCTGTGGAACGATCTCCTGGCGGCACTCGAGGCGCATCTCGACCTCGCACTGGGCACGATCAAGGTCTACGTGCTGGTCGAGCAGGTCGAGGCCTGCTTCCAACTGATGGAGATCCGCGCCGCCCTCGGCGTGCACTTCGTCGGCTTCAACACCGGCCGCTGGGACTACATCAACAGCGTGTCGGACGCCTTGTCGTGGGATCCGGCGTTCGTGAACCCGAACATCGACGCCATCACGATGACCTACGGTTACATGCGCAACTACGAGGATCGCGTGCGGCGCGTGGTGAACACGCCGGACCGCAACGGCCGCTGTGCGCTGTGGCAGGGCGGCATGGAGCCCAACATCCCGGTGGGGTCTCCGGCGGGGGTCGCCGCGAGCATGGCGCGCGCGGTGGCGGGCGCCGAACGCGAGCAGCGGGAAGGCGCCAGTGGCAAGTGGGTGGCGCACTGGAAGATGGTGCACATCGTGCGGCCGGTGTGGGAACGCTCCGGCGCCGCGAACCAGCTCGGCCGCGCGTTCGCGCCGCTCACCTACACCGACGGCGACGCCGCCGGCTTGTTCCTGATCGAGCCCGCGCCGCGCACGGTGCGCGGTGCGCGCGACCTGCTCAGCGTCGCGCTCCAATACGGCAACGCCTTCGAGCAGGGCTTCCAGGCCGCGGCGCTCAAGCCGGCCGACTTCTTCGGCAACGACGACGTGCTCTATCTCATGGAGGACATGGCCACCGGCGAGATTCGCCTGAGCATCCTCTGGGAGTGGCTGCACAAGGGCGGCGCGTTCACCGAGGACGATCCCGCGACGGGCGTGCGCGCCGGCGATCGCTTCAGCCCGTGGCTGTTCGCCCACCTCCTCGACGAGGAGCACACCAAGCTCCTGCGCGCCGCCGACCGCGACGTGCACGACGATTCCAAGCAGACCACGCTGCCGGTGGCGCGCGCCATCGCCGAAGCCTACGTCGCTTCACCCGTGAAGGCGCCGTGGTACGTGGACCTGCTGAATCTCCTGCTCGGCGTGCGCGATCCGACCGCCGCCGCGACGCGTATCGCGCTCTACCTCGACGCGTTCCGACGCGACGGCACGCGAGTCACCGAGAACCTCGACTTCGCCGCTTGACGACGATGAACCAGGCATCGATGGACGCCGCAATGGGGACAGCGCCCACCGCCTCGGCGGCGGTGCCGCGGCGATCGCTCGGGCTTGCCACCGCGACCGCGCTGGTCGTGGGGGAGGTGATCGGCGTGGGCATCTTTCTCACCCCGGCCAGCATGGCGAAGAGCCTGGGCTCGCCGCTCCTGGTGCTCGGGGTGTGGCTCGCGCTGGGCACGACGGCGCTCGGCGGCGCGCTCTGCTACGGCGAGCTGGCGGCGCGCTATCCGGAGAACGGCGGCGGCTACGTATACCTGCGCGAGGCCTACGGCAAGCGCGTCGCCTTCCTCTACGGTTGGAAGTGCATGCTGGTGATGGACCCCGGCCTCGCCGCGGCCCTCGCGACCGGTCTCGCCGCCTACGTCGTCGCCCTCGCTCCCGGCCTGCCGGCGCGCGCCGTGGCGATCGGAATCCTGCTCGCCGCAGCGGTCGCGAACGCGCTCGGGCTGCGCGTCGCCGCGACGCTCGGGCGCGCGCTCACCTTCGCCAAGGTCGGGCTGCTCGGGCTGATCGTGGCCTGGGGCTTCGGCGGCGGGCTGGGCGACGCCGCGCGTTTCCTACCCCTGGCCGCGCGTCGCGCCGGATCGGGCCCGCTGCTGCCGGCTCTCGCCGGGGCCACCGTGGCCGCATTCTTCTCCTTCGGCGGCTGGTGGGACGCCAGCAAGGTGGCCGGGGAGGTGCGTGCGCCGCAGCGCACGCTGCCGCGCGCGCTGGCCTTGGGCGTCGCGCTGGTAACGGTCATCTACATCGCGACCAGCGCGGTATTCCTGTACCTCGTGCCGCTCGCGGCGGTGGACTCCGGAGAGACCTTCGCCGCCCAGGCGGGCACCGCGCTGTTCGGCGCGCGGGGCGCGCAGGTGCTCTCGGGTGTGGTCATCTTGTGCGTGGGCTCGAGCCTGCTCGCCTTGATGACCGCGGCGCCCCGCGTCTACTACGCCATGGCGCGCGACGGCATCGGCGTCGGCGCGCTCGGCGCCCTCCATCCGCGCACCGGCGCGCCGGTGCGTGCCATCGCGATTCAGGCCGGGCTCGCCTGCCTCCTGGTAGCGGTCGGCCGCTTCGACCAGATCGTGGCCTATTTCATCTTCGTCACCGTGCTGTTCCTCGGCGCCAGCGTCGCGGCGCTCTTTGCCCTGCGCCGCCGCGGCCCGGCCCCGAGCTACATCACGCCGGCGTTTCCGCTGCCGGCAATCGCGTTCCTCGCGATGATCGCCGTGCTGTTGGCGCTGCTCGCCGCCGGGCGACCCGTGCAAGCCGCGCTGGGCCTCGCCATCACCGCGCTGGGAATCCCCGTGTACTCGGCGCTCCAACCGAAGAGGACTTGAGCCATGGCATGGATCAAAACCATTCCGTTCACCGCCGCCGACGAACCCCTGCGCCGGGCGCTAGACGGCCAGCGAGCGCTCTACCCGCCGGAATACGCACGCGACGCGAGCGACGACGGCAGCACCAGCATCGTGGCGACGCACACGCTCATCCCGGACGCGCTCTTTCACGCCTTCGCCACCTTCGGCGCGCTGATGTCGCCCGACCTGCCGCTGTCGCGCCGGCAGCACGAAATGATCACCACCCGGGTGTCGACGCTCAACCGGTGCCACTATTGAAGGGAGTCTCACGCAGAGTTTCTGCGTAAGGTGACGTTGGATGAAGACTTGGTCCGCAGCCTGCAGGAGGACTACGCGAACGCGCCGATCTCCGCGGCCGACCGCGCCATGCTCGACTTCGCCGGCCAGCTCACGGTGGACGCCACCGCGATCGGCCCGGCGGATCACGAGCGCCTCAGGCAGCACGGATTCGACGACCACGGCATTTTGCAGATCACGTTGATCGCCGCCTGGTTCAACTACATCAACCGAGTGGCCGATGCGCTCGGAGTCGGGCGCTGACGAATCGAAGGCGACGCACGAGGGCGACTCATGAGGGCTAGAGAGGAAGAAACACCATGACCATCCTGGAACAGGAAGTCCGCGCCTCATCCTTCGAGGATGACGTGAAGGCCACCGAGCGCTGGTTCAAGACCCCGCGCTTCGCCGGCCTCACGCGCCTCTACTCGGCGCGTCAGATCGTCGAGCAACGCGGCACGATCGCCAACGACTACACCGTGGCGCGCGAGGCCGCGGCGGCGTTCTACGAGCGCCTGCGGCAGCTCTTCGCCGAGCGCAAGAGCATCACCACCTTCGGGCCGTACTCCCCCGGACAGGCCGTGACGCTCAAGCGCATGGGCATCGAGGGCATCTACCTCGGCGGCTGGGCGACCTCCGCCAAAGGCTCGCGCGCCGAAGATCCGGGGCCGGATCTCGCGAGCTATCCGCTGAGCCAGGTGCCGGACGAAGCCTCCGGCATGGTGCGCGCGCTCCTCACCGCCGACAAGAACCAGCAGTTCGTGCGCTCGCGCATGACCGAGCAGCAGCGCGCCGCGACACCCGCGGTCGACTACCGGCCGTTCATCATCGCCGACGCCGACACCGGCCACGGCGGCGACCCGCACGTGCGCAACCTCGTCAAGCGCTTCGTCGAGGTGGGCGTCCCCGGCTACCACATCGAGGATCAGCGCCCGGGCACCAAGAAGTGCGGCCACCAGGGCGGCAAGGTGCTGGTGCCCTCCGACGAGCAGATCAAGCGCCTGAACGCCGCGCGTTTCCAGCTCGACGTCATGGGCGTCGCCGGCATCATCGTGGCCCGCACCGACGCCGAGGCGGCCAACCTGCTCGACAGCCGCGCCGACGAGCGCGATCAACCGTTCATCCTCGGCGCCACCAACGTCGGTCTGCCGACGTACAAGGCCGCCTTCCTCGGTCTCATGCGGTGCTTCCACACGCTCGGCGTGCGCGAGCTCAACGGCTTCCTGTTGTACGCGATCGGCGAGGACGAGAACGCCGCGGCCGACGTCTGGCTCGAGCGCACCGGCCTCGCGAAACAGGCGGCAGACAGCGCAGCGGCGTACCTCAAGAATCCCGAGGGCACCGTCGACGCGTTGTTCGACAAGGTGGCCTCGCGCCTGCTCGACACCTGGGAAGCCGAGGCGGGCCTCGAGACCTACGCGGAGGCGGTGGCGGAGGTGCTCGAGTTTCGGGCCTCCGAGGGCGAACCGCTCGACATGAGCGTCGACGAGTGGCGCCACTTCGCTCACGAGGCCTCGTTCTACGCCGCACGCAAGAAGGCCAAGGCGCTGGGCGTGAACATCGTGTGGGACTGCGAGCACGCCAAGACGCCGGAGGGCTACTACCAGGTGCGCGGCGGCATCGAGTACGCGATCGCCAAGTCGCTCGCCGCGGCGCCGTTCGCCGACATTCTCTGGATGGAGACCGCGACCGCCAACCTCGCCGAAGCACGCGAGTTCGCGGAGGCGATCCACGCCCGCTTCCCGGACAAGATGATGGCCTACAACCTGTCGCCGTCCTTCAACTGGGACTCCACGGGCATGAGCGACGACGACATGCGCCGCTTCCCCGAGGAGCTCGGCAAGATGGGCTTCGTGTTCAATTTCATCACCTACGGCGGCCATCAGGTCGACGGCCTCGCCGCGGAGGAGTTCGCCACTGCCCTGCGGCAGGACGGCATGCTGGCCCTCGCCCGGCTGCAGAGGAAGCTGCGGCTCATCGAATCGCCGTACCGCACCCCACAGTCGCTCGTCGGCGGGCCGCGCGGCGACGGCGCGCTGGCGGCGTCGTCCGGTCGCACCGCGACCACCAAGGCGATGGGCAAGGGCTCGACGCAGCATCAGCACCTCATCCAGACCGAAGTGCCCAAGAAGCTGCTCGAGGAATGGCTGGCGCTGTGGAGCGCGCACTACCAGCTGGTGGACCCGCTCAAGGTGGAGCTGCGGCCGCACCGTTCCGGTTCCGAGCTGCTCGAGCTCGCGATCGTGGGCAAGAACGGCGAGAAGGAAGCGAACGTGGTGTTCGCGCCCATTCACGACCGCCGGGGCAGCAGCATCCTGTCGGTGCGCGACCAGAACACCTTCGACGAGGCGCTGCGCAAGAAGCGCCTCATGACCCTGATCCATCTCTACTTGGTGCACCGCTACCAAGCCGACGCCGTGCACTACGTCACGCCGACGGACGACAACCAGTACCAGGCGGCGAAGATGAAGGAGCAGGGCATCTTCCGCGAAGTGACCACGGAGGTCGGCCAGATCATCGTGGCCGCGGTCGATCGCGAGCGCGTCGCCGCTCTGCTCGCCGCCGACCGCGCCCAGCTCGGCAAGCTGATCCGCAAGGAGAACTGAGCCGTCCAACTCGCTCCTGCGGCGGCGCGGCGCATCCCCGGCCTCGCCGCCGCAGAAGCGCGGGACTCCGACCGACCCCACCGCACTCCTCCCTCGCGGCATCGCGCCGCGGATGCATCCGAAGCCCAACGCGGTCGCCGCCTGGCGAATCAGGCGCGCCGTGGTACCACGGCGAACCCTCCCGCCAGCCGCCGATCGCCGTCCTTCGTCCACACGGTCTTGACTCTGGAATCGGTTCCAGGGCCTAGCATCCGGCCAGCGTCGCCGACGCGCGTCCGGCGCGGCAACTTCGGTCACCGGCCGACCATCGGCTCGGGCGACCGCCGCCGGCTGCCGAAGAGGAGAGCAACCCGATGGAGACCGCGACCGCCCTCGCACAGCAGATCCGCTTCGCGTGGCGCACACTGCGCCGCACGCCGGCACTGACCCTGACCGCCGTCCTCACCCTGGGCCTCGGGATCGGAGCCAGCACCGCCGTCTTCAGCGTCGTCTACGGCGTGCTCATCCGGCCGTTGGCGCTGCGCGATCCGGAGACTCTCGTGAGCCTGAACACCGTCGATGGATCCGATTCCAAACCGGCCAATTTCTCCCTGACCGAGTTCGCCGACTGGGAACGGCAGGCCCGGACCTTCGACGACCTGGCGATCTTCGGCGTTCTTCCGTACGCCTTGTTCGATCGCGGTGAAGCCCAGATGCTCGAAGGCGCCGCGGTCTCGCCCCATTTCTTCTCTCTGGTCGGCGGCGCCCCGGAGCTCGGCCGCACGCTCAGGCCTGACGACGATCGCCTGCCGGTCGTCGTACTGAGCCACCGCCTGTGGGAGCGCAGGTTCTCCTCGGATCCCACGATCGTCGGCCGCCCGATTCTGCTCGACGGCCGGCCCTACACCGTGCTCGGCGTCGAGCGGGCGCGGTTCGCATTTCCCGCCGAGGACGTGGACTTCTGGACGCCGATCGGATTCGCCGGCGGTACGGCTCCGCCGCAATGGAAAATGCGCGGCTTCCGGGCGTTCTCGATGATCGGGCGGTTGAAGCCGGGAATCGATCTCGCACAGGCGCGAGAGGATGCCGCGGCGGTCGCCCGAGAGCTTGCCGTGACGTATCCGCGGTTCAACGCCAACACCGGCGCCGCGGTCACGCCGCTCCGGGAACGGCTGACGGGATCGATACGCCCGGCGCTGACGATGCTCGGCGGCGCCGTGTTCTTCGTCCTGCTCGTGTCCTGCGGCAACCTCGCCAGCCTCGCCCTGACACGCAACGCCTCCCGTGCGCAGGAAGTGGCGATTCGCTCGGCGCTCGGCGCGAGCCGGGCGCGACTGCTCGGCCTGTTCGCGGGCGAGAGCGCGATCCTGGCGATCGCCGGCGCCCTGGTCGGCGTCCTGCTCGCACGGCTCGCCGTCGCTGCCTTCGACCGCTTTCACCCGGCCGACATGCCCCGAATGAGCGAGATCCGCATCGATGGCGTCGTGCTCGCGTTCGCCTTGGCCGTGGCGGTGACGACGACCCTTTTGTTCGGCACGCTCCCCGCATGGCGCGCCGCGCGGGGCGCGAACATGGCGGCGCTGCGCGAGTCCCGCAACCCATCGCGCGCGTCGACCCGCCGATCCCACGCGGTGTTGATCGTGGTCGAGATCGCGCTCGCCGTCGTGCTGTTGATCGGCGGCTCGCTCCTCGCCCGCAGCCTCGCCGCCCTGGTCGGCAGCGGGTTCGGCGTCCGGGATCACAACGTCGTGACTCTCAAGCTCAACCTGTCCGCGCACGGGTTCACCGAGCCCGTAGAGCAGGCAGCGTATTTCGCCCGCCTGCTGCCCGCGGTGGCCGGCGTCGCCGGAGTGCAGTCCGCCGGCGTGCTCTCCAGTCTGCCGCCGAACGTCTCCCAGATGCACACGTCCGTGGCCGTCGCCGACCCCGTGACCGGCAGGACGCACGAGGCGACCGTGGAGATCGTCGCCGCCAGCGAAGACTCCTTCACCGCCCTGGGCGTGCCCTTGGTCAACGGCCGCCGGTTCGCGAGTACGGACGGCCGCGGCCGGCGCGTGGTCATCCTGAGCGCCGAGGCCGCCCGCCGCCTGTTTCCCGATCGCGAGCCCATCGGCAGCCACATCGCGCTCGGCCCGAGCGACAGCGGAGCGCCGGACCCAGAAGTGATCGGCGTCGTCGGCGACGTCAAGTACTCGGGACTGGACGCCGCACCCAACGGCGCGATCTACCTGCCGTTGATGCAGCGTCCCTTTCGCGTCGTCTACCTCGTGGTGCGGTCGATCGGCGATCCCATCACCGTCATCGGAGCCGTGCGAAAGACTGTGACGGCCGTCGACGGGACCGTGGCCGTCTCGGACGTCCGCTCGCTCGACGCGGTGGTGTCGGACGCCGCGGCGCAGCCACGCTTTCGCACGACGCTGCTGCTCGCGCTCGCCGGACTCGCGGTCGTGCTGGCGGCCGTCGGCCTATACGGCGTCATGGCGCATGCCGCCGGCGAACGCTCGGCTGAGTTCGGCGTTCGCATGGCACTCGGGGCAACACCTTCCGACTTGCTCCTGCTGGTAGCTCGGCAGGGCCTGACGCTCACGGCTTGCGGCGCCATTCTTGGCGTCGCGGCGGCGCTCGCCCTGCGTCGCGTGCTCTCGGCGTTCCTGTACGGCGTGGGCACCACGGACCCGCTGTCGTTCGCGTTTGCCACCGCGTTCGTGCTCCTCGTCGCCGCCGTCGCCACGCTCGGACCGGCGCGCCGCGCAGCCAGGGCCGATCCGACGCGCACCCTCCGCGACTGAGGAGCATCGCGCGAGCTGGGCTCGAAACGAGCGGGGCATTCCCGCCCCGTGCGGTCGCGCCCTTGCGCGCCCGTGGTTTGGGAGCCGGGTGCTACCATGCGCGGCGTATCTTGTAGGTCGTGAAGGGTGAGGGATGCGCGAGCTCGATTCCGACCTGGGCGCGCCTTGTGGCTTTGTAGCAAACTCCCCCTGAGGTCGCGATGGTCGAACGCTGGACCTTTTGGCAGCGCCACGCCGAGCGCATCGTCGCCCTGGCGGCCATGGCGGTGTTGTACTGGGCGGCCCGTCTGCCCGAGGTCTCGGACGCCGAGCGCGCCGCTCTCGCCCGGCGATTCGCGTTCACCCACGCCGCCTTGCCGAGCTTTCCCGGGAGGCCCCAGCTCACCGAGCGCCGGCTGCGACCGGAGCTGCGCAAGATCTCCGGCTGGATGTCGGCGCTCGGCGCCTCGGTGGCGCTGTCCGATCTCGACGGCGACGGCAAGCCGAACGACGTCTGCGTCGTCGATCCGCGGCTGAACGCGGCGTATGTCGCGCCTCTGCCGGGCACCGGCGACCGCTTCCCGCCGTTCCTCCTCGATCCGCGGCCGCTGCCCTACGACGAGGCCTCGACGGCTCCCTCGGGCTGTCTCGCCGGCGACTTCAACGAGGACGGCCTGATGGATGTCCTGGTGTACTACTGGGGCCGGTCGCCGATCCTCTTTCTGCATCGCGACGAGCCCGGCGCCAGTGCCCCGGCGCCGTCGTCTTTTCGCCCGGTCGAGCTGGTCGCCGGCGCCCCGGGAGACTGGTACACCGAGGCACTCACCAGCGCCGACGTGGACGGCGACGGGCACCTGGATCTCATCGTCGGCAACTACTTCCGCGACGGTTCGGAGCTGCTCTCCCCCCAGCCCACCCGCCCCTCGGAGATGCAGCATTCGATGTCGCACGCCAGGAACGGCGGGCACGATCGGCTGTTCCTGTGGACGGGCGGAGGCGCCGGTGCCCAGCCCCAGGCGAGCTACCGCGACGCCTCGGACGCCTTCGACGAGCTCGTGGCCAACGCCTGGACGCTCGCGATCGGCGCCGCGGATCTCGACGGCGACATGCTCCCCGAGCTCTACTTCGCCAACGACTTCGGCCAGGATCGCCTGCTGCACAACCGCTCGACCCCGGGGCACCCGCGCTTCGTCGAGCTCGAGGGCGAGCGCGGCTTCCTCACGCCGAAGTCCAAGGCTCTGGGGCACGACTCCTTCAAAGGCATGGGGGTCGACATCGCCGACGTCAACGGCGACGGCTGGCTCGACATCTACGTGAGCAACATCGCGCAGCCGTTCGCCCTGATCGAGAACCACTTCGTGTGGATCAGCACCGGACACCCGGAACGGATGGCGGCCGGCGTGGCGCCGTACGTCGATCGCAGCGAAGCGTTGGGGCTCGCGCGCAGCGCCTGGTCGTGGGACGCGCGCTTCGCCGACTTCGACAACGACGGCGTGCCCGAAGCCATGCAGGCGTCCGGCTTCCTGCGCGGCAGCGTGAACCGCTGGCCCGAGCTCCAGGAGCTGGCGTTCGCCAACGACAACATCATGGCCAATTCGTGGTGGTGGCCGGCCTTTCGCGCCGGCGACGACCTTTCGGGCGACGTGCACGACCCGTTCTTCGTGCGCGCTTCGTCCGGCCGCTACGTCGACGTCGCGCCACTGCTCGGGCTCGGCGCGCCGCAGATGAGCCGCGGCATCGCGATCGGAGACGTCGATCGCGACGGCCGCGAGGACGTGGTGCTGGCGAATCAATGGCAGGACTCCTTCTTCCTGCACAATCAGAGTCCGGCGCCGGGCGCGTTTCTCGGCCTCGAGCTGCGCCTGCCGGTCGAAATCGCGGCGCGGCCGGCACGCACCCGGCCGGCGATCGGCGCCGTCGCCACCGTCTGGCTGCCCGACGGACGGCGTCTGGTGGGCCAGATCGACGGCGGCACCGGACACTCCGGCAAACGCGCGCCGGAGATGCATTTCGGACTCGGGTCCATTTCCGCCGACGCGCTTCTGCGGGTGGACCTGCGCTGGCGCGATTCCCGCGGCGCGCTGCACGCCGAGACCGTACAGCTGCGGTCCGGTTGGCACACCCTGCTGCTCGGCGACGGCGTGCGCGAGTCCGGGAAGGAGAGCTGAGACGTGAAGAGCGCCGCCGATCTTCGCGTTCCGGCGTTGCGTCGCTTCGCCTTCGCCATCTCCCTGCTGAATCTCCTCGGTCACACTTGGTTCGGCTTCGAACAGCCCTGGGCGGCGCCGTTCGTGGGCCTCTTCGCGGCCTACGTCGCCGAGCTCGCTCTCGAATGGGTCGGCGCGCGAGCGCACGGGCGCCGACCCCGCTTTCTCGGCGGCGGGTTCACGGGCCTGGTGACCTTCCTGCTGTCGGCGCACATCACCGGACTGGCGGTGGCGATGCTGCTCTACGCCGGCGACCGCCTTTGGCCGATCGCCTTCGCCGCCATGGTGGCGATCGGCTCCAAGCACGTACTGCGCGTCCCCGTCGCGGGCGGGACGCGGCACTTTCTCAATCCGTCGAATTTCGGCATCACCGTCACGCTGCTCGCGCTGCCCTCGGTGGGCGCGGTGCAGCCGTACATGTTCACCGCCAATCTCGGCCCGGTGGGAGCGTGGGTGCTGCCCGCGGTGCTGATCACGGCCGGCACGATGCTCAATGCGAAGCTGACGAAACGGCTGCCCCTGATCGGCGGCTGGCTCGCCGGCTTCGCGCTGCAAGCCGTGGTCCGCCATTGGACCTCCGGCCACATCCTGCAGGCGTCGCTGCTGCCGATGACCGGCCTCGCGCTGGAGTTGTTCACCCTCTACATGGTGACCGACCCGGCGACCACGCCGTCCGAGCCACGGGCGCAGTGGGCGTTCGGCGGCGCGGTCGGCCTGGCTTACGGCGCCTTGGTCGCGTTGCACGTCGTGTACATGCCGTTCCTGGCGCTCACGGCGGTGTCGACGGTGCGCGGCCTCTGGCTCGCCTCGGTCGCCATGCGGGCGCGCGCGCGCGTCGAGCGTCCGGAGCTCGGGGCGGCTCGGGCCGGCTGAGTCCGCGTTCGGCGGCCTTTCAGCTATCGGCCCCGGCCTTGGCGACGGCGAACGCCTCGGGTGCCAGCCGTTCCGGCGGCAGCAACTCCAACAGGTTCTCGAACGGGATGACGCCCTCGGTAACCAACTGCAGGGCTTGCTCGCGCATCGGTTCCAGTCCGGACGAAAGAGC
>WBZN01000518.1_pt1 | contig 29410 bp, 29 predicted proteins | sample 5204281 | NCBI WGS metagenome assembly WBZN01 (sample SAMN12344347, study PRJNA552823) | activated sludge metagenome | biome: Activated sludge suspended growth; feature: Nitrification reactor; material: Wastewater; isolation source: activated sludge from nitrification reactor of wastewater... | reverse complement strand
CATCGAAGAATGGATGAGATACAAAATCGTGCTTACGGAATGCATAACTTTAATAATTATAGGATCAGAGTGAAAGCGTACTGTAGCTAGCAGAAACCATGAATGCCCCTACCTTTGGAGTAGAACCGAACCGTAGAACCCGAGTTTACAAGAATGGTAGTGAGAGGCATTACTGAAGAGGTTACCCCTGCGACCATACAAGAATGAATCGCGGATGTAAATGATTTCGTTGAACTTTTTGGAGATGCGGTCGAAGTGACCTGCTAAGGAATAAGTAGGAAATAGGCTGAGGCCTTGCCAAAAAAAACCTAACTTATTGAAATTTGCCTAATTTGAAGGCCAGCGATCTGAGGGCAAATGACCCTAAATAAGCCGGCTGCGGCGGCATAACGCGCTCTGAAGAGACCAGACTGCATAAGGAGCAAGCCTCAGGGCACCCATTTTCAGCTGCAGGGCAGTTCGGGGTTCAGTGGATAGAACGTAATCCTCATAAAATCACAGAATAGCTCGGCGGATCTGATCAAGCTGATAGTGCACCAATCCGCAGGCCCCTCCGGTATGAAGAACTGAGCCCACAAGTTGTATTGACCCAAATAAAATATCTCAGAGTCGAATACTAAGAACTGCCCGGTCATCTGAGGGCCTTCATCGACTATTACAGCATATTTATAAAGACCGTCCGGTAATTCAGGATGCATACTTCACATCCCAATCATGAAGTCGACCTTGCTCGTAAAGTTCGGATAGCACTTTTGCCATTCTATTTCTTGCTTCAACAGTTTGGGCTTTTGAGGTGCCACAAAACTTATTGAGATCGTCATTAAAGTATTCAACAGCAGTTTTAGAAAAAACTGATCGGATTCTAAAAAGCACTAAGTCATCTGCCTTTTGGCAGGCTTGAAGAATCGTGACATTGTCGTTCTCAGCCAAGAGGAGCCAAAGATCTCTGTTGGACAAAAATATTATATGTTGAAAAGTAAAATCTGAACTATCAACTTTGATCAATTTCATCCTCCAAGATCGTATTTGATACCAAAGTAGAAATTGCTCCTTGAACATCACGCTCGCGGTCTCGATAGATCATTAGTGTGCCGATTGATTTATGTCGTGAGTGATCCATGACTTCTTCCAATGCAAAGCCATTATTTTGAGCTGCCTTGCACGCCTCCGTGATACTCAGATGTCGAACACCGTGCGGCCTTGTCTTCACATCAACTTGTTGGCCTAACCATCGAATTAGTTTGTATAGACCTGTTCGAGTGAGTCGTTTTCTCTGGTCTGTAGCTCGGACTAAGTTTGAAAATAGTGGGCCAGCTCCAAAGCCACGAATTTCGATCCATCTCTTTAAAGATTCAATACTGGTCGCGGGCAAAGATAGAAATTCCCTCTGAGTTCGACCTTTTCCTTTTATTGATATTCGCTTTTGTTCAAACTCAACATGACACAAATCTAATTCAATAAGTTCTGAAGCACGAAGGGCAAGATCAAAGAGCAGACGTAATATTGCATGATCTCTTGCGGCCTTTTTATTGGATTGGCTGGCTGCCTTGGTTATCATCCGCTTAAAGGCTGGAAGCCCCGGTCCCTTGGTGTCTCGGTATGATTCTGATTTGATATTTGGAATTTCAATTCGCACGGAAGTGAAACCTAAAAGCCTCGCCAACTTTAAAAGACTTCGCACTGCACCCAAGCGCCGATTCACCGTCGAAGGACTGAGTGCTTTTTCGACAAGGTGATCTCGGTATCCAAGAACAACAAAATTCAACTCCCCCGAAGATAACGAAAGCAAATTGTGAACCGATTCGATACCGTGCGCACCCAGCAGATAGCTTTGGAAACACTTTAGGTCTTGGCTATAAGCTTCTCTGGTAGCGAGCCCTTTACTTGCGAGAAATGTTGAGATCAGTGTAGTCGCTCGCGCTTCTATCGTGTTTGGAAGTAAATTCATTTTCCTCCTGAAACCCAATATCTCTCATGAGATTTTGGCCGCTGACATTATTATTAAGTTTCGGGACAAGCATCGAAGCACAACAATCAAAAACGATGTTCAATACACTGGACTCATGCAAACCATGGCCGTCGAAGAAGACAGCGAGATTGCTCGTGGAGATCGACAGCTCAGGAGAGAAATTTGAGTTCAAAGTAAACAACGGGGTCGTAACCCTTCAAAATAAGACTTCGGGAAAGCCCTATGCCATTTTTTTTGATACAGCGGCTCTATGTAGGGGTAGCAAAATTAAGCGGCCTTGAAATCAAACTCGAGTTGACCGCTACTTTCGTCACTACTCACATTCACCGACACTGCTTCGCGAGCCTTGATTCTAATCCTCCAGGTTGTGCCTCTATTAGTCTTTTTGGATGCAGGCCCTTGTCCAGATACCTCAAGGATTCGTTTGATGTCCCGGGCGAACTTCTGAAATTGTGGGAACGATTTTTGGTTCTGCCAAAGACAGAACTCTTTAAACGAGTCATACAGCTCCGAAGTCGTGAGGGCCGATTCATCAAAGCTCACCACTTCGCAAACTTCCTCAATCCATTGTTCCACTATGTCTTTAACTCGAATTTCAGACTCTTGAATTTTCTTAACCTCGTTCAGATGAGCAACGATTGGAGAGGCTGCCGCTTCATCAACGGAGCGCCATAGGGCTAAGTAGTCGATGCTATTGATTGCCTGCCAGTTGATCTGGTCAGCACAGTTAATCTGCCAAAATCGGCGAGACGAAGTTGGATCCTTGATTCGATCGCGGACAGGATCATTGCTGCAGCCAATGAAAGTTGCGTTTTGAGGTGCAGACATAACTCGCTCTGACCGCATAGCCCGCCACTCGACGACAGGGGCCGTGATGATCTGCTTCATGACGTTCACATCCGCATTGTCACTTCCTTGAAGTTCGTCAAAGAAAACAAGAAAGTTGCGAGCAAAGGCGCGGCGACTGAACTGGTCACTAAAGATCGACATATCTGTTTGCAAAGCAACTGCAAGAAGTGGCTCGATAAGCTTCGATACCGCTACGGACTTGCCTGCCCCCGAACGACCAAAAATAACTGGCATCATATGAAACTCAACGGCCAAGCCCGCGAGCTTTCGCTTCACTTGCCATATGAAATGTTTAACAATGACGGTATCCAGATCTGAACTCTTTCCACAGACAGCTGCGACCCATGATTCAACCAGATCCAACTCAGAGGGCATGTAGTTCAACTTCTCGGCTAGTAATTTCAACTCAATCTGAGAGCGCTCATGCCGATAGACTGCCAATGCATCTCGTATGTAAGAACGAAGATCTTCAACGTTCAACTCACGGGCATCAAGGCGTAGAAATGCCACTGCCAAAAATTCTTCAACAACCGAGTCGCCCTTCTTGAGCGCGTCTGTCTTGTAATCATAATCAAGATTGTGTTCCTGTAGTCTCTCCGTAACCCATTCTTTTGGACATTCAACTTTTTTGGATTGATCTTCCATCAATGCTCCTTTGGTTAGACGCATTTAAACTCAGGATTGAATTTCAAAACTCAGTTTGCCATCATTGTCGTCACTTGCCACATACTCAAGGCCCACCTGATAGCTACCAGCGCCCGTACCTCGGAGCGTTGTATGAGAAACCGAGTTGGTACTTTCGGGGCACTTGATTTCTCTCGGAAAAAGTTAGAATAGGTACATAAACCGCTGAAACTTCGATCAAGAAAATTAGAAATTGAATGCGGGTATACCTCTCTCTGTGGGAAAGCCACAAATAGATCTAAAGATCAGTTGGAACTTTATGAAGCGAGATAGCTTCGGGAAAAGTGGCCCCCGCTGGCCTCAGCATAAAAGGGAACCCCTATTTTCAGAATGGGTCCCCCGGTGTGCACTCTGTGTGCGCGATGCATTTCTAATAGAAAACAGGGGCCCGCCGGCCTGATCTCCGGTTTAGGGCCCCAAGGTACTGGTACTTTTCTATTACCAATATTTATTTTTGAATTCCAACTCCGTTCAATCGCTTGTCTCGACGAAGCCAGTTATTGAGTAAGCCCAAGGTGTAGAGCTCCATCGCTTTTGCATCTGAAAGCTTCTTTTTATTCGACTCCGTGTCTTTCAGAGCAATTTTATTTGCTTGAAATCCAGCGACGAGGGCAACACATATTTTCTTAATGTGTGTCTCATTTAGGATTGATTTTACAGGTTGTTTGTCGGCAACAACGATTTTTTCTTCGCGAATTACGCGCATCACTTCCATGAAGACAGCTTCGCGCTGAGTAACTCCCTGAGTTCCATTTGTTTGTTTCATTGGAATTTTAGCTTCAACTTTCAAGGAATCATTTTTCTTATTATCCGCCCCAATTTTACTTTCTTGTGCAGCACCTTGAACCAATTTTGGCTTCTCCATACGAATTACTCCTTTATTAGTGACCGCATTTATTGCGATCAACGATGTGCTCGTACTTTCGGGAAGGTGTACGTAACTCTGCTTTATTGTACGAAGTTGTGTTTTTCTGAGGCAGAGGGGTCCACTTGATCCTGAAACCAGTCGATGATTATGAATATGCCCACAATAAAACGTAAGCGCCAAGGGACGGACAAGCTTCCCTTTGCCAAGATATTGGCACGAGTAATGGAAGAACGCGGGCTCAGCATCGGCACGATAGCTGAGATGGCTGGGGTCTCTCGTTCTGTCGTTCAATCATGGACGTCAAAAGCAAATCCCCACGACCTTCAGGCTGTAGCAAAGCTCGCGAAGGCCCTTGGGATGGGGTTTAAAGAACTCCTCCTTGGAGAGTTGGATGAATCCTCTTTAGGAAGCGTAAACCCGAAAGAGCTCTTTGATGAGCAAGAATTTTTTGAAGGAATCTGTCGGATTAAAATCGAGCGTCTGATTCCGAAGAAAGGAAAATAACTTATGAAAACATACTTATTTTTAGCTGCGTTCTTATTGACGAACACTTCACTGGCTCAAGAGCTATGTTCCTCTGCGGCGAAATCAATCTTGAAAGCGATGGGTACAGATCTAACAAAGCTAGATAAGCACTGTACTCACAATCTAAAAAGTACAAATGCGGGAAATGTAAAAATCTACGACATAAGTTCCGGTAAAAATGATTTTTCGGAAGTCACAGATGATCTACACACAGGTTCCGGAATTGGTGCCCAAATAAAGTTTTCTCTGTCGGCTTCTATGATGGGTAAGTTTTGTATCACCGGAATAATGATAGATGGGAAATCCACTCTATCATGTACAGCGAATCCTGGATCTACCTCAGTAGCAATTTATTCGAAGAATAAAGAACTAAGAATAGACCTTCTTAAAAATAGAGATATGTCAGAAACCAAAATAGTTACTGGTGTAATAATTGGGTTTGACCCAAAAATCCTGATTGAACTCAATTGAAAATAGAAAGAGAGTGTATATGAAAAAAATTGGTCTACTTTTGGTCGTTGCAGTGGTCGCCGGCTGTTCGTCGGCACCAAAAAATCCAAGCCCTGAGAATTCACCGGATAAAGTTCTCTCGCGCATCAACGATATGTCGAGCAGACCTTCTTGGTTAAATGAAGAACGCCCCTTCGACGTGAAAGAAGGAGTTGTAACTTCACTTGGTCAGACCACAATCCCAGGCAGCGACCGAGTCGAAGCTGCATACAATATCGCCGATAATAATGCGAAAGGTGCGATTTGTTCGGCGATTGAGTCACGACTTGAGGTCATATTCCAAGGGGCCGAAGAAGGTACAGCAATTGACTCAACTCAGGCGCGTCGAATTGGCGCTGAAGCTTGCAAGATCACCACATCATCAATTCGCCCGGGCACTCGCTATTGGGAAAAAGTCGCGATGTCTATCGACTCTGGTGAGCGCGTGATCCGATATAAGGTCTTTGCAACTGTGACGATGTTCGAAACGGATTTCAAACGTGCAGTGATCGATGCTGCTCGTAAACAGCAAGGCAAAAGTGGAATATCAGAAGATTTTGCCAAAAAGGTTAACGATCACTGGGATCAATTTGTGAAAGGTCAGTAAGTGAAAAACGCGAGGCTACTTTTATTCCTTTATTTAGCTTCGTGTTCAACTGCAAATCTTGCGCGAGAGAAAACTTCATTTTCTTCATTTTGCGAAAATGGTCGAGCAAGGCAGCAGCACGTCTTTGTCGTGGCAGCATATAATGGAATACCAAAAGGAATCTCCGTTTCATCTGTAAAGAGTCTCGTTGAGTCGTCCTCCAGCACGTCAGATTTTATTAAAGACCATTTCATTCAAGCCCTGTTGGTCTACGGCTATTCCGAGGATCGGGATGCACCCCTGATTCAAAATGGTATTCTCTTTAATATATTTAAGAAAAGATTTGTGCACGGCTGGGCACCGACGCTTCCGCATCTTGCATGGGTAAAACAAAATAAATTTGCAATTTGCGAAGGCGCAAGTTGCTATGGCATGAAATACCCAGAGTCAATGGACGACACAGTTGAATTCGATAGCCAAAACTGGAGTGACGGTCGATGTCACGACTTCTTTGTGGAAGATGGACATGTCCCCGGATGGGGCTGTCGGGGAAATGCCTTTGGGCTCCTAAGTTTTATGAAGGGCAGTGGTTTTAATGGTGGCTGGCTAGTTGCGAACTCATATCTTACTGTTCCCGAAAGTCAAAAACGCACTCTCTGTGTGGACGCTGGGTTAAAACCAGAGTGCTTCAGCATTTTCGATTCCAAAGATCAATTCTATAAATTCAGAGAAATGATTTCGGCAGACCAAAGCTTAGAAGCTGATTTTGCCTTTATGAAATCCTTTAACGGAGTTCTCGACGGAGACGTTTCAATGATGGAGGCAAAGGCAGCCTTCGCAAAGGATTTAGCAATCAAAGCTGGTACAAAAATTTCAACAAAGGTAGCTAATGACTGGACAATATACCGAATCAGTTGGGACCCGACGCCATTTTGTCGGTATGCGCGTTCCACTTCTGATTTTTATACTCATTAAACTCTGTGCCGCAAGCATCGCTGAAGCGGAGACTATTCCATCTTGGATTACTAAGGGGCCGATGTCGGACTCTTCGTTTCACTATGTAATCTGTAGTCACGACGGAATTGATCCAGAGGAAGCTCGGCAAATCGCGGAATCAAAATGCCTGGCGAGTGCTGCAAAGCTCGGTGGAGTTAACGTCAAGCTTACTCAGAAGACAGTTCAGAGTTTAACGGGAACGGATTCGAGTGAGGTGGCCGAAATACAACCACTTGAGGCCAATATTAAATGTGAGTGGATCGACAGATTCCTTGAAAAGATCAAGGATGGGTTTCGTGTTTGGCTCAAATGTAAAGTTCTCAAATCTTCAATTTCGTTGCTGGCGTCGCATCCTGAAGTAAAGAATGCAGTCGAGGTTGTGCCAGTCAAACACGCGGAAGCAACCTTGATTTTGACGACTATACCACAGGCTGATCGTATTTCAGTTGTTGGAGTTGGTGGGGAACGAATTATCGAGGCCACTTCAAATATTGTCGCTACAAAAATCACCAACCTTGATCGTAAAGTCTATATACGTAAGAGCGGATATAAGCAGACTATTATTGATCTTCCCGGAGATATCAAATATGGCGATAGGATCCAAAAGAATGTAGTGCTCACACGAGAATAATCCTGAGCGGGACTAACGACGAGCTCCAAGTTGTTTGAATTGCCCATCAAGACAAAACAGATACAATTTTACAATGAGCAATGGAATGAAACCGACGATCCTGAGTCTTTTTTCAGGAGCTGGCTGCTTTGACTTAGGCTTTGAAGCTGCTGGCTTTAGAACAACATTAGTAACCGATATGGATAAAGATTGCTGTGATACAATTCGCACCAATCGTGGTTGGACGACCATTCACTCTTCTATAGAGGGTTTGGATTCCTCCACATTAATGAAAGCTAGCTCCCTTAAGCCGCGTGAATTGGATTTGCTAATTGGTGGGCCGCCATGCCAGCCGTATTCAAAATCTGCATTTGGAAGCTTAGGAACACCTCTTGGATACGATGACTCTCGGGCTCTCACAATCCGTGAATATATTCGTGTTGTCAGAGATTTGCTTCCCAAAGCCTTTATCATCGAAAATGTCCCGCAATTTATTACAGGAAAAAATGAACGAGTTAAACAGTATCTTGAACGTGCCGTTTACCGAATAAATTCTGAGAAACGAACACGTTATCGCCTTTCATTCCATCAAATTAACGCCGCTGCCTATGGCGTGCCACAGATGCGTGAACGTCTTTTCATTGTGGCCTCAAGAAGCGGTCAATCATTTGAGATGCCAGAAGCACGATTCTTTCAAACTCCCGATGTCGAGCTGGAGATGCCTGGATACATTACGACAAGAGATGCGATTGGACATTTAACGTCGAAATTTAAAAATCGAAAGTATCTTGAAGTTGGAGGAAGATGGAATGATCTTCTCATGTCAATTCCCCCTGGATCGAATTACCTATGGCACACGGAGCGCGGTGGAGGGCGGAATGTGTTCAAATGGCGTTCGCGCTATTGGAATTTCCTTTTAAAATTGCATCCCGATCAGCCGAGTTGGACGATTGCCGCGAGCCCTGGATATCATACAGGTCCCTTTCACTGGGAAAATAGACGTCTCGCAACTCTTGAACTTCAACTCTTGCAGACGATTCCTCAAGATTACAGTTTTTGCGGAAATGCCGCATCGATTCGAAAGCAGATTGGTAATGGTGTTCCTTCTGCTATCGGTGAATTACTTGGTAAAGAGATTAGAAAGCAGTTTTTTGGACATCGCTGCAACTCAAGCAGCCTGCGCCTCATCCCTCAATTGAGAAAACGTCGCAATGGAATTCAATTAGAATCCTAATTCTGCAAGGACAGTTTGTGGAGCTGTCATAGACGACTTCATTCTTTGAATGAGTATGCTCTTCAGCTGTAATGAAATAGGCGTTCTTTCTATCACATCCACAATAATATCTAGCTTGCTACTATTTATTAGAACCAAATTGTTTTCCTTAAATTTTACGAACTCGACCAGAGCTGCTATAGATAAGTATCTCCAAGCACCTACCGGATCTGCAGAAAAACCTTGCAAGGAATCTGCACCTAGTGGAAGCTCGCTCACGATCGGAAAGATCTTACCATTCTTAGTGATCGGAAATCCACGCTTTACTGAGGCCTGCCGCGAAGGAAGCGCAATAGACAAATATCCACGTGCTCCTGTTATTAGCTCAAATTCGAATTTTTGTTCAGTTTCAATTGAATGGAGAGAATCAAGAAATAGCTCAAATGTAGTTAATCTTCCGTTTACCTTCACAGGACCTAACATCAGATAGGGAATGTTCGCAATTGTGTATTTATCTGGAAGAAAATGAACAAGAAATCTGTTTTCTTTCTCGCTCACGCAAACTCCCCCGACCCAATGAATTGCGGGTGCGGTATTACGCTCGTTTAGCTCCTGTACTTTCCCATCTTTTATACGAAATACAGATGACGGCTCCGGCAAGGCATCGATTGCCCAAAGAGAGATTCTTCCAAAGGTTTGCAACGGAATCCATGTGTCGACATTCAATTCTGGAAAAATTCTTCTAAGTATTGAAACGGCCGCAGCCTTTCCTTCGTCTGTTGCTAAAACAATCAATGATTGCCCCTTGGAAAGGTCCCTACTAGATTGTGATGTCTCCCAAGAATCACCCAGTTGTGATTCGGCGAAAAACATGAACTTTCGTGAGTTCAATAAAATCCTAAATTGGGTTCTATGTTCTGCATCCGAAAGCACTCTAGTTCCATTTTCGTCGAAGAAACCCAAGCGATACTCTTCTTGTCCGAAGTCGATGTGATCCTTATAGATACGAAGTGCAAAATTGAGGCGACTATCTTGTGACAGAAATGCTTGATGCTCATCCGGAATCGAATAGCCTTTAAAAGAACGGATTTGTTGAAAAACTCTGTCTATTAAAAATGGAGTTCCGATTGTCTTTTGACCTCTTCGAGAAAGACGTGTTTTAAAGTTTTGAATCTCCATTGAAAGCTGAGACTGATTCAAATTAAAAATGCGCCCAGGCCCGATCATTCGGATCAGTTTGAAAACGTCTTCTTGGGTCAGAAGCGCTTGGGATAGCGGATAAGATTTATTTCTATTTGCATATTTTCCTGAGAAAAATGTGACAGATTTATTGGTGCCACCGGCCAAAAGAATTTCAGACCGAAACTTTCTCCATATCTCTTCGAATTCTTCCGAGGTAGAAAATGGATGATTTGAGCGTTCTGGCAGTTCCGAATTCATTGCCCGTCGCAATCTCGGAAAATATGCGTCTTCAGAAAAGCCATTGTGATCTCTTGCCATTTCCTCTACGACTAAGACTTGTTGAGCTACTAATATGATCACAGCCGAAAAACGATCTGCAGTCGCGTTGAAGGCTTCTGGCCGAATGATTACTGAATCGCCGTCAAGGTCGTACCAATTTCTTGCAGCTGAATTTATCAACTCCGAGGGATCGCCAAAGCCGAATCCGTGCAATTCGAAAAGCCGAATCAGCATTTCCTTATGGAAGGCAAAATACACTGGTCCGCCACGTCTAATCATAGGTAGAAACAAATCCCAGAGAGCTTTGATTAGTTTCACTTGATTAACCAAGAAGCACCTGCGATTTAGCCGTCAACTCAAAACCCGTGTTATTTCTACGGATGCCGTAAAGCGTATATTTTTTTCCAATTTCTAAATTTGCAGACACACCCTTAGTACACTTAATAAGGACTACCTCGCCACGATTTTCATCTAAAACTTTCAGAATATCTGCATTCAATGCACGAGTGTCTTTGTCTTGAATTTTTCCCTGAATAATGTAGGCGTCCGATTCGAACTGAAAGTCGAATTGCCGCTCTAAAAACGCATGGCAAACAACGCGTTTTTCACAATACTGACAATTGTCTTCAGTCACATTCGAAATTTTCTTCAAATTACTTTTCTCACTCGCAGCTTTTAGCAACTCATTGATTTGATTAATTCGTTCAACTGATTCCAAATAGTATTGATTCGCAGCTTCAAGAGAGATCTCAAATTCAATCTTATCACCTGAAACTGATTCGATTGTTGATTGAACATTATGAATCTCGAAATTCTGATACAGAAGAAACGCATAGAATAGAAGTTGCTCTCTATATTCGTCTTTTAAGTGACCGCTGGACTCCCGAAGGTCATTCGATTTAAATTCAATGAGATTTGCTATTTTCCGAGAAGTAACGATTAGATCAGGCCGCCCCACGAAGCGACCACACAGGGACTGTAGCAAACTTTCGGCATTTGCTTTCGAGTGACTGTCAGATGATTTTCGTCTGAATGAATCAAATACTCTGCGAGCGGTAATATTGGTTTCTCTCCAATTTCCGAACAATCCAAGCTTTTTGAGGCTCGGAACTGAATTCGATTTAGCAGAATAGTCCGTGATAAGACTTTCTATTGAATCCTTTAGAATATCGAGCGACTTTACTTTTCCGCAGAGTTCCATTGCATCATGGTAAAACAAACCCAAGAGAGTTTGCGCATTCACAGGCTCGTTTGGAAGTTCAGAAGATAGGACCAGATTTTTACGTGAACCTTTGAGAATACATCGCTTAGCTCGGTAGAAGTCGTAGAAACCCACGCTGTCAAACTTTGAAATGTCTTCTAGAATGGGAGTGATTTTCAAAGTATCGACCTCACAGTCTTTTCATTTGCTGCAACGCAGTTACAGGTCGCCGTTCGAAGTCATAAACGTTAATTAAAAAGATATCTTGTACACCCGTGGACACGCGAAGCTTGTTTGGTAAGTCGTCAAAATCCCTGTGGTCTAAAAAAGCGAGCGGATGCACAGGTAGCACTACGCGAGAGCCTTGAGTATCTATGAACGCTGGTCCATACACTGTATCTACCATTTTCAGCTCACAACGCATAATATGCGATAGTTTGCTTGGCAACGTATGAGTTGTATAGGAAGTCCACCAAGAAGAGCGAAGATCAAAATTAAAATTCTGATTTTCGAATAATGACATCAAGTCTAAAGCAAGTCTCCAATCCAAGGCCTGGTGGGTGCGTCTGTTAAAATAGTTTCTTAAGCAGTGATAGCAACTCGACGTACAAGATTGAGCGTGCTGGGGATCTTCTAAAAATGGAATCAGATCATTCCGGATTCCTTTCAGAAGTGCGTGAAATGAATCCGGTGCTTTATATGATGAAGCGTAGCCAGCACCATTATCAAGATTGTCGCTAACAAAGATCGACCATCCGCTCGTTTGATTTCCGCTTGGATCTGTCCAAAATACAAACTTTCTTCCGACCGATATTTCATTGGGCTCAATATCCTGAGTAATAGAAATTTCTTTCGCGATAAGCTCAGCTAGCGAGTCGAACGCCGCGCGGGCAGCACCTGTTAAGTGACCTTGCGCAGTACCTAGTATCGTATGAGCGGTAGGACATGTTGCCAGTGTAGCGAGTAGAACGTCAGTTACTTGTTCGGTGAAAAGAGCAATTCCATCTTCAACTTGACCAATATTATCTAACCAACGACGAGTTTCTAATCCGTTGTTTAATAGATCTGATGCTATGTAGACGTCAGACATTGGAACGTTTTGCCCAGTTACTCTAGAGAAGGAAAAGCCACTCGAAGAGTTGGTATTGGCTCGAACTAATCGACCTTGAAAGCCAGCGACGGCAAAGTTGAGATGCCTTTGCCACTCTATAGATCCAGTGTCTTGATTAATTGGGCTTGGATGAAACTGTGTACTTGTTGGGCGAGACTCAAGATTCCCGTCGTAACGCTTTCTCGATTGAATATCTGCGACGTATGCCGTAGGTCTCCATCCGAGAAAGTTCTTAACACTTTCTGGACCAGCAAGACATTCAGGACAGCTATTAGCATCACTAATTAGGAGCGCTCCGCAAGAAGTACATGAGAGCAAGGCTGGAGCATCAATCTCTGTTGGCGATGCAAATCTAATAGTTGGGCTACCGCCAAGACCAGCTGCTCCTCGTTCGGGCCACGCTACTCCGACCGCACGAATAATTTTTTTATCTTTGATAACAACACGATCAGGTGCGAATTCAGACAGGGCGACATCTTCGCTTCGATCAATTATTCCAGCACGGATAGGCCAGGCATTTTTGTTTTCCCCTCGTACAGGGTCATCATGAATTAAGTTAACTGACCTTACCGGCAACCCGTACAACGGGAGTAGCCCCTCTTCGGCGAGCGCAGCGGTGAATGAATAGTTGGATCCGTACTTGGTCTTTAACCGCGGAATTTGCGCAATAGTGTGACTCAAGTTAGCTCGAAGTTCAGCCAGTACCGAATCTAAATCGCTTTTATGCAAACCTGGTCGAATTGCGGCTGTGAAATCACGTAGCATAGGCGCTACCACATCAAAAATATCTAATACTGCATCGGCTGATTGTCGCACAGCCTCCAGGCTTCCGAAAAAACCACTATTCTTATCTCCTTCAAAGTCGAGGTCTTCAAAGCTTCTTCGGATTTCGTCAGAGTTCTTAAGTATTTCAAAAAATGTCTGCCTTAAGAGAACACGAGAAAGAATACGCGGATTATCTACATCGAGCGTTGGCGAACTTGTGACCCAGCCCACCATCAGCAGAGGGTTTGCAAAGTAATACTCATCGTGTTTTTGGCCTTTACAGAAAGTCACAGATAAGGAAATTTTGTCTGAACGTCGTCCAGCGCGACCCACACGTTGCTGGTAGTTAAATCGCTTAGGTGGCATATTTGCTAGATAAACTGCTTTCAATCCTCCAATATCAACTCCGGCTTCCATTGTTGTCGTAACGCTAAGTACATCGATGCCATATAAACGCTCAAGCTCACTAGCTTCCAAATCCTTTTCGCCTAGTGAGCCAACAAACTTACCTTGGAAAGCAAGTTGGCGTTCGCGCTGATGTGCTTTATCGGTGTGTCCAACAAGCTCTTCCGTTCGCATTGGTAAGTTATGCCAACCGAGCTTTCCTATTGTACGGTAATAGTTTGGCTGATTGATTAGATCATTGATCGATTTTTCGTGAAGTACACCTTTGCATCCATATTTTTGAACATCTCGATTGTATCTTAGATTTCTACATCTCTTATCTAGTGGAAACAGATGAATTGTGCGGCACTTGTCACATTGCCAGTAGCTCTTTCCACCGGGAAGCAGGAAAAGGCCTTCCTTTTGAATTCTGAAGGAATCGTCGATTACATTTAAGCCCTTCAGAAAAAACTTGATGTCATCGCTGATCTGGTCGTTCGATTTTCCACTCCAAAGATTGAATTTATTCCGCTTAATCCACTCAACGAAGTAGTCCTTAAGACGTCCATCTTGGTAACCTGGACCATCTTCTTCACGAGTCATATAATGTTTGACGAGGAACCTAATTGCGCCATCGAGCATTGAAATTGTTGCTGTGTCTTTTGGCGCAATTCTGCTGAAGCGATCAAAGGTTAGCCAGCCATATCCCAGCGATTCGAAATCGCGCCCCATTGATCCAGTGATGACTTCACGAATTGTCGACGCAAGTTCATCTGTGTAAAATCCAGCAGCTTCACGCAATTCTTGCTGAACCGATACATTACCCGAAGTCATGCTCTGGGCAAAAACCGTCTGCCAAGGAATTCTATGTTCAAATAGGCCCGCCGGATTCATGCCCATGCGGACTAGGTCATCTCTCACCCTAATGACCAATGACGATTCTCCACCAAAGAGTCTCACCAGTGGAAACTCTGCTTGTTTGATAATACTTTGAGCAGTTAACTGATCTGCTTCGTCCATACTTTCTGAATCTTCAAAATATTCCCGAAGGATTCTTCCGTAAGATTTATTTTCTTTAAAAAATTGATGTCGAACTGCTTCGCCGTATTCTCCGGAGGTTCCTTTTATCGAGTTCAATAGGTGAATGAAATCGGTCAAGACAGGATCTATCTTTGCTAGTTCGGCAAGATGCCTTTCAGTTGAAGCACGTACTGCGTCCTTATAATGGTTAAGTTCAAGGTCGGCGGCAATGACTGCGGCGTCTCTTCTACTATCGCTAAATATTACTAGCTTTGCATCGTTAGGTTTCTTTTCGATGCCACGAATCGTACCCATAACTTGCTCAATAATGACTTGTGAAAATTTGTTGTAACCAGTACCCATCGATCGGATAGGAGATCGAACAAATTTTCGAGGCATGCTTGACCAATCGATTTCACATTGGACGCACGAGTGCGGAAGTTCGTATTTTCGAATTCGCGAATCATATTGAGCTGATGCAAAGTAAACTTTTGTTTCGTGATCTTTCTGCTCTTGTAGTAATTCGCCTTTGAATCCATCAAAGAAACGTTGTTGCCACCCATTGCCATATGCGTACGACTCATCTTCATTTGGAACGTGAATTAAGATAAGTGTAGATGCTTGGCCGCCATCTTCAGTAAATTCATCATTGGTTACGACAAGTCGTCCGCGAACAGGATTCTGATAGCCAGCATAGTAAAGCTCACCGCACTCTTGGCAGTAGAAGGCTTCAAGGTTTATTGCTCCAGTGCGTTCACAAATCGGTTTAGTGCTATCGTAGAGCCATGGACCACGAAGCTTTCCGTGTTCGCTTGCCATGCTACGTTTGATGCCATCCAAATTCCGCACAAAAAGGTGCATTTTAATTTTGCTTCGCAGATTCACGGTGTCGGGAAACTCGTCGGTTAATACCCGTAACAATCCTATTGCCGCATTAGTCGAACCGCCAAAAATACCGTCAGCAATTTCTTTCACGGTTACAGGATAGGTAGTCAATTTGGATTTGTGTTCGCTTGAGTCTTTAAGACTATTTGATAACTCTAATAGAGCATCGTGAAGGCCAATCTTTTCAATTACTGAACACGTATCAGATTTATCGTCGAGACGAAACTTTCGGCGAAGTTGATCGACAAGTTTTTGGAATGCGCTTAAATCGCATGGCGAACTACCGAATTCTTCGAGAATTGATGTTGCACTATTGGCACGCTGTAATGCAGTACTGTCGATCTCAACTACGGGTCCATTTATAACTTCAAATTCTCTTTTTATCTTGGAAAAACCCGTTCCAAAAAAATCTGAAAGAAATCGCTGACCATCCTTAGGATCTAAAGATGCCGACGTTGCAATGATCTGAAGCTTCGGACTGTCAGGTTCAAGGCCGATCTTATGTAAAAATGATTTTAGAATATAAGAAATCTCTGTGCCACCAGTTCCTCGATAGCTATGCAACTCATCGAGAACCAAATAAAAACGATTAGCTGGATGTTCATTCAGCCACTCTCTCGTCTCGTCGAAAATCTTTTGCTCTCGATCTCTCAGCAATGCGATTGAAAGCATACTGTAGTTTGTAATCAAAATATCTGGTGGGAACTCTTGCATGTCCCAGCGTGTGATTAGCTCTGAACCTTCCAGAGTTTGAATCTTCGGGTCTTTTAGTCCGTTCTTTCGAGTCGATGTTCGATTAATATTGAGCAATTCTGTACGGCAACTCCTGACGTTTTCGTAATTATCTGAATACCCACGACCAGGAGTAGAACCACTGTATTGTCCAAAATAGATCCTGTCACCGCCAAGATTTTTAGAGTAAAATAATTCCGATGTGTCACTGTTTAAAATAGCGCGTAGTCCGTCGACCTGATCTTGAACTAAGGCATTCAAAGGATACATTATCAATGCGCGTACTGCAGCCTTGCGAGCTATCGGCTGCCTCTTCGGAGAAAATCGCACGCGTTGACCTTCCCACCATTGAACGGGATTTAAGCTGCGGCCATTCCAGGGAGTACGCCCATCTGTACCAATGGCTTCGGCGAGAATATTTGTTACCAAAGGAATGAGAAAACAAAAGCTCTTTCCCGAGCCTGTTCCTGTAGTAACGACTATATTCTTCTTCTCTTGAACTGCGGCTTGGATTGAACGTAGCTGATGTTCATAAAGATTTCCTCTTTGAATAGGATCAAACGAACGTAGTACGTCAGCAGCAAGTTTTAACGACGCGCTATCCATCTTTGATACGCCGGCCAATTTCAAAAGATCGTCTGCATTTACATTGCGCTCAACGTATCGACGAAGACCTTCGAAGCTTGGTTCGCGGAAGACGGGGCTTTTTAAAGGATCACACAAAAGCTCTTTTCGATAAGCGTTGAATGCTTCGTCATTAGTGAGATAAGCGGTATCGATATATTCGACCACTCGCTTTCTGAGTTCTTGGTAAATATCTACAATTCCTGTTTTCATACAAGCTCCGTATTTTGCAAGTAGCTAATGAGCGTCTTATAGCTAACTGGACAGAACTTTATAAATTTAGTTTCTGAACCACATTGTACTTGTTGGCAGTTTGCAAAAAGAAATCGTCTTAACAACGAAGGCATCTTCATTGCAGAATGGAATGTAAGATTTTGACCATCATATTTGAAGATTTCCGACAGATCCCAATTGAGAATCTTCGCAGCTAGCAAAAATGCCCACTCGGGTGATCTAATTCGATAGGCGAGCTGAAGATCCGGAATTACGACTTGATATATTCTTCCAGAGAACTCTCCTGGTGCCCGAATCAATCCATTTGAAGCCACGGTCTTTAATTCTACTTCTCGCCATTTATTAGATGTTTGATCGAATGCTTCGATTTGAAAATTTTCATCCCCAATCCACGGTTCAGCCCGAATGAGTTCAGCAGACAGCGACTGAATTGAGGGGAGCAAGCTGAAGAAAAATTTTGGTTCGAATGAAAATGCGTCAGAAACTATCTGATGTTTTTCGATAGATGAACCCATCAAAAGTGCATTTCCGTCAGAATCTACTACGAGTGGTTTAGAGGTAGACTCATCTAGTCCGCGGCGATGCAATCTTTTGGGACTATTTGATAAAACGTCAGTGCACCCATTCAAACTGGCTGACCACCGCAACGAGGTTTCAGTTTCAACGGTGTCAATAAAGCCGCCCATTTGACACGCTTGAAGTTGATTATGAACCAGCATTCGCGCCTCGAAAGTTTGACTCTCTAGACGCCATACCTTACGTGCAATTCGGTCGAAGACTGCAAAATTTCCCTCAGCTGTATAATTCAGGAGGTCGATCAAGATCAATTGTCGACGAAACTCATCCATTCACACCACCAGCTTCAAGAATGGCATAAATCCGCTCTTCAAAAATTTGCATTCGGATTGCGCCTGCGGTCTTCTCAATCCAACGCAAGACACTTAGGCTTAGTGCCAAATCGAAAGCAGCTTCATTTGTGAGTACCATTTCAAAAAAATTCTGAAGCCTACTGAATGTCGTCAGAACCGAGGGGTGTATAGCTAGGTCAGAGTTTTTTGCCAATTGCCTTATGCTATTTTCGTGATTCACATTTCCATCAGTCCGTGGGAGTAGCCCGAGTCCATTAGTAAGCAACTTGGCTATTGCCGGAGCGTCAATCAAGTTGTTGGCTTTTGAGCTGAGAGATTCTGGAAATTCGTGATCGATTTTTGGAATCTGAATTCCAAATTCGAAGAGACGATTTGAGACCGGGTTGGCTGCAGAACTCTGAATGAGAATTATTTTATCATTTGTATTTTGGTTCTGGGTCGACCATTTGACAAGTGCAGGCATCAAATATGCCTCTTGCAATGGGACTTCAAAATCGCAGAGGATCAACAGTCGATGCTTCGAGTGATTCTCGGTCAGGAAGCTGAGGTCTCCCTGCCAGTCTGAGGGTGTTGTCCAAAGAGGGCTCGCAACTATTAGCCGAACTTCTTCTTCTGTGTACAAATTCTGAATTAAGGGGTTGATGTGATCAAAATGATTCGCGATAAGAATTGGGCTCGCTTTGAAAGCGGCTATCGTAGCTAGTAACTGAATTTCCGGCTGTGTGCATCCGTATGCCCTGAGTGAAGTAGCCCACTGACGGATAAGATCCACCGTATTTGCTGGAGCCACTTGCGGTCTAGAATTTTGTTGTTGCGGAACTATTTGAGCTGATCGCTGCTGTTCCACTATAGCGAGACGATTCGAAAGTGAGTTCATCCGATCACTCAGTTTCAATATTTCTTCAGCTGGGACAGTTTGAATAGTTGCTTTAGGAGCGGCTGCGAGCGATTTCTTTAAACCCACGCTAACTTCTTCAAATTTTTGCGCTACGGCCGTTGCTGTGAAGTTCTGCATTTCAGTTCGCACAACAGAAATGGAGTTATCCAGTTTTCCCGACAATGAGCCAATATCAGATTGCACTCGCTCAAGTGAACCTGAGATTTTGGACATCCTTGTCGGCAAATCACCTAGGGATGTCTCCATAGTCTTTTTTAACTTGGATTCAAGGCTCTGGGACTCTTGATAAATCAATCTCTTTACAATTTCTAAATCGTTTGTCGGTGTTGAAAGCAAGTTGTCGAAATCGGAAATCCGAGGGAATCCCCAAATTTCATAGAAAGTCCTAATATCCCCCGGGGGAACTCCATATAGGGAAGCTAAACGAACAATTTCTTTAAAAATTGATTCCGTGCTGCTAGGAAGATTCTCCCCAAATTCCTCACTAGATAATAAAGAATTAAGTTTCTCGAGATCAGTGTTCATGTGATGCACCACACATCGTCGATACAGGCGCCAAAGTATCACGTTCTCTCTTGAGTCCTGATTATTTACTGAGTCCAAACATTTTTTTAAAATTTGATCTTTGGCTTTTCCTGGCCGGTAACCATTTATTTTAAGAATCTTATGAGTTGCGTGCCAAAAATCTTGATCTCGAATATCCGCGCAATGTTTAGTCAATATGGCGTAGGGCGCACCTGTACAAGTTCGAAATGATTCCGAAATACGATACTTTTCTTCAACTGAAAATTCTATATCGCTGACTACGTCACCAATTCTTCTCGCCACAAATGATCTTTCTTATCTTTCTAAAGGATTTTGCTGTAATTCTAGCATGTTCAGATTTTTGTGTTTAGTCGTATTGTCGGGCAAATCCTTCAACCTAGCCTGAAGTCGTATTTAAACAGAACAATATTTTATTTTGTGAGAGTCAGGCCCTCATTAGAGCAAGTGGTTAGATTAAATTTAAATCATTTTTTGGCTTGCTCATTCATCTCTAGTTAAGGTTCTCAAAATCACCATTATGCGTACCATAAGTAAATTTTGAAGCAGTCTGATTAGCGGGCTAAGATTTGACCGACTTCGGCGAGTTTAAGGTTGGAAATCGTTCCGAATATGAGCGATTGTTTGCGTGTTCACTCAAAGGCATATTCAGCTCTTCGGGAGTAACCCCACGTGCTAGAAGGTCTTTGTATATCTCAATGGCTCGGTCATCTATAAACTCAGTACGATCAATTTGGTCTACGGATTCGATTTTTAGGTCTGAAAAGACTCCTTCTCGAGCAAGCTCAATCTGCTCTCTAATATCTTCAATCCAATTTTTAAAACGTGGGTTAGGTTTTGAACCAAAAATGCATTTTATAATTTCTGAGTTATCAAGAGAATCCATTGGGCAGTCGTTTGACTTTAAGGTCGCGAATAAATTTGTAAGGCTACTAATCGCAATTTTGCCAGAAACAAAGCCAAGTCCTGAGTTTTGGGATCGCCAGGTCCTAAGAATTTTTTTGGCTGGGGGTATATTTGCCGTATCTTGTAAAGGAGTCAGTGAAAACTCCTTATTCTCAGGAACCTGCGAAACATTGACTTCCATGCGGTCGCCTTCGGCTTCCTTAGGAGAGCCAATATTTCTCGATTCCTTAGAATTTGAAGAGTTTGCCCGCAGGCTAGTCTTGATTATTGCTTCTTGGGTGTGGGTCTGAGGTAGCTCCAGATCTGGATCTGAAGCGGACTCACCAATAGATCTATCTGAGCACCGGATCTGTTTAGACCCAGTTCCATTCGGATTCAATTTTGTATTTTTAGCAAAATTGTTTTTTTCTGAGTCCGGTATTCTCCAATCAGAAGGGGGTACAATTTCAAAATCCCAACTTTTTTTTGACCCAGCCGAAACTTTGATCATATTTATCGAACGCAACTGATCGATGTATGTCGAAACCGTATTTGGTCCCATTCCTAAATTTCTGGCAACGTTATTACGACTTGATTTCCAGTCAGACTTTCGTGAGATCAAGTAACACCAGATTACCTTTGCAGTGTGATCAATACAGTCAATTTCCCAAATTTCATTTGGGATAATTGCGTAGGCTCCTCGAGCCTGCATTTCATTATTATAATTTTCTTTTGATATAGACATGACTTCTTCCTTCCCAAGCGACAAGGCTTGTGCTCGGCGGAGCACCAACCATCCGCCGCTGACAGGAAGGAAGTCCGCCAAATTAGATATTATTTTACCATTTTAATGAGTTAGACCAGAATAGGAGCCGAAACAGGTTCGGCCCCTAGATTTTATTTTACGAGGAGATAGTCTTCGGCAACTTTGTTCTCGAAATCTTCGATAAGCTTCCATAGAAATTTTGAAAAATCACCATCGTAGTCTTGGACAGCAAAGAATCCATAGTCAGATAACTTATCCGTCGTAACTAAGATGGCTCGACCACCATTCTTTTCGACCAATTTGAAAACTAAACGAGTATTTTTTCTATTGCCGGAACTGAGTTCATAGAAATCGTCACCAAGCTCAACGATCTGTTTTGCCTTCTCTGATTTCATCACTTTCAGTAGACGTTTTCTTAGGTAAATTTCCTTTTCCATGAAGTTTTCTTCTCTGTATATATAGCTGGCAACTTTGGAATAAAAATCCGTAAAATCTAAGCCAGTGATTTTTTTCACTGACTTCTTAGCTGTTAGAAATTTCTTAGGATCAATTCCTCTTCTCTTTAAATGTGGTTTCCAGAACGTTTTGTGATCGGCTATCTTTTTTCTTTTAAATTTATTCATAGTTTTTCCTTAGTTTTAATGGTGAAGATGCAAAGATCTCTAAAAATCGAAATTTTCATTTTGTGAATCGTACGCATCATAGAGTTTTTGCGGGAATCCATCAGAAAAATCGTCCGAGGTTTCTCTGGAAAAGCTGGATTCACAACCACCATCTTCATTGAAGTAAAATCGACCACTAATGTATTCTGCAGGTGTTGAATCTATCAACGCCTTTAGAGCCATTCCTTCTTGTCTGTCGAATTTAATTTCGATCTGCATTAGATCACTTTCTTTAAAGAGTTCTTCAAGCTTGGCCAGGACCTCCATTCGGAGACCTTTCATGTTAAGAACTATTGTTGAACCCTCGGCGGAACTTTTAATGGTCTCCGCCTTGACCTTTTTATTTGATCGTTTACTCATAATTCCCTCTTGCCCAATGGGCTAATATTGGAAGCCGGTAATTCGACTTCAATAAATAAGTAGGAAATAGGTTGGCAAATGACCTTGGTCCGTTGATTATTTTATTTAAAATCCGATAACTATATGATTACAGGAAGTTTTATGGCTGGAAGAAAAATGAACCCCGTTACCCTGAAGAACAAAATGATTGGTATTGATATATCCAACCTTCCACATATGGATGACTTCAAAAAATGGAGCGCAATATTTGACAACTACAATCTTTATCTCGATAGCGGCGGAGCAGAGCCAAGGATAATTCGATTGTTTGAAAAGGCCATCGAAGAGAATTTCCAGCCCCATAAAATCCCTAGAAAAAAAACTGAAAGTTTGGAAAAGCACTTCAAGCGCTCGCGAATTAAGGCCAGGGAGGGAATCAAGAGCCTAAATAAGTTGCTCGAATATTTCATAAAAATGCCGGAGAGTCGCGGTAAGCGAAACCAAGCAAAGTTAATGAAAAAAATCCGAGCAAGCCAAGAAAAATATCTATCAGAGTTCGACCTTTTGACTGAGGCCGAATGGATGATGCAAACGATTAAAAATTTTCTCAGAAAACATGAACTTTCTGCCGACGAAAAAAATGAATTGCTTGGACTCATTTACGACAGGTTGGTCACGAACAAAAAGCATCCATACGATGTCGATCGAAACAAAGGGGAGAAAATCACTCTGATAAAAATGATCGTCGATACCCTGGTCAGAGAGCATTTTAATATAAAGGGCAAGAGAAGAAAGAAGCAAAGCAAGGAAGTAGATTGGGATTCAATAAAGCATAAATATTGATCCTATTGAAATCATTACTGTATTTAGTCCTCCAGAGACTCAATGTTTAAGTCGCGGTCATGCGATAATAAACAAAGAGGTTAAAATGGATTATTGTATCGCTCATATGAAAGTCACAAAAGAAGTCCACGACGAAATTCAAAATAAAATTGAGTCCGAATTAAAATTACTTCTTCTACTGAAAAAACTCTCAATAAAATCAGTAAAAGAATCTCATTTCGAAATATCAAATTTTATTTCAATTTCTGACGACCTATCTAATCAAGTTGCATCAGCTTTTATAAAATGAATTTAGCTTGCTTTGCTAGGAGTCCGTGTCCATCTCACTTCTTGCTTGTCAGTATAGTGCCTGTAAGTCGTCTCAGTCGATTGATGACCAAGCCACGCACTGATGTCGACATAGTCCTGCCCAAGATCTCGCATGAGCGAGATAAAGCCTTTACGACCGCCGTAATGAGTGATGACCCCTTTATAAATTTGTCGCATTTTTTGATAAATTGGTTTCTTGAAATTGCCGGATTCAATTATCGATAACACGGCCTTTTGTTGCTCGGTGAAACATGGAATCTTTTTCCATCTTTTTTCTTCTGGCAGAGTAATTAACTTCGACTGGTAAACGCAAAGCACAGGAACGGATTCAACTTCTTCGAGCTGCCAAGTTGCGGGATCTTTTAAAGAGTCGATTTCAGCAGGACGAAGTCCGAGCCAGATCGAAATATACATCCAATTATTTTCTTCCTCTGTAAATTTGTCTTTGTTCTTTTTTAACAACTCGGGAGTTAGCGGTTTAGATTCCATTCTTACGCCACGAGTAGAGTCGGTGCCTGTCTTCTTGGACTGGGATTTAGCGATAGCGGCCTTGTCGAAGTTGGAAGTCAATCGAATAGGATCGTACCGTTTTTGAAATTGTTTGCTGTACCAATCGCCCCATAGGTTAACCATTTTTATCAGGACTTTGCTGTAATTGACGGAGTACTGATTTTTGATAAACAGAGTGATGAATTTACGTTCCACGCTCTTGTACTTGTCCGGATACACTTTCAGTTCTTTAACGATATTTTGTATAGTTAAAAACTGGGAGTGCAGTTTCTTTTTGTGATCGTCAGATCCTCGATTGTCGCCGATATATTCATTCCAGAATACTTGGGCCATTTCTTGAGGGAAAAATCTTTCATCTCGCGTGAGTTCTTCGAATCTCTTTGCAGAGTTAATTTCTTTGCGGAGGTCATGGCGTTCTTTATTTAATTGAGAGGCCAGCTCTTTGGCTTTCTCGACTGAAATGCCCGCTTGAAATCCGTAGTTCAGCCAGAGTTTTCGAGGAATATATTTTGTGACTTTCTCCCCATCAACTCGATATTCTAAATAGAGTTTGAACCCATCGTTTTCCTCACGAGTGTAGTGAGGTCTCACAATGAAATATCCCTTTGGATCTTTCGCATCGACGACTGAGTTTTTCTTCTTCTGCATACTTGCCTTTCACAGCGTATGCCTCTCATCGGCCCACTCTCTAAATGACTTTAGAAAATGGGTTACCCAGGTTACCCATTTTGGGTAACCTTATTTTTCGTAACCTCTTGATATTGTTGATCTTTTGAAGAAATTTGGTAGTGAGAGGCATTACTGAACTATCTACCCAGTGTGTCAAAACAAAATACAAAACCAATAGTTGTGGCCTAGAAGCCCAAGAAGGGCTGGCTAGAATAGGGTGATGAAGGCCAAGGGCCGTATTAAATGGGATTGCCTAAGGCGCAGGAATGCCTCTTAGGATAGATACGAATTAATTAGGGGTGATTTGCGTATTATTTAGATTTTTTCTTTTCAGTGATCGCTTCCGGTCCGTCTTCGGCTAGGGGCTCAGCATCATCCAAGAACCGCCCTAAATCATACTGCTTGGTCTTATTCTTTTTAGGTTTGAGTCTTGGATTGGGGACTTTAATCATCTTTTGTGCTTCAAAGGTGGTCACATTGGCATTTGCCGTAACGACTTTCCCACTCTTATCTTTATATGTGACGAGCTTTAAATTCTGCTCCTTTTTTACAAGCGGTGTTGGTCTTTCAACAAGCTCGCTCACTGGTAACGTCTTAATGAAGTCCATTGATTCTTGGAAGAAGGCATACTTAACAAACGATTTCTTTTTAGGCACTGGAAGAGCAGGGTTGAATAGTCCACCCTTAAGCAGCTTTTCGAGTGCTTTTATCTCAATGTGGCTTATTTCTTCCCTAGTTACGTGGGCAGGAAATTTGACGGGTTTGCCTTTGCCTTTACTAAGTGACAGGATCTTTCTGTCGTATAAGCGGTCACCAAGGTCCCATAAATAGTTGGTGATAAATTCTGTGGCGCTCTCTCTGTGAACACCAATAGATGTCCTAAGTCTTTCAAAGACATTTGTACCGAGTGGGTTCGGCTGTTGACAGTCAAAATGTTTGTTCAGTTCATGGAGTTGCTTTATGGCGCTATTTACTTCTAAGCCTTTTGGTAGCTTTTTAAGTTCGGCTAAAGCCTGGCCGATTGCTTTAGTCTGAGTACTGGTGATCTTTGGAAGCCTATTAAGTATTTGTGAACCAAGGTCTATATTATCGAGCTCTTTCATTTTGGGTTTTGTTGTATTAAGTGCCTTCAGGAGCTTGATAACGGCGATGGGCTTAAGTGGCCCAAAAGACATTTTAATGTCCTCAATCAAATCATCTATAATATTCCTGGCGGCCAAGATCTCAGTATTGGCCGTTTTCGCAATAAGGCCCTCAACTGCCGTTACTACGCCTGCAGACGCACCTTTCGCTTCTAGCCAATTTTGTAGGTGAAACAAATCGTCCCACTCAACTATTGGGTTCTCCTCGTGATTTAAAGCTTCTAGAAAGTTGTCTTTGATTAGTCTTGGTTTGACACCACGTTTTGCCATTATCTCTCCGTAAACGACCTGTAGGTCCCATCTAAAATATCTCTAAATCTCAAAATAGAATCCATTTTAATTCGTATTTATATATGAAGGTTCAATCACTGGACTTTCGTATTAGGACCTTGGTTGGTCCAAAGGAGCCAATATGGCAAAACGTCCCCGCAAAAAAGAAAAGGCAGAGAAAGCCCAAGAGATGACATCTGAGGTGGAAATGATTGGTCGGTTCATATCTATGAAGATCGGCGAAGTGACCCGCAAGTGCATCATGATTCCAGATGGCGATGAGCGAGTGGAAAACGGTGAAGAAGTTCAAGATTTCAAGTTTTATGACTGGGAAACCAAGAAACTTATTGATCCTTGGAAAAATGAACTCTGCGAAGAAGTTTACGAAGAAACAGTTAAACACTAACAAAATTTGTGGGTGCAATTACGCACTCACTTAATAAGTCCTGTAACAAGGCGAAAGGGAATTTATGGCAACGGTTACGCTTAAAATGAAAGCACTGCGCGAGGAAGTCGTCGATAAAATTTATGATCTTATGAGAGGAGGCAAGACGATGCAGTTCGAGATGAAGTTCGATAGGCAAGACGGGATGAGCTACAAAGCTATTCTCGACACAAACCCTGCGAAGTTCGTCTCTGGAAAGTTCTTCTTCGATGAGAAAGGTAACGTGATTGAAGGGTCACTTTATAATGTCACAGCCGAAGTTGAGGGTGAGTACCCGCACCGACTCTATGACATCTACGATTCTGTTGAGCTGGAAGTTGGAAACGAAGAGCCAGAATTCATTGGCGATGGCTTCCAAGATCATATTGGAACTGGCGAACCCATTCTTATGGGTGATCTCACTGCCGAAGAGTTGGCGCAAATGCCCGACTTTGACAGCGCTGACGACGCCTTAGAAACATAAGGATGAATTGTTGGGCCATGGATTGGCCTTTTTATTTCAAATCAAACAACAACAATCGGAGAATTTATGAAAAAGCGTGCTAAGAAAAAGCTTCTGCCAGCCTATCATATCGGTGATCTTCTTGGTTCTTATGTCATTCAAGTTTGTGAGGCCGAGAAAACTCACAAGAAGGGCTTGGATTTAAATATACTTTTTACTCTGATGGCGCAGCATATCGACAGAGTGAAAGAAGAGTCTGGTGAATTCATTACTGAGGCTCACTGGCAAACAATAGTTGATCTGAGTTTGACGGACGCAGTTAATCATCAACGTAACCTTCTAAACGATGTTTCTGCCCAGCAAACTACCTCTAAAGATGAAACGATTATTCATTAACTAATTATTAAAACGTTTGAAACCCAGAACCCATAATTCGGTGGGTGCCTGGTGGTGCAGAGATATTGGTATGGGCTGTATGGGTGCGGTATATCGCTCATTCAGGACAGACTTTCCGTCTCTGCATTTTTTATTTCTAACTATATAAAGGAGCAAATATGAAAGTCTTTAAAAATAAGTTCTGTATTGTCTCTGCATTCGTGACCGGCTCAACCCTGAAAGACAATATGAACAATCATTTAAAGTTGATGAAGTTCTTAGATGAGGGTGGCTTCGACTACTATCACCAAGTTGGAATTTGGGATGGCAAAGCAGAGTTATCACTACTTATTCCTAATGTGACTTTAAATTTAGCAAGAATATTTAGGAAATGGTTCGGTCAAGAGGCGGTTATTTATGGCGAAGACAATTGCTTCTTTTTATTGAGCGCTGAGAAGGTGCTTGCCGCAACATCAGAAATTGAATTTGAGAACCTTACGCCTGGGCAAGATCACTCTGTGCTTTTCACCAGTCACAAAGACACAAAATACATTATTAATTTCTAACTATTTTTCCTAACTCAACCTATTGAGCTTGAAGGTTCATGCTTAACCAGGGCTACCAGTAGAATAGTAAGTATCAACACTAAATAACAAGGAAAGAGGTATTCCATGTCTATCGTTACAAAAAACAAAATCAAAGCCGCTCAAAAACTAATCGCCCTGAAGAAAACCAGAACCATCACTGAAGATGATCTGTTTCTTCCTGAGTGGGAAACTCTCAAAAAAGAATATGACTCTCATCAAAATGGCGAGTGGATTGATAAAGCAATCGTCTCTCTGCTTAACTCAGCTATATTTCAACGTAGAGTTGTCTTCGTCTTAGCTAAGCGCCCATTCCGTGAGTTGGCAAAAAGTGACAAAAACTGGAAACGATCAATTGGCTTGAAGGATGAGAATTGGAAAGTCTTCATCCAAGAGATCACTGGTCGAGACATAGTTAAGTGCATTCACCGGGCTGATAAGGGCAGTTTTGTCTATGAGATTGTCGAGAATGACATCCTAGATTTGATAAACATCGACATTTCAAGCCAACGAGAAGAGGCGATCAAATTTGCTAATGAAATGAATGATTTAGAAGAGGGAACCAGTGAGGGAACCACTAAGGGGAACCGAGAGGTAGAAGAAGAAAGAGAGGTAGAGGGAGAAACCAAAATCAACCAACCAAATTCCTTTAAGGAAGAAGATCTTGAAATTGACCTTGATCTATCTATGGACTCCTATCCAACTTCAACCAACCTATCTACTTCGAAGGAGATGAGAAATAAGTTTGTTCCTGCGGAAGGCGAAGCCGACCAATGGACCACACTTAGTTCGCAATCTCCTGAGAAGACATTACTTCCTAATGCCCCTGTGAGGAGTGTGGCCCAACCTGTTTTAAATCAACAGAAACAAGCTCCTGTCATGCCCAAACAGACCACCCCATCTGTTACTACCCCCAAGGAACAAGTCTCCTCTGAGGCAATCCTGGCTAAATGGAAACCAAACAGAGTCGATTCAAAGGACCTTGAAAACCAAGTGGCCGAGCTGTTCACAACTCTGAAGCACTACTCTATTCCTAAAGACGAGCTTTCCACCAAGAAGATCATCAAAACCATGTTTGGCCCAACACCAAGCAAGAAGATCGACTGGCTCATAGAGAAAGCCACTCAAGCTATAGATGAGCAGCGTGAACTTATTTATGCTCCTGAGATCGACATGCAGCAGGCGCCTCTTGAAGTTCCAGTTACCAATGGAAAGCCTGGGCAACTCAGAAGAAAGAACTTTCTCACTGATGATGGCTATGCCCTTTACTATGATGCTTTTACTAGTGGTCGAGAGATCTGGAACCTTGGTGGTAGCATAGTTGAGTATTATGAGCAGCAGGCTTATGTTCAACATATCCCAATAATTAAATTCACTCCTAAGTAGCTTGTTCAACTGAAGGCCATGTTAATATAACTACATGGCTAAAAATGAGTGTCTTGATCTAGCGTTTGAACATTGGAATATCAACCATAAATTTTTGATGTTTTTATCAAAACTAAAAATTAAATCAGTAGAGGAATTCTTATGAACATCCTAAGAAAAGAAGCCATCGCTTACAGTCCTGGAAATTACGACACCCACAACGCCGGCAGAGACCAGAGACATCACGCAAAGCTGTCCATGTTCTTGTTCAAGCTTAGTGTTATAAAG
>WBZN01000517.1_pt1 | contig 29468 bp, 24 predicted proteins | sample 5204281 | NCBI WGS metagenome assembly WBZN01 (sample SAMN12344347, study PRJNA552823) | activated sludge metagenome | biome: Activated sludge suspended growth; feature: Nitrification reactor; material: Wastewater; isolation source: activated sludge from nitrification reactor of wastewater... | reverse complement strand
TTCATCTGCCGATAGTTTAGGGGCGGCGAGCACTTGAGCAAGAAATCGGGCGGGTTCGCGGCAACAACGCCACGGTTCCGTGGCAATTCTACCGCGATCCACCGGTCCAGTGCCTCCATCGTACCGGAATGATCCTCCAATGATCCGAATCCCACCGTAAGCGCCGTTGCGTTGAAAGCTCGTGGCATCGGCGCTGCTCAAGGGAAAGCTGCCGCATGCAACCACAGGATCATCCGTCGTTGATCGAGGCCTTCCTCGTCCTGGAACAACCGCGGCAGCGCCTGATCCACTGGAGCTCCGCGCTGGGTCCGCTCGACGATGCTCGTGCTCCGCCGCTCGCGGCGATCTCGGCGTACTACGATCCGACCACCGACCAGGCGCTGCTCGGCCTGCGCTATCACGCCTCGACGCTCGGCCGAGAGAAGCTGTCCTTCGTGATCGAGATCGCGCTGCTCGCCGAGATCGGCATGATCCAGCCAGCGGAGCTGAGCGACGGCGACCGCCGGCGGTTCCTCGGCGAGCGTCTCGCGCGCTGCTCGATCCACGTCGCTGATCAGGACTCCGTGGCCGGCGCGCTGCTCGAGCTCGTGCGTGGAATTCGTGATCACAAGCAGACCGTGGTCCCGCCCAGGCCGATCGCGGTCATCGGGGCGCGTGCCCCACACGGCACTCCGCGGGTGCGTACGTCGCCGCCGCCGATTCCGCCCGCGCGTTCATTACCGCGGGGTGATACGGCGGATCCGGTGATGCTGGTGAAGGCGAAGGGGACGCGTGACGATCTTCCGTCGTCCCCCCGATCCACGCGTGACGATCTGCGGACGCAGAACGATCTGGCGGAGTCGATCGAGGGCCAGGTCCCCACGCGCATGGAGCTGCCTCTCGCCAAGCGACGTGAAGGGATGGCGCGGCCGACCTCGCCGAACGTGGTGTCGCGCGCGAACCGCGCCCCGACCGTGGAGATGGCGCAGGTCGACGCGCAGCGGATCGCGACGCAGCCGCTGCCCACCGTCGCGCCGCCGCGCATGCTCGCGCCGGTGAACAAGGCCGAGCCGGCGCTGCCATCAGGTCTCGCGCCGACGTCGGCGAGCATCATCTACGCGCGCTACCTGCGCAGCGGCAGGTGGGTGCCGATCCGGATCGGCGCGCTCAGCCTCAAGGGCGCGGCGCTGATGGCCGGTGCGCTGCCGCGGGTCAAGGATCACGTCGACATCGCGCTGTCGTTCGGGAGTCAGCGCGCGCTGGTGCGGGGCGCCGTCGGCAAGGTGTCGACGGTCCAGGAGACCGCGCAGAGTGGCGCGGCGACGTTCAGCGTGTCGTTTCAGCTCGACGATGCATCACGCCGCCAGCTCACGTCGCTGCTCACCGCGGCGCGCGCGGCCAACGTCACGATCAAGCCGCCGCCGCCACGCCAGGCTCGGCGCTATCCCGTGGAGTGGTCGGTTTGCCTCGGGACGACGCGAGGTGCGGTGAAGGGCGATGCGCTGGATGTCTCGCGAGACGGCATGTTCGTTCGGCCGCAGCATGCGCTGATGATGCAGTCGATCTTGACGTTCTCGGCGGTGCTGGACGATGGCGGAGCCCCGGTGTCCGGTCGTGCCAAGGTCATTCGTCAGATCACGGATACCGAGGCTCGCACGTGCGGCCTGGCTGCCGGATATGGGCTCGCGGTGACCGAGATGGGGGACCTGGATCGCGACCGATGGCTGGCGTTCCTCGCGCGGATCGAACGGCGCGCCGAGAAGCGCGTGCTGATCGGTGCGCCCCCGGCGAGGCTCGCCGAGTTGCAGGCTGGGCTGGCCGCGGCGGGCTACGCGGTGACCGGGGGCACCGATCCTGGCGCGCTGGTCCAGCTGGCGAGTGCCGAGGCGCGGCCCGTCGACGCAGCGCTGCTCGATGCCGGATGGCTGACACCCGGCATGTCGGAAGGGTGGGTCGAGTCGCTGTTCGAGGCCCGCAACGTGCCGTGTGTGACCCTGCACGGAGATGCTCGGCGGGCGCGGATCGCGATCGACAAGTTGCTGCTGGGCGACTGAGGCAGGAACAACTGTTCACAAACGTGCGGGACAGCAACGGTCTGGTACCGGTCGGACCACGTAACTGCCCGTGTTGTCTCGAGCTTGGGGGCTCGCGCGCTGGCCCCATCCTTGCGAAGATTGCAGCCACGGCAATCGCCGCCCAACCCGGGATCGGTCCAATTTTATGAAGCTTACCAAGTCACTCTTCGTCCTCGCAGCGCTCCTCGTTCCGGCCGTCGCCTCGGCGCAGGGCTACTATGGCGGCCGGGCCCCGAATTCCCAGGAACCCGGCGGGTTTCACAATCGCCAGGGCCGGCTGCTCTACGGCGCGAGCCTCGGGCTTGGTGGCATGTCGGATCGATTTGGCGACATCCAGTGCACCAACTGCGACTACAACCCGATCTCGGTCCAGGTGGCGGCGCATCTCGGCGGGTTCGTCGGCCCGCGCTTCGCGTTGCTCGGCGAGCTTCAGGCCAACATCCAGACCGTGTCGTCGAACGCGGTGAGCGGCGACACCACCACGCTGACCCAGGGTGCGCTGATGCTCGCCGGCCAGTACTGGGTCACTCCGCAGCTGTGGATCAAGGGAGGCATCGGGTTCGCGAGCCTCCAGCTGGACCGCTCGTATTACGGCGATGGCATCGTCGACGCGAGCAGCGTCCCCGAGCACGGCGTCGCGATCATGGGTGCGGTTGGCTACGAGCTGCTGTCGTCGCGCTACTTCTCGGTGGATCTCCAGGGTCGCCTGATCAACGGCGCGTACAAGCGCCTCGACAACAACGTCACGGGCGCGAGCATCGGCGTCGGCATCAACTGGTTCTGATCCGGATCAGGCGAGCACGGGAACGAGATCGGGCAGGCGTCGAAGCTCTTGCCGGTGGTCGGGTCCGTGGGCACGGCATCCGCTGAGGAGCTGGCCGCCCGGGAGCGGGTGGTTCAGGTCAGGCCGCCTTCCGCGGTCTTGGCGTCCTTCTCCTTCGAGTAGCTGAACAGCGCGGTGCCCTGCTTCTCGATCACGTCCTCGTTGATCATCACCTCGGCCACCGACTGGCCGGGCGTCTCGAACATGATGTCGAGCAGCGCGTTCTCGAGGATCGCGCGGAGCCCGCGTGCGCCGCTCTTCTGCGTCGCGGCCATGCTCGCGACCTTGGTGAGCGCGCCCTTGCCGAACTTGAGCTTCACGCCGTCCATCTCGAACAGCTTCTGGTACTGCTTGACGAGCGCGTTCTTGGGCTGCGTGAGGATCTGAACGAGCGCCTCTTCCGAGAGCTCGTGCAGCGGTGCGATCACCGGGAGCCGGCCGATGAACTCCGGGATCATGCCGTACTTGAGGAGGTCCTCGGGCTCGACCTCCTGGATCAGCTCCCACTGCGAGCGCTCGACCTTGGTGTTCATCCCGGCGCCGAACCCGATCATCTTCTGACCGATCCGGTTCTCGATGATGTCCTCGAGGCCGGTGAACGCGCCGCCGCAGATGAACAGGATGTTGGTCGTGTCGACCTGCAGGAACTCCTGCTGCGGATGCTTGCGACCACCTTTCGGCGGCACCGAGGCCGTCGTGCCTTCGATGATCTTCAGCAACGCTTGCTGCACGCCCTCGCCGGAGACGTCGCGCGTGATCGACGGGTTGTCGCTCTTGCGCGCGATCTTGTCGATCTCGTCGATGTAGACGATGCCGCGCTGTGCCCGCTCGATGTCGTGATCCGCGTTCTGCAGCAGCGAGACGATGATGTTCTCGACGTCCTCGCCGACGTAGCCGGCCTCGGTGAGGTTGGTCGCATCGGCGATCGCGAACGGGACGTTGAGGATGCGCGCGAGGGTCTGCGCGAGCAGCGTCTTGCCGGAGCCGGTCGGACCGAGCAGCAAGATGTTCGACTTCTGCAGCTCGACATCCTCGTCGCTCTGACCGGTCTGCTTGTGGTCGATCCGCTTGTAGTGATTGTGGACGGCGACCGCGAGGATCTTCTTCGCGCGGTCCTGGCCGATCACGTACTCGTCGAGCACCTTCTTGATCTGCGCGGGCTTCGGGATCGAGCTGGTGCCGTAGCTCTGATCCTCTTTCTCGATCTCCTCGGCGATGATGTCGTTACACAGCCCGATGCACTCGTCACAGATGTAGACGGTGGGGCCGGCGATCAGCTTCTTGACCTCTTTCTGCGCTTTGCCGCAGAACGAACAGGTCAGGGACGCGCCGTCACGTTTCTCGATGGGCATCGGTTCCTCGGCGAGGGTACCCCGGATCGGGCTCCCGAGCACGCGGACCGGGGCGCCAGGGTCGGGAATGCGGAGATCCGACTACTTCTTGTCGTCCGGCTTCTTCTTCGCCGTGATCAACACTTCGTCGATCAGGCCGTACTCTTTGGCCTGGGACGACGACATGAAGTTATCGCGATCCGTATCGCCCTTGATCTTGTCGACCGGCTGACCCGTGTGCTTCGAATACAGCTCATTGAGCGTGTCTCGGGTCTTCAAGATCTCCTTGGTGTGGATCTCGATGTCGGTCGCTTGACCCTGAAAGCCCGCGAGCGGCTGGTGGATCATCACCCGCGCGTGGGGCAGGGCGTACCGCTTGCCCTTGGTGCCGGCGGCGAGCAAGAAGCTTCCCATCGAGGCGGCCTGACCCATGCAGATCGTCGCGACGTCGCAGTGGAGGTACTGCATCGTGTCGTAGATCGCGAGGCCCGCCGAGACGTGACCGCCGGGCGAGTTGATGTACAGCATGATGTCCTTCTCCGGCTCTTCGGAGTCGAGGAACAGCAGCTGCGCGATCACGACATTGGCGATGTCATCGTTGATCGCCGTGCCGAGGAAGATGATGCGGTCCTTGAGGAGGCGGGAGAAGATGTCCCAGCCGCGCTCGCCGCGGTGAGTCTGCTCGATGACCGTCGGGACGAGGTAGTTCATCGTCGGCTTCATTGCCTCGACTGTACGAGCGAGGGGCGGCGCACGCAATGCGCGGAGAGGGCGGGGAAGGGACAAAACCGCCTGCCGGATCGGGTGGGTGAGCGCCCGCGCGCCGAGGCCGGGGGCGTGACTCCCGCGCCGTCGCGGCGGTGGTTAGTTGCGACCCTTGGTGTACGAAACGAGCTTCGCCTCGACCTCGTTGGTCGTGCCGTGGTGCGCGTAATGAAACCGCGACACGCCGGTGCCGGGCTCGAGCTCGAACGTTTGCTCGTCGGGGCCCGTGTAGAACGACAGCGCGTAGCCGTTCTCGACCTGGCTCACGCCCCAGCAGTACGTCATCTCCGCGCTCGGACAGATCTTCTGGCCGTCGATCACCGGCCACGAGAACCAGCCCTCGGCGTTATCGAGCGAGGGCTCCGTGGTGAAGTCGGATCGACTGCTGAACAGGAAGTTGTTGCCGGACCGCAGCAGCGTCTTCTCCGTCGCGACCGGCGCGGCGTCGAAGTCGGCGAGATCGGTCGGCCAGCCCTTCACGCGATACGCGGTGACGCCGTTGGCCTCCTTGGCATCGATCACCTCGGTGGTCCACGACAAGGTCTTGGTCGTCTCCTTATCGGCCTCCGGATCGAAGCGCTTGACGGTGACCTGGTACTCCCACTTCGCGCCCTTCGCGAGCGGCAGCGGGTCTGCCACGATCATCTCCTGGACCGACAGCTGATGCTTTTTCGCAGGGCTGCTGCATGCAGCGACCAACAGCACGAGCGCGGCGCGCGAGACGTGAGTAAAGCGGGTCATGGTAACGTGGACATCCTACTCCCAAGAAAGGATGCTCGTCCCGAGGGACGCGGGCACGAAATCAGCAGAGATCTCGAATCGATCTGCTAGGGTCCGCCGATGGCTCTCGCCGACCGCCTTCGCGGCCCGCTCTCCAGGCTGCTGCCCGTCCCGCGTCTCGACGGGAATCGAAACCTGATGAGGGACGCGTGGAACCTGATGGCCGGGATGCCAGGAGGCAAGGTCTTGTTCTCGCGTCTGGTCGGACGCCTGGCGCCCTATTCGGGGAGCATCCACGCCACGATCACGGTGCTCCGCGCCGGCTACGCCGAGGTCCAGATGCAGGACCGAAAGGCGGTGCGCAATCACCTCGATTGCATCCACGCGATCGCCCTGGCCAACCTCGCCGAGCTCGCGGGCAACGTCGCGCTGATGTACTCCCTGCCCGACGACGCCCGGTTCATCGTGAGCGGGATGAAGATCGAGTACCTCAAGAAGGCCCGCGGCACGATCATCGCTACCGGGGAGCCGCCGGTTCCCCGCTCGGCCACACGGGCCCAGTATGACGTCCCCGTCACTCTCCGGGATGCGGCGGGGGAGGCGGTCGCCCGGGTGATCCTCCACAGCCTGGTCGGCCCCAAGCCAGGCTCGGTCTCGGACCGCGGCGACGTGAATTGACGTGATCCGGGCTGAATTGACCAAGAAATAGCGCCGTCGAAGCAGAAGGCATATGACGTTGGAGGGGCCATGAGAATTCTGTTTGCTGCTGTCGCGCTCTCGCTCGCCGCGATCCCGACGCCGGCCCGCGCGGACGAAGGTGCGGACTTCATCGCGCAGGCGAAGGAGTTCTACCGGGTGGTCGCGTGCGGCGGCACCGAGGCACTTCCGGCGACCGTCGATGGCACGGTCGTCGAGAAGCACTGCGCCGAGATGGCGAAGCGCTACGCGCACTTCACCTCGACGTACGTCACGCCAGCGCAGACGTTCTTCGCACCGCTGCGTCCGTCGACGGTGTCGACGACGGTCGTCTATCCGTTCGGCGGCGGCGATCTCGCGGGCGCCCTGGTCACGTTTCCGGACGCGCGCGACATCACCACGATCTCGCTCGAGCACGCGGGGGATCCGACCCGGCTCGCCGGGCTGTCCAAGAGCCAGCTCCGCAACGCGCTCGGCGCCTATCGCGACTCGATCGAGGGGCTCCTCGAGCTGTACGACTCGACGAGCGAGAACATGCGCAAGCTCGAGCGCGGTGGGATCCCGGGCCAGCTGTCGTTCCACATCACCGGCATGACCGCCCTGGGATACGAGCCGGTGGCGCTCAAGTTCTTCACGCTCAATGACGACGGCACGATTCACTACCTGACGCAGCCCGAGATCAACGCGCTCGCGCCGAAAAAGGCGCTCAAGAAGAAGGGCGGCTGGGTCGACACCGACTTCTCCGAGGCGTTCACGAACATGGAGCTGTCGTTCCGCAAGGCGGGCGATCCCAAGGCGCCGGTGGTCACGCATCGCCACTTCGCCGCGAACCTCGCCGACAAGGCGTTCAAGGGCTCGCCTCTCGAGAAGCACCTGCTCGCGAAGGGCAAGATCTCGGCGATGACCAAGGCCGCGAGCTATCTGATCTGGAACTCCGCGTTCTCGGGGATCCGGGACTACCTGCTCGCGAACATGGTCTGGATGGCGTCGGACTCGACGGGGATCCCACCGCGATTCGCCCGCAAGGCAGGGTTCACCCAGGTCACCTACGGCACGTTCACCGGGGCCTTCCTCGAAGAGGCCGACAAGGACACGAGCGAGGCGATGGTCAAAATGTGGGCGTCGCAGGCCCATCGCCGGCTGCCTTTCCGGTACGGCTATCCCGACTTCGAGAAGCACATTCACCTGATGATCACCGCGCCTGCGCCACCAGGAGACAGCAAGAAATGATGATCAGACTCCTCGGCTCCTTCGTGTTGGGCTCCGTGCTGGTGACCTCGACGGGGACCGCGCGTGCCGAGGATCCGATGCCATCCGAGGAGACCGCGACGAGCGTGCGGGCGGCCGACGAGTCGGACGCGCCAGGCACGCCGGGCGAGAATGTGACGCCCGCGCCCGCGCCTCCGATCGGACCGGTGACGAGGCCTGGGGCCGAACCGACGAATCGTGCCCGGCTCGCGAACCCGCAGCCGCGCGCCGTCCACGCGCGGAGCAAGGACGATGGCGCCGGGCGCCTCGAGAAGAAAGAGGACACGGTCCTCGGCGGCAAGCACTTCCGGATCAAGACCGCTCAGGGTGCGGTGCACGTGTGGTTCCCCGAAGACTACGATCGCGAGACCGCGGGGACGGTCGTCTACGTCCACGGTTATTACACCGACGCCGATGGCGCGTGGCGCGACCACGAGCTGGCGCGCCAGTTCAGGGCGAGCCGGCAGAACGCGATGTTCATCGTGCCCGACGCGCCCGCCGGGAATGACAACCCCGTGCAGTGGCCTGCGCTGACCGACCTGCGTCGCGCCGTCACCCGCGCCAACATCAAGTTGCCGGACGGACCGGTGATCGTGATGGGGCACTCGGGCGCGTTCCGCACCGTGATGCAGTGGGTCGATCACCGGATGGTCGATCAGATCATCCTGCTCGACGCGCTCTATGCCGGCGAGTCGGCGTTCGACGAGTACATCAAGAGTGGCAAGCGCGCGGATGACCACAAGCTGATCGTCGTCGCGGCGAGCACCGCGCAGGAATCGAAGAGCTTCGCGAACAAGTACAAGTTCGCGGTGGCCCGCGAGCGGATGCCGGACTCGGTCGGCGGCTTCTCGAAGCGCGAGCGCGGTGCGAAGCTGCTCTACATCCGGTCGCAGTACGAGCACATGGGCATCGTGACGAGCCGCAAGGTGATCCCGATCCTGCTCCGCGTGACGCCGCTCAAGGCGCTGTAGCTGCCCAGCCGCGGCCGCCGTCGGGCAGGCATGTCGTGCGATCGTCCGGCGAGGTTCGCGGGGTTACCGTGGTTCAACGACGCGGGCCTGAGCGCCGCCGTCCACGCGCAGCGATGGCCGCGGTAAGCGGCTTGGCGCGCGCGTGCTCCCGTGGACGTCCTGGTAACATTGGCCGGTGACGGTCGTCATCGCGATCCCTGGCAACGAAGGCCACGCCGAGCGCCTCGCGACGCGACTCGGTGCGCGTTCGATCGTCCCGGAGGTCCGGCAGTTCCCGGATGGCGAGCTCCTGGTCCGGATCGAGGCCGAGCTCGCCGGCGACGAGGTGCTGCTCGTCGGCGGGCTGCACGCGGACAGGTTCCTCCAGGTCGCGTTTCTCGCAGGGACCGCCCGGGACCTCGGCGCGCGCCGCGTCGGCCTCGTCGCGCCGTACCTGGCGTACATGCGGCAGGACAGTCGGTTCCGCCCGGGCGAAGGCGTGACCGCGACATACTTCGCGAAGCTCGTGTCGAGCACGGTCGATTGGCTCGTCACGGTCGATCCCCACCTGCATCGCCTCGGCTCGCTCGATCACGTGTACTCGATCCCGACGACGATCGCGCGGGCGGCGCCCGCGATCGCGCGGTGGATCGCCTCGGAGGTCAACCACCCCGTCCTGGTCGGTCCCGACGCCGAGAGCGTGCAGTGGGTCTCCGAAGTCGCCAAGGACTGTGGTGCGCCGTACATCATCCTGGAGAAGACTCGCCGGGGAGATCGCGACGTCTCGATCTCCGCGCCCGACGGTCCCTGGAACGGCCACACGCCCGTGCTGATCGACGACATCGTGTCGACCGGCAAGACGATGGTCGAGGCGACGCGCCAGCTGCGCGCGGCGGGCAGCGCCGCCCCGATGTGCATCGCGATCCACGCCGTGTTCGCCGACGCGGTCCACGACGAGCTGATCTCCGCCGGCGCGCGCGGCATCGTCACATGCGACACGATTCCCCATGCGACCAACGAGATCTGCGTCGCCGAGTCGATCGCGATCGCGGTGCGCGCGCGTCTCGACGCGCAGCAGGACGCGCGCCTGGAGTAAACTCGCGTGATGGCGTACGACGAGAAACTCGCAGCGCGTGTGATGACGTGGGCCGCGAACCATCCCGGGGTCGAGGCGAAGGCGATGTTCGGAGACCTGTGTTACCTCGTCGGCGGTAACCTGCTGGGCGGCGTGAAGGACGCGAACCTCTTGTTGCGCCTGGGCCCGGCGGGCGAGGTCCACCGTGGCAAGCCGCATATGCTTCCGTTCCCGAGCGGAGCCCGCCCGATGACCGGGTTCCTGCAAGTCGAGCCGGCGGGCTGCGCCACCGCCGCGGCGCTCGTGAAGTGGCTCGATCAGGCCTACGCGTTCGCCGCGTCCTTGCCGCCGAAGGGCGCGCCCCGCAAGGCCACGGCGAAGCCGCCCGCAAGAAAGCCGGCGACCCGGGCGCCGGCAAAGTCCAAGGCGAAGACCACCCGTCCGCGCTAGGAGGCGTGGCGCATCGGCTCCGGTCGGGTAACCCGCTCGGACGCGCGCACGTTCGCTTCGACGACCACCGGGACGCGCAGCGAGTTCATGATCAGGCAGTACTGCTTGGCGTCCTCGAGCGTGGTCTCGAAGTTCTCCACGTTGCCGGCGAGCTCCATATCGAGCGACAGCACGATCGAGGTGAAGCACAGGCCTTCCGGAGAGCGCTCCACGGTTCCGTGGACGGTCGCGTTCCACTCGACGACCGCGATGCCATCTCGTGCCGCGAACGCCTCGAACGTGGTCAGGATGCACAGTCCCAGCGACGACAGCATCAGATGCTCGGGCGACCAGGAGCCCGCGTCACCGTCGAACTCCGATGATGGGCCGCCGTGAAGGGCCGGGCGCGGCGGAGCTTCGACCCGTGCCCTCGACGCGAACGTACGACTGACCGTGGCGCTGTACTGGTGGGGAAACGGGGCCGGCATGCCCCGAATGAAAGCATGAAGCAGGCCACACTCGGGCGACCCGATGACGTGTCCCCAGCGCACGTCCGCGCAGTCGGAAATCCTTCGATGCGACAAGGAGATCGCGCTGTCGCGTCGGTCATTCGACGAGACGGGCGCGACCGGGGACGTGCAGCTGTGCACGTGCGCTCGGGGGCGTGGCATGTGGGCTGCAAAGACCTCGAACATGAATCGGAACAACAACCATCCAGCCGGCCTGACGAGGCGGTGGTCGTGGAAGCTCGGAGAGCTGTTCGCGTCCCTGGCGAAGAAGCTCAAGTATCCGGCGCTCGCGAGTGTTCCGGTCAGCGCGGCGATGCTGTCACGGGTCGATGCGGTCAGCCCGGAGCAGCCCCTCGAAGTGGCGGCTCAACTCCTGGTCGGTGGTCGCCACGCGCAGCTTCCGGTGATCGATCATGGTCGGCCGATCGGCGTCATCACCCGCGATGATGTCGCGACCGCGCTCCAGTCCTCGGGACCCAACACGCTGGTCGCTGCGGCGTGCTGTCACAACGTGCTCAGCGTCGAGCCGGGTGACTCGCTGTCCGACGTGCTCGAACAGCTACGAGCGCTGCCCGACGCGGTCGCGATCGTGCTCGATCACGGCGCCCCGGTGGGCCTGCTGACCTTCGAGCACCTGGCGGCGTATCTCGCCCAGTCCAAGAAGACGGCGTAGCGGGGGCGCCTAGTCTTTCGGAGCCGGGCCCCAGTCCACGCCGGTCGCCGAGCCGCTCCACACCTTGACCGCCTTGCCGGTGCCATCGGCGTTGGCGATGAACACACCTTGGCCGGCGCGCGCGAACGCGATCGCGCGACCATTCGGTGAGAACGCCGGTTCCTCGTTGTTGCCCTCGCCCTGGGTGATCCGAGTCATCTGCTTGGTATCGATGTCGAGCGTGACGATGTCGTAGTGGCCGTTGTCGCGCGTCGTGTACGCGATGACGTGCTTCTTGGGATTGGGCGACCACGTCGGCGTCGTGTTGTAGCTGCCGTTGAACGAGACCTGGCGCGCCGCGCCGCCGGCCGAAGGGACGACGAAGATCTGCGGACCGCCGTTACGATCCGAGACGAACGCGAGCTGGCTGCCGTCGGGCGACCACGCGGGCGAGGTGTCGATCGCCTTGTCGTTGGTGATCCGCCTGATCACGCTGCCATCGGCGGCGTTGATCACGTAGATCTCCGGGTTCGAGCCATCCTTGGACAGCGTCAGCGCGATCTTGCTGCCATCGGGCGACCACGATGCACCGGTGTTCATGCCCTGATGACTCGACAGCTTCTTCGGCCTGCCGCCGCCCGCCGCCCCGACGTAGAGGTCCGGGTTGTTGCGCATGAACGACGTGTAAGCGATCTGGCCGCCGGACGGCGACCACGCTGGCAGGATGTTCGTCGAGCTGTTCTTCGAGACCGCGTAGGCGTTGGCGCCGTCGAAGTCCATCGCGTAGATCGCGCTGGTCTTCTTGGTCTTGGCGGTGAACGCGATCTTCGACCCGAAGAAGCCGGGCTCTCCGGTGTAGTACTTGACGAGCTCGTTGCACCAGCGATGAACGATCGTCCGGGTGTCGGTGCCCGCGCGCTTGTACGTCTTGGTGAGCGACGCGGTGGCGCCCTTCGAGACCTCGTAGAGCCGGAACTCGATCTGGCTCGCGTCGGCCTTGTACTTGACGACCCCGAGCGCGCCGACGTCTTTCCACTTCTGCGGATCGATGTCGAGCCCTTCGCCGCGGAGGTCCGCGAGGAACGATGCTGGTTCGAGGACCTTGAACACGCCGGCGACCGAGAGGTCGAACGATTCGACGAGCCCGATCTCCTTGGCGGCGGCGAGATCGCCATCGACCGCGGTCGGCAGGGCGATCGGATACGTGCCCTTCTTGACCGCGTTGACGTCGATCACGACGTCGTTGTCGGCGTGGATCACGCTGAGATCGCTGACGGACGCGAAGCCGACGAGGGCAAGCGTGACGGCTACTTGGCGGTGAGATTGAAACATATGCCTTTGCCGGTGAGTCGCTGCAGGAGGTGCGTCGGGACTACTTCGGGCGCGGCGTCGCGCTTTGCCTTGAGCGCGCGGATCGCGCTCTCCGCGAGGGTCGCGACATCGTCGTCCCCTTTGCTCCTGAATGAAGTCGCCGAAATCTTTCCGTCGGCCGTGAACACCACGCATCCGATCGTCTCGAGTCCGCCCGTCTTCGCGAGCTCCGGGACGCTCCAGTCGAGGTCGGCCCACAGCCGCTGGAAGTACGGATCGCCCTTCGAGATGTTGCCGCGCCCGAGGAGGCTGCCGTCCGATGCGCCCTCGCGGTCGTCGGTCTTGCCCGGCTCGAGGTCCTCGTCCCTGCGGCGAAATTTTGCGAGCGGGTCGGTGTCCTTGCTCGGCTTCTCGTCGTTCGTCTTGTCGACCTTCTTGTCGTCGACCTTCTTGTTCTCGTCGCGCGACACCCCCTCGGGCTTGACCTCGGGATCGGGCGCGCGCTTCGGCTTCTGGGGCTGCTTCGGGGCGTTCGGCGTCTTGTAGGCGAGTGACGCCTCGATCGATTCCCTGTCGTCGATGATCGGACCGGTGTCGGCCGTGGCATCGGTGAAGTACATGATCGGCCCGATCAGCACGCAGCTGACGACCATCGCCCCGAGCGCCGCCACGAGCTGGATATCCCCGTCTTTCATCGACATCGTTCTTGGACGTGCCTCAGTGCGCCGGCATTTGATCGAGGTCACTCAGCTTGAGGTTGGACGCCGGATCCGTGAGCATCATCACCTTTGCGACCCCCGCGTTCTTCGCCACGGCCATCGCCGTGATCACCACGCCATAGGGCAGGGTGGTGTCCGCCTCGATATAGAGCGCGCTCTCGCGCTTCACCCGCTCGTTGGTCTTCAGCTTCGCCTCGAGATCGTGCCACGTCACCTGCGTGCTGCCGAGAAAAACGTTGGTGTTCTTGCGGATCGAGAGGACGAGCTTGCCCTCGGGATCATCGATCGCCTGAGCCGGCGCCTGGGGCAGGTCCACGTCGACACCGGTCTGGTTCATCATCGGCGCGGTGATCATGAAGATGATCAGCAGCACCAGCATCACGTCGACGAACGGCGTGACGTTGATCTCCGAGTTGAGCTCGCTGCCATCGCCGCGCGTGTTCATCCCCACCGGCTACCTCAAGAAGTGACGCTTGATGATGTTGAGGTAGTCGTGCTCGAACATCTCCATCTCCGAGCGCAGCACGCGGAGCCGGCGCATGAAGTAGTTGAACGCGATCACGGCAGGGATCGCGGCGACCAAGCCGATCGCGGTGGCGAACAGCGCCTCGGCGATGTGCGGGCCGACGCTGCCGAGCGCCGACGCGGCCTTCTTCGCTGGCTGGGTTGGATCGGGCGCGATCTCGAGGAAGGCGAACAGGATCCCCATCACCGTGCCGAACAGGCCGATGAACGGGGCGGCAGAGCCGGTGGTGGCGAGGAACGGGACCAGGCCCTCGAGCTTGTTGGTCTCGGCGTTCTGGGCGCGGCGCAGCGCACGCTCGATGTTGGCGAGGTTGCCTTCGCGGTCGTCCTTGAGGTGGTCGTCGCTCGCGAGCTTGGCGAGCTCGGTGTAGCCCGCCACGAACATCTGCGAGATCGGGCTGTTCCGGAGCGACTGCGCCTGCTTGTAGATCTGTTCGATGTCGCGCGACTTCCAGAATGACTCGGTGAACTGAGCGGATTCGCGCGCCGCTCGGTTCAAGTACATCGTCTTGAAGATGATGATGTACACGCCGATCATGAACATCACCATCAACAGGAGCATCACGCCCTTGACGATCCAGTGGGCCTGATTGAACAGGTGCGGGATGTCCAGGTTCGCTGCGAGCGTGGAGACTGCCCGCATCAAATTTTGGCCTGGCATAACGAGTGGTTGGTCGATAGCACGCACCAAGAGTGCCGGTCAAATCAGACGTCGCCGGCGGCCTGGGGCATGATGTGCGCGGGATGAGAGCCGTCGCACGTGCGACCCGGGTGGCGAGCGCGACAGCGCTGTGGCTCGCAGTTCACGGGTGTGCCTCCGTGGATGGCGGCGCGGTCGAGCTATCGTGGAAGTTGCGGCCCGCGAGCAGCTCGCTGCCGGACAAGTTTGTCGGCTGTGATTCCGGCAAGGTCGGGGGCAACGGCGAGCCACTCCCACCGGTGACGCGGATTCGTCTCGACTGGGAGGTCGGAACGAGCAACGGCTTCGAATCGTGGCGCTGCAGCGACAACCACGGTGTAACCGGATTTGATCTACCCGAGGGCGAGGCGCTGCTCTCGGTGCGACCTGAATGCGCCGATGGACCTGCGTCACCTGTGGCGTACACCGCGCCTGCCGCCGAGCAACGGCACGTGATCCTGGGTGATACCGTGAGCTTGGGAGCTGTCGAGCTGGTCCTACAGGTCTCCTATTGTGGCCAGCAGCCCTGCATCTGTGAGTGAAATTTGCGAACGATCACACCAACCGGCACCATGCTGGCGCGACGATTGCCTAGTCTGGGTCGAGTGAAGCAACCTACGGTCGCAGCCGTCTGAGGTGGCGATCAACGTTCGTACACGAGAGGAACTCAATGAACAAACTAGTCCTAGGATCCTTGATGGCAGCGGTCGTCTCGCAGGCGGCTGGCTGCACCATCACCAGCAACAGCAGCGAAGACGCGACGATCACCGCGCGATGGTCGATCGAGACCGTCGCTGGCTCGCCGGCGACGTGTCCGCCTGCTACGACACCGCCGCGCTCTACTCGCAGCCGGTCGACTCGAGCAATCACCTGATCGGCAGCCCGACGATCGACCTGTTCAACTGCGCTGATGGCGTCGGCGTGACCGACCCGCTCGCCCCGGACGTGTACGCCTCGTGGATCGCGATCACCACCGCGGACAACAGCAACACCTACGCCGAGTCGACCAAGGCGATCGTCGACGTCGTCGATGTCGACAAGGACTACAACGCCAAGATCCTCACCGACGGTGGCTACTTCCAGATGACCTGGGACCTCGTCGGCAAGACCTCGAACCAACCGGTGACGTGCAGCCAGGCCGGCACGCAGTCTCCGAGCGGTGGCGTGGAAGCGGTCGTCACCGTCACCAGCGGCACGGCGGCCAAGACCGACCAGTTCAACTGCGAGGATGGCTACGGTCTGACGGCCGCGTTCCTGGAGGGCTCGTACACGGTGTCGGTCGACGCGTTCAGCACGGCAGGTGCCGAGGGCACGGCGCCCACGCTGTCGAACAAGTTGATCCATAACAAGAACCAGATCACCGACCTCGGCAACGTGATCATCCCGATCGACGGTCTGTAGCCGCCCGGTTCGAGTCCAACTCCACGCCCGCCCTGGTTCGCGCCAGGCGGGCGTTGTTCGTTTCGGGTGCGAAATGGGTCACCCGGCACCGTGTGCTAAGGTCGTTCACGTGAGCCAGCGGCGGCGGTTTCAGTTCGCGAACCTCGGGATCACCCGGGGCGCGCTGATCGTCCTGGGCATCGAGGTCGGGTTCTCGCTGGTCTGGCTGCTGTCGAACCCGGAGGCCAAGCAAGCGCTGGCTGAATGGCTGGTCGCGACGCCGTCCGCCGTGTTCGAGCACGGGCGGGTATGGACGCTGATCACCAGCCCGTTCATCGAGGTCGACTTCATCGGTCTGCTCCTCCACGGCGTCGTCCTGTTCATGTTCGTCCCGACCCTCGAGCGGTTCTGGGGGACCAAGCGGTTCTACAAGTTCGTCGCGATCACCTCCCTGGTCGGCTCCCTCGCCGGGGTCGGGCTCGGATACCTCACGGGGCGAGATCTGCCGATCCACGGACTCAACCCGTTCATCTATGCGTCGATCGTCGCGTTCGGGATCATCTACGCGCGCCAGCCGGTCCAGTTCTTCGGCGTGCTGCCACTGACGGGCCGTCAGTTGATGTACGGCTTCATCGCGTTTCTGCTGCTGTTCGTCGGGATCCAGCAACTCTGGGAGCAGGGCGCGTCGTTTGCCGCCGCGATGATCACGGCGGCGCTGATGACCTCGAAGCGGTTCAGTCCGGGCCTCGTGTGGCGGCGGTGGCGGGTCCAGCGGGCCCGGGCGAAGTTGACCGTCATGCAGGGCGGACGAGCGTCGCGATCGGCAACCGCCAAGCGTGACGATCAGAAGTGGTTGAACTAGTGATAGGTTCGTCAGAATGGAAGAGGACGGGCCACAGTTCGAATCCGGCACCGGGCTGACCACGCTGTTCGAGGGCGAATGGGCAACCGTCCGCCGTCTTCGCAAAGGCAAGCTCGTCATCACCAACGGCCCCGATCAGGGCAAAGAGATCGAGATCTCGAAGCCGCGGGTCACCGGCGGTCGCAGCATCATCAGCGACCTGGTCGTGCAGGACAAAGCGGTCTCGGGGACGCACTTCGAGGTCTCCGCGCGTGATGACGGCTATCGCTTGCGCGATCTGAACTCGCGCAACGGGATCTTCGTCGGCGACCTGCGCATCCGCGAGGTGTTCCTGCGTCCGGGCACGATCTTCCGGATCGGCCACACCAACATCCAGTTCCAGACCACCCAGGACGTCGTCGAGATCGAGCTGTCCAAGAAGGACCGCTTCGACGCGATGTTCGGCGCGTCTCCGGCGATGCGCGAGATCTTCGCGCACCTCGAGAAGGTCGCACCGAGCGAGCTCACCTGCCTGATCACCGGCGAGACCGGAACCGGCAAGGAGATGGTCGCGCGCGCGCTACACAACGCCTCGGGCCGCAAGAACAAGCCGTTCGTCGTGCTCGACTGCGGGTCGATCCCGCGCGAGCTGATCGAGTCGACGCTGTTCGGGCACGAGAAGGGCAGCTTCACCGGCGCGATCGCGCAGCAGGTCGGCTGCTTCGAGCAGGCCAACGGCGGCACGATCTTCCTCGACGAAATCGGCGAGCTCGATATCACGCTGCAGCCCAAGCTGCTGCGCGTGCTCGAGCAGCGCGAGATCAAGCGCGTCGGCGGCGATCGCACCCACAAGGTCGACGTCCGCGTGCTGGCGGCGACCAACCGCGACCTGCGCGAAGAGGTCAACAAGGGCGGCTTTCGCGAGGATCTGTACTTCCGGCTCTCGGTCGTCCACGTCGAGCTGCCGCCGATGCGCGAGCGCCGCGAGGACATCCCGGGGCTCGCGAACCACTTCCTCCGCGAGGTCGCCTCGCGCCGCGGCATGACGATGTCGTGGAGTCAGGACGCGATGGCCGCGCTGATGACGCACTCGTGGCCGGGCAATGTCCGCGAGATGCGCAACGTCGTCGAGCGCGCGTCGGCGCTGTCCGACGGCCCGGTGATCACGCGGGCGGATCTCGTGTTCGGGCGCGAGATGGGCCCGAGCGTGATCGTGTCGCATGATCTCGCGCAGGCCGGTGCGCAGGCCGCCCAGCGTGCGGCCGCGCAGATGGCCGGGGTAGAGGTGCCCCACCAGAGCGGCCCGGCGACGTTCGACGCGGCGTTGCTCAAGGCCGGGCTCGGCTTCAAGCAGGCCAAGCAGACCGTCGTCGATGCGTTCGAGATCGCGTACCTCTCGGCGTTGATGCTCCGCAACGAAGGCAACATCACCCGCTCCGCGCAGGAAGCCGGCCTCACGCGCTATCACCTGCGCGAGCTCCTCAAGCGCCACCATCTCAAGGGCGGCGACGTCGACTGATTCCGCGCGGCGCGGCTACTGCGCGACGACGGTCGCCTGACCCGTGCGAGCCAGCGAGCCGAGGAACTTCGCGGCCTGGGCCTGGGCGAGCGGGATGTCGAACACGACGAAGTGGCCGTCGGAGCCGGACCGCTGGTTGTACTGCGAGAGCACGGCGGTCACGCCATCGAGGTTGTTCGTGATCGGCGCGGCCAGGACCGCCCGGCCTCGCAGGGCGGTGAGGCCGGCGACGTCCTTGCCGTCCGCCTGCATCACGAGATCGCCGCCGAGCGCGGTCGCGAACGCCTCGATGCCCGGGTTCGGCGCGTAGCGATCGACGAACCCCTCGGTCTGGAAGATGTTGCGGGGGGCGAGCTGCGCGCCGTCGGGGCCGCGCACCGGACGACGGACCATCAGGGGGGCGTAGTTCGCGCCGTCGGAGCGCTCGATCCACATCTGGACCAGGGCGAGCGAGGGGTTGTCCTCGTCGATCGGATCGTCCCGCAGGAACGTCTGGACGAGCGCCGCGATGTCGAGGGGCTTGGTCTTGTGGAGGAGGTTGATGTAGAGCAGGCCGCTCGTGCCCGAGAGCACGGCGCCGCGCACGGCGGGCTCGTACGCGATGAAGCCGGGGCCGGTCAGGCCGCCCTGCGAGTGCCCGAAGAACGACACCTTCGTCGGGTCGAACCTGATCGTGCGGGCGCCATCGATGATCGACAGCCCGAGCGCGAGGCGGTGCTGCGAGAACGCATCGGCGAAGCCCTGCAACGCGTTGTCGCGCGCGGCGTAGACGTTGCCGAAGTTGAAGAAGTCGAGCTCGGGATTGCCGCCGGGGTTGCGGGGACCGTGGAGCACCTGGTCGGTCGAGATCACCGCGAGGCCCGTCTTCGCGAGCTCGTTCGCGGTGCCATCGTCGACGAACGACGTGTAGTCGCCACCCGTGCCGTGGGCATAGATCGCGATCGGAAACCCGCCCGCGGGTGTCGGGCCCGCCGGGACCGTGAGGCCGAACCGCATCGTCTCGGTGCGCTGGACGATCGCGGCGCCATCGGCTCCGATCTTGATCTCGCCGCTGGGTGCGTTGCGGTAGGGTACGTCGCCGACCTGGAAGTTCGGCGCGGTGTAGCTGCCGGTGAACAGCTGGTAGGTGGCGGTCATCGTCGACGGGGTGATCATCGTGGCGATCGGGGCCGGGGTGGCGTAGACGCCCTTGCGGATCGCGCCGGCGACGTTCGTGGCGTGCTGCGTGGTGAACACCGCGGCCGACACCACATCGCCGCGCTCGTCGTCACCCGGCTCGTCGAGATAGGCGAGCAGCGGCCGGTAGACGTCGCGCGCGTGCGCGATCGCGGCGTCGCCACCGGTCCCGAGCAGGCTGGAGAACGCGGCCGACGCCGCGATCGGGGCGCCGCTGACGTCGGTCACGCGATCGGTGATCACGAGCGCGTAGGTGGTGCCCTCGTCGAGGCCGAACCCGGGGTAGGGGCGTACCGCGAGGTGATCCTCGCCGAGCGTGGCTGTGGGCTCGGCGATGAACCGAACCGCGACGGGCGTGCGCGCCCCGCGATCGGGCGAACCGGGGTCGACGTTGACCAGGTACACCGACGCGGCGGAGGTGATCGAGCCGGCTGGATCCGGCAGGCTCGCGGGATCGAGCGGGCCATCGAAGCGCGCGAAGATCGCGGCGTTGAGGCCGAAGCCGTCGAGCGTCTCGGCCGCGGCGCGCAGCTGATCGACGATCAGGCTCTTGGTCGGGAACCGCGACAGGTCGAGCGTGCCGTCATCATGACGACGTAGATCGTTCGGGAACGGCAGCGCGTAGAAGTCGTCCGCCGCGTCTTCGCCCGGCACGGCGAACAGCGCGGTCGTCGAAGAACGGTCGCCGCACGCGGTCAGCGCGCAGAGCAGGGCAACCACACCCGTGCGAACCATGGCGGCACCGTAGCACCGGACGCGTCGTCACGAGGTGAGCACGGCCACACCGCCGAGCACGGGCCCACCCTCTCCGGCGACCGCCGAATCAGCGGCGATCTCGAAGGCTGCCGGCGGGACGATTCACGCTTCGTCGACTTGGCTGATGAACTGCTTCATCAGCCCATCGATCATGAGGTTGCGCTCGGTCTCTTGATACTTGCCATCGCGCCAGCCTGCCTGACAGTCGTCGTATTTCTTGTGGGTGTCGGCGATCAGCGTCTTGTAGACGCCGACCTTCTTGACGATGTCCTTCTGATTGCGGACGAAGTACGAGACCATCGAGGCGCCCGCGGCGACGCTGAGCACGAGGCCCAAGGGGCCGCCGAGCGCGTAGCGCAGGCCGATCCGGAGCGCGAGCAGGAGCCCGGCGCCGATCGCGACCTTCTTGGTACCAGAACCGTCGATGACCGAGTCCTTAGCCATCGCGAACGACGTGGTCCCCGACGCGATCAAGACGGCGATGAAGTTGCCCTTCCGGGTGGTCCAGCTGCGGTCGTAATACTCGCGGATCGCCTGCTTCAGGAACGCGTCGAAGGTCGTGTAGAGCCCCTGGGAGGGCGGCGCGGTCTCCTTGGAAGGCTCTGCCACGTGCGGAGGATAGCACCACCGTGCGGTTTGACAGGGGTACGGGCGTCGCACAGATTCGAGGCATGACCCGGATGAGGCTCTGCCTGGCGTCGCTCGTGCTGATGATCGCGGGCGGCATCGCCCACGCAGACCTCCCGGCAGGCCGCGACAAGCTGATTGCAGGCGACTACAAGGGCGCGATCGCCGAGCTCGCGAAGGTGATCGGCAAGGACCGAACCGAGGCGAGGATCCTGCTCGCGCAGGCGCAGATCACGACCGGTGACTTCGCGAGCGCGGACGCGACGCTCGCGCCGCTGGTCACCGGCAAGGATGCGCAGGCGGCCGAGGCGCGGATCGCGCTCGCCGAGCTCCGTCAGGTCCAGGGCCGGATCGGCGAGGCCCGCAAGGACCTCGAGGCGCTGTTCAAGGAGCGGCCCGATGACCGCGCCGTGCGCACCTCGCTCGCCCGCGTCCGCTACAAGCAGGGCGAGATCCTGCTGGCGAAGGCGCTGTTCGACGAGACGATCAAGGAGTCTGACGCTCAGAAGCTCGACCTCGATGATCCGGAGCAGCTGGTCGAGCTCGCGCAGGCGGCCCGCTACACTGGCCAGTTCCAGCTCGCGAACTCGGCGTTCCGCGAGGCCATGCAGCTGTGCGAGCGGCGGGGCGATCCGGCACAGACGTCCGCGCAGCGCACGGCGCGGGAGCTCGCGTGTCGTCGCCCGGGGGTGAGCGACGTCGGGATCGAGTGGGCCGATCTGTTCCTGCAGAAGTACGCCGCGCCGCTCGCGGAGCAGACGCTCGAGGAGGTGTTCAAGGTCAACCCGAACCAGCCGGATGCCCACGCCGCGATGGCGGAGGTGATCGTCGAGACGCGCTACGACCTCGCGGCCGTCCGCCATCACATCGACGCCGCGCTCGCGGTCAACCCGAAGAACGCCCGCGCGTTCAAGGTCAAGGCGTCGATCGAGGTCGACCAGAACCAGTGGGACCAGGCGCTCAAGTCGCTCGACTCGGTCCTCGCGATCAACAAGGAGGATGTCGAGGCGCTCTCGATGAGGGCCACGGTCGCGTGGTTGCGCGACGACACCAAGGGGTACGCCGCCGAGCGGCAGAAGGTCCTCGCGATCGATCCGTCGTACGCGGAGCTGTACCGGATCGTGGCGCGATCGGCGGTGCGCGAGCATCGCTACGTCGAGGCGATCGAGCTCGAGAAGGAGGCGGTCAAGCTCCGCCCGAGCTACTTCGAGGCGATGGCCGGTGCCGGGCTCGGCTACCTCCGCCTCGGCATGGAGAAGGAGGGCCTCGAGTGGCTCGAGAAGTCGTGGTCGGGCGATCAGTACAACGTGCGGACGTTCAACACGCGCAATCTGTTTCGCGAGACGATCCCGAAGGAGTATTCGTTCGGCACCTCGAAGAGCTTCCGGATCCGTTACCACAACGACGAGAAGGCGGTGCTGTCGCGCTACCTCGAGCCGACGATGGAGAAGGCGTTCGCGGACATGGTGCGCCGCTACGGCTTCACGCCCAAGCTCCCCGTGACGCTCGAGCTGTACGCGGATCGCACCGACTACGGCATCCGCACCGTCGGCCTGCCGGACCTCGGCGCGCTCGGGGTGTGCTTCGGCCACGTGATCACCGCGATGTCTCCGGCGACCGGTGACATCAACTGGGGCATGGTGCTGTGGCACGAGCTGGGCCACGTGTTCGCGATCCAGCTATCGAGCTCGCGCGTGCCGCGGTGGTTCACCGAGGGGCTCAGCGAGTACGAGACCTTGATCGCGCGGCCCGATTGGCGGCGCGAGAACGACGCGGATCTCTACGGCGCGGTCGCGAACGGGACGCTGCCCTCGATCGGCGCGCTCAACTCCGAGTTCATGCAGCCCGACACCAGCGCGGTCGTCGTCGCGTACTACCAGTCGGCGGTCACGATCGAGTACCTCGTGCAGACGTACGGGTTCCCCAAGATCGTCGATGCCCTCAAGCTCTACGGCAAGGGCAAGGAGACGCCGGAGGTGCTGGCCGCGATCACCGGCAAGACGATCGCCCAGCTCGACGCCGACTTCCGCGCGTACCTCGACATCCGGCTGAAGCCGTATGCGGGGACGTTCAAGCTGCCGACGCGCGGCTTCGACGACATCACCAAGCTCGAGATCGCGGCCGATGCCGCGCCCAAGGATGCCAAGGCGCGCGCCTCCGTGGCGCTCGGCTACTACTACGGTGGCGACGCGGACAAGGCGGGGGTGGCCGCGGCGACCGCGCTCGCGCTCGATGCCAAGCAGCCGATCGCGCGCTACATCCAGGCCGAGATCGCCCTGCACAAGAATGATGCCGCGCGGGCCAAGGCGCTCTACCAGGGCCTGATCGGCGATGGCCACGATAGCTACGATCTCCGGGTACGGCTCGCGCAGCTCGCCCAGACCGACAACAACACCGCGGAGGTCGAGCGCCAGCTGTGCGCGGCCAAGAAGCTCGATCCGGAGCGCAGCTTTCCGTATCAAGAGCTCGCCGGGCTGTACAAGAAGGCGGGCCAGAACCAGCGCGCGTTGACGGAGCTCGAACACTACGCGTTCCTCGAGCAGATGGAGCTCGCGCCGCTCAAGGAGCTGATCTCCGAGTACGGCAAGCTCGGTAACTGGGCCAAGGTTCGCACCTATGCCGAGATGGCGACGTTCATCGCACCTCACGATCCCGATGTCCTCCAGGGACTCGGTCGTGCGTGTCTCGAGCTCGGTGATGGCGACCGGGCGCTGTTCACGTTCGACACGATGCTGCTGCTCAAGCCGGCGCCGCGACGCCCCGCGCTGGTTCACATCGGTCGCACGAAGGCGCTGATGGCACAGGGCAAGCTCAGGGAGGCGCGGGCCGCGCTCGCGTTGGCGGTCAAGACCGAGCCCGAGAACTCCGAGGTGCTCGAGCTCAAGGCCAAGCTGAAATAGCCGGGCAGAAACGCGGTAGCATGATGCCGGATGGGATTTGCAGCGGGGATGCAGATCGGCAAGTACGAGCTCGGCAAGAAGCTCGGAGAGGGTGGGTTCGGCCTCGTGATGATCGCGCGCGACACCAACCTCGATCGCGAGGTCGCGCTCAAGTTCATGCACGCCGAGCACACGGCGAACCCCGACATCCTCCGGCGCTTCCTCCAGGAGGCCCGATCGGCCGCGAAGATCGTGCATCCGGGCATCGTCACGGTGTTCGAGTGCGGGCAGGTCTCTGGCACCCACACGAGCGCCGATGGCGTCGCGTACATCGCGATGGAGCTGCTCCACGGCGAGAGCCTGTCGGATCGGCTCGAGCGCAGCGGTCGGCTCGACCCGGAGTCGGCGATGGAGATCGTGCGTCAGGTCGCGTCCGCGCTCGAGGCCGCGCATCGCACCGGCATCGTCCACCGCGATCTCAAGCCCGATAACATCTTCCTGGTCACCGATCCGGCGATGCCGACCGGCGAGCGGATCAAGGTGCTCGATTTCGGGATCGCGAAGCTCGCCCAGGCGGCGGGCTCGGGCGTGCAGACCCAGTCACAGATCGTGTTCGGTACGCCGCGCTACATGTCGCCCGAGCAATGCAAGTCGGCCGCGAACATCGATCACCGCAGCGACATCTACGCGCTCGGCTGCATCTTGTTCGAGCTGGTGTGCGGGCAACCGCCGTTCGTCGGCGAGACGGGCGAGCTGATCGCGAAGCACCAGCTCGTCGAACCGCCGCTCGCGCGCGAGATCCTCGGTGACGTTCCCGAGCCCCTCGACCGGCTGATCTCGGCGATGCTCGCCAAGTCACCGGCCGCGCGGCCGCAGACGATGGCGGAGGTCCAGCGCTTGCTGCAGGACGGCGGCGCGCTGTCTCCGGGCGTGGCACCGACGCTGGCCCCCGATGCGATCGAGTCGGAGAGGCGCTTCACGCCACCACCTGGCTCGCTCGGTCGCCGGCCCGGTGCGGCGCCGGCGAACCCGGCCCGGGGGATCTCGGGCGGTCCCGCCGCCGCGGCGCAGAGTCCGACGACGCTCTCGGGCGCCAGCGGGATGATGGATCGCGACGAGGCGCGTCCGAGGAGCCGGAGCAAGCTCCTGATCGTGAGCGCGCTCGCGGTCGCCGCGGTCGGGGTGGCTGGAACGTGGTTCGCGATGCGAAGCCCGGCGAAGTCCGAGGCCGAGCCCGCGTCGCAGCCTGCGGCCGCTGCCCCGCTGCCCGCGGTCGTCGTGCCGCCGGCCCCGAAGGACGTCAAGCTCGAGCTGACCTCGACGCCGAAGGCAGAGGTCTATGCGATCGATGGGCGGCTGCTCGGCGAGACGCCGTACACGCACGTGCGATCGCCGGCCGATGGCAAGGTCGTGTTCTTGCTCAAGGCCGATGGCTACCAGGACCTGCGCGTGACGATGCCGGCCGATCACGACGGCGCGCAGGAGCTCACGCTCCTCCCGCTCAAGGCCGCCGCGGTCGCCACGCCACCGCCCACGGCGAAGCCCGTCGTGCGGAGGCCGGTGCGTCCACCGGTCGCGGTTCGTGGCGGCACCTCGTGTGCTCCCGGGGCGCCCAACGCCGCCGGCACGTGCGACTGCCCGGCAGGGTTCGCCTCGCAGGGCCCCGCGGGTGCCGCCCACTGTGCGGCACCGAGCAGGGCCGGATCCGCAAGCTCGGTGGCGCCGCCGGGCAGCGGTGGCTCGGACCCCAAGCCGCCCGATCCGCCTGGCATGGGAGGACGTCTGTGAAGCGGCTGTCGCTCGTGCTCGCGATCATGCTGGTCTCCACGTCTGCCGCCCGCGCGGATCAGGCGACCGCGGCGGCCGCCTTCAACCAGGCGGAGGCGTTCGTCAAGCAGGGCAAGTGGGCCGAAGCGTGCCCGTTCTACGAGACGAGCTACAACGCGGATCCGCAGATCGGTGTGCTGTTGCACCTCGCCGATTGCCACGAGCACGTCGGCCGCACGGCGACGGCGTGGGCCGAGTTCAGCGACGCCGTCGAGCTCACGCATCGCAAGGGCGATCCGCGCGAGTCGTACGCGAAGGGCCGCGCCGATGCCCTGCTTCCGAAGCTCGCGAAGCTGCACCTGACGCTGCCACCGACGGCGATCCCCGGGCTCGGCGTCCTGCGCGACAACGTCGACATCACCGTGCTGGTCGGCACGGACATCCCGATCGATCCGGGCGACCACGAGCTGGTCGCGAGTGCGCCGGGCTACCTCGAGTGGCGGCACAAGGTCGCGATCGCCGGGCCTGGGACGATCGCGCTCGCCATGCCGCCGCTCGACAAGGTGCCGGACCGACCGGTCGAGCCGGCCATCGCGCACGAGGGCAGGCTGATCGTCGTCACGCAGCCGGGGGCGCGGATCTCGATCGACTCGACCGAGGTCGCGAACGGCCGGTTCGAGGGCACGCTGCCAAGCGGTGGCCACACGTTGCGGGTCGTCGCGGGCGGCATGCGTCCGTATCAGAGCGAGATCGTCGTCACGGATGGCCAGATCCGGACGATCGACGTGCCGCTCGAGAAGGATGCACCGGTGATCGTGATCGCGTCCGGAGCGGCAGAGGCGGACGCGTTCGAGCTCGGCGCGAGCCTGGCTACCGGCGTGAAGCTGCGGGGCGACAAGCCGCAGCTCGCGATCGTCCGGGGGGAGCTCGCGTTGCGGCTCGGGCGTCGCGTGAACTTCGGGTTGTTCGCCGAGTACGGCGGGATCTCGACGGGCGGCTCGTGCGGGTTCGACATGCCCGGGCCGATGCCGACCAGCGCGTTCGACTTCGGCGAGCGGCTCCAGTTCAACAACTGCTCGTACCTCATGCCCGGCCTGCAGCTCTACGTGCACGTCGCGCCGAAGCACCGGTTCGATCCGTACATCGGCGTCGCGCCGGGCATTCGGTTCGGGTTCACCGAGTGGACGCCGTACCTCGCGGGCGTCCCCCAGTCGAAGCGCAGCGAGGTGTTCCCGGCGATCGTGATCGGTGCGCGTGCAGGGCTCAACTACCACCCGCGACCCGATCTCGCGGGCTGGGAGGTCGGCGTCTACTTCGAGAGCGCGATCACTGCGCTCGGGGACGAAGCCTCGGATGACTTCAAGGGAAGCGACGGGAGTGGGGTGTCGTTCCTGTCGTTGCTCGGCGGGGTTCGCAGCACGATGGCGTTCTGATTACCCCGGGCGACAGCGCCCGGTCGCTCGACGTCACGCCGGCGCGCGCCGTCGCCGGCGGATCACCAGGCCGAGCGTGAGCGCGCCGAGGGCCAGCGGGCCGGCGGGCCCACTGCCGGCGGAGCAGCAACCACCGTCGTCGCTGGATCCGGTCTCGGTCTGACAGGCGGCCGAACAGCCATCGCCGTCGGCCGTGTTGCCGTCGTCGCAGGTTTCGCCGTCGCCGATCGCGCCGTCACCGCAGGCGGGTGCGGGAGCTGCGATCCCGACGACACACACGTCGTCGATCGTCCAGCCGCCGAGCTCGTTGAAGTCATCGGACGCGAGTTCGAACCGCAACGTGAGCTTGCCGGTCTGGGCTTGTGCGGACAGATCGACATCGGAGAACCGCCACTCCTTGTCGATGTGGTTGACCGGGGTCATCGGCTCCTGCGGGCTCGCGTAGTTGCTCCACACGCTGGTGTTGTTCGCGAGGATCTTGGCCTTGTCCCACACGCCGTCCTCGATCGTGAGCCAGCGCCAGTACTGCAGGTGGACACGGGCGTAGCCTTGGAGCTCGATCTCTGGCGACTCGGCCCACGAGCTGACCATCGGCATGTAGCTGCCCTGGTTCGTCAGATCGATGCCGAACGCCTTGCTACCGCCGTGGGCGGCCTTCGGATCGCCGGCCAGGCCGCCCGGTGTCGCGGCCTCCCAATCGCCGCTCTGGGTCCAATCTCCGGCGCCTGCTTCGAAGTCGGCACACCACAGCTTGGTGACCGGACCGGCATAGATCTCGTAGAGCGGATCGGCCTTGTTCGACGGGTACGTCAGCGTCGAGCCGTTCGAGAGCGTCAGCGTCACCTTGTACTGGACCACCGTGCCGTCGGGCTGCGCCGGGATCGCGCCCGAGACGCCACCGGTTGATGGGGCCAGAGTGATCTGGCCCCCGCTGCCCCCGCGGACGTTCCAGTCGACGACCGCCGACGTCAGGGTCGTCGGCTGCGGGCACGCGCCGATGGGCGTGGTGGTCGCGACCGAGATCGTGAATCCGTCTCGGACTGGCTGGCCGATGCCGAACGCGGCCTGCAGATCGGCCAGGCCGTGGGTGCCGAACGCCGCGTTGATCTCGCACAGGTTCGGCGTGCCGTTCGCGAGATCGCCATCGTCATCATCGGCGAGCAAGGCCTCGGCGTAGGCCGACGGCAGGTCGGTGCCGCGCTGGAGGATCGTGTAGTAGATCGCCGCCGTTCGATCGAAGCCGGCCGCCATGCCGAGCTTGGACTCGAGCGCCTTCTTCAGATCCCACAGCGTCTCGCTGATGATCTCCCCCTCATCATGAGGCTCACCGGTCGCGTCGTCTGGCCACCGCTTCTCGGTGCCAACCGGATCGAGATCGCGAAACGGCATGTCATCGAAGAAGAAGCCGCGGCCGAGCGCGTGATCGTTGGCGACCAGGGCCGCGAGCACGTCCGCGAGCCCCTCCCCGAGCGACTCGTCCGGATCGCCGACGCCCGGGATCAACGAATGAGCATGCAGCGAGTGGCCGAACTCGTGGGTCACCACGTCGGCGAGCCGGCCGGTGTTCTCGCACTGCGCATCCTTGCGAAAGAAGTGGATGTCGTCGCCGGTCGAGTACGCGTTGCATGACTCGGTCTCGTTGACGACCACCGAGATCGGCTCGTCGAGCCATGCGAGGCCGGGCGCGAGCCTGGCCTTCGCGAACTGCTTGGCGTGGGTGACGAACACGAACGCATCGAGCTGCGCATCCCCGAGCTCGTCGGTCGCTCGGCTCCACGTGAACGTGCCGCCGCTCGCGAGCGTGATCGTCTCGGCGAGGACCGTCCCGGCGGCGTTCGAGATCGCGACGAGCGGGCCGGCCAGGTTGAGCGTGACGGCCGCCGAGGCGCTGCCGCTCCAGGTCACCGTGCCATCGAGCGCGGCCGTGACGCCGACCCCGGCGATCTGGTGGGTCGCGAACGACCCCGGCTGCGGATGGCGTGGTCCGCTCGGCGAGCGATCGGGGACGTCGAACAGGACCTGGCCGCTCGCGAACCGCAGCGTGTTGCGGCGGGCGATCGGCGTCGCGTTGGCTGCATCGATCCAGACGTCCCAGCGGCCCGGCTCGTGCGTGGTCGATGTCACGGTGATCGGCTCGGCGAGGTGGTAGCTGATGTCCGTCCGCGAGCGCACGATCGGCAGGATCACGCGCTCGCGCGGCAGCACGGTCGCGGCCGCTGGCACGGCGACCGCTCGTCCTGCGCTCGCGAGCCAGCGAGTCGCCGCCGCGGCGATCGTCGCGCCGGATAGCCGGTGCGCGGGCGCGGCGACGGTCACGTGGGGGAGGGCGGTCGAGCTGATCATCACGAGCCGATCGCGCTTGAACGCGAAGCCGATCGCGCCGCCGAGCACGCGGATGCCGCCGGCGCGCTGCTCGAACCCGACGCTGCGAATGTCCCGCGAGCCGCCGAGCTGGTTGGCGACCACGACGAAGTCGGCGCTCGAGGCACCCGGTGCGAGCACGGCGAGGTGGTCGGCGAGGAAGCGCCGCGCCGCGGCCTCGGCGACCGCCGGATCGGCGACCGAGCCGGGCACGGCGATCCCGTTGCCCCACAGGCGCAGCGG